>Ga0307968_1002030_pt1 | contig 16705 bp, 24 predicted proteins | sample OrgLakmetagen650_FD_201834 | JGI IMG/M metagenome (GOLD analysis project Ga0307968, IMG submission 201834) | Saline water microbial communities from Organic Lake, Antarctica - #650 | ecosystem: Environmental > Aquatic > Non-marine Saline and Alkaline > Saline | place: Antarctica: Organic Lake... | reverse complement strand
GTATGTATGTATGTATGTATGTATGTATGTATGTATGTATGTATGTATGTATGTATGTATGTATGTATGTATGTATGTATGTATGTATGTATGTATGTATGGGTTCTTGAGTATGTCTTGCTTGCGTCTGGGAGGTGAGGCAGGATAAACACAGATGGTTCTGAGACTGGATGTGGTCATGGATTTCGGAGCCCTCATAGCACTTGAATGGAGTTTCTGGGAGGTGGGTCTGCCTGCCCTGGGTGTGGGCTGTGAGGCAAGTAAATAGAAATGCCTATGAACACAAGTCCGTCCCATCCAAATCCTGTTGTGAGGCAAGGAAATAACATTGGAAGCAAGTGAATAAGATTGTCTACGATTATTCCCTCCAAATCCGGCTGTGAGGCAAGGAAATATAATTGTCTATGAACACAAGTCTGTACCATCCAAATCCGGCTGTGAGGCAAGTAAATAGAATTGTCAATGAACACAAATCTGTATCATCCACACCAACAAGCGCAGATGAGTGCGCTGTAGCGGCAAGGATGTTTTGTACTGTGATACAAGTTGCTGTATAATCGTTTGTGCCGTAGCATTTAACGAGAGCACAGTTTATTTGTATGTGTACTGTCTTACCTTTTTCTTGATCATGCCAGATCAAGGCAACCCCATTTCCTTCATCCACTCCCTCCTACTAAGACTGCAGCTGACACACTTTTCCTAGTGCTAGTATTGATTTCTCCATAGTCACTTTGTTTTGAACACATGCCTGATCAAACACACCACTGTTGAACTTGAAGCTGATCCAAGCACCAGCCTGAAGCCCTCCCTAAATTACGCATACTCTTTCAACACAAACATACACATACACACACTCACACGCACTCTTCCAAGTCAGTGCGCACCAATCAGCCCAGCTAAAGCCTCTCTCCCACTGACTGCACGCTTTCCAGATCCAGTGGTACACCACTGGACAGAGCCGGCTGACACGGCTGACACTCTCACTGTTTCGGTTGTGCCAGGTCACGCCAGGACCTTGTAAACCAGCTGTGCCTGGAGATGCTCACGCAGCTCAGGGCCTTTTCCCACAGGCTCCGGAACCCACAACCAACACAGCACTCACCTGCCCACCAGCTCCAGCACCACCTGGAACCCAGCATTCGCGTACGTACAAACCAGGGCCTAGCACCTCAGCAGCTTAGACATACACCGGAGGTTTCAGGCAGCCCTGCAGCAAGGACACAAGCACACGCGGGAGGGATGACGAATGCTCACACGCATGCGCAGGGGGGCCAAGCACCCCTGCAGCCAGGGCACCTCACGCGGCGACAGCAGTCGCAAATGCAGCAGGTTCAGGATAGAAGTCCTTCCACGTTGGCAATGCAGCGGGCACTCTCAGGCCATCGCCTTCAGCAGCAGCAGCCTATGCCCAGCCTCCGCTTGTTCAAAGGCGGTGGATACGTGGCAGCTGATCTAGACTTCATGCTTCAGAAATCCGGGCTTGCTCCCGCCTTGCAGCTTCAGCACACACTGGAGGTGAGCAGGTGCCTGTTTGTTTCTCTTTTACTTGCCTACAGTGCAAACCTAGGAGCTCGAATGGATCTGCAAACAAAGGAAGAGCAGACGCGTCGCTCTCGACATGGCTTTCAGGATGCCTCCAGCAGGGGAAAACCAAGATCTGATCACCGGTCATGGCTTCTGAATGTTTTCACGTGGCCCTCCTGAACTTTAACACTTGCCTATGGCTTTGCTGTGTTCTTGCTTGCGTGATCAAAGGAGTGAATGGACACACTTTGGAGGACATACGTGGAGTAAGGTATTGGAGCACTGCTGCCTGTGAATCTGCAGAAAAGGAAGTAGTGTGTAAACATAAATCAGGCCCGCCGTTCCAGTTTGTTGACACAATCCTCCACACTTTCTACTTTTAAGTGTTCAGGATCCTCATTTACATTTCGTTTAAGCACCCCTGCGCACTCACTTGGTGCAGCACACTCACTTATTGCAAAGACGTGCCCAGGGATGCTGGGGAGGATTCCCAGTCAGTAGGTTGATTTTCAAAAGATTCTTTCGGACGCCAAAAAATTTCCCCAGGCGCCAAGAACTACAGGAGTGTTCAAGATAATAGTCTCGACGATTTGGCTAAGGACCAGGGGTCTGAGGTGAGGATTCGGATTTGGATCCCCTTAGACCCCACTGTCGGCTGCGAAATTTTGACAGGATGCACGGATTTGTACCCCCCTCTTTTTGCTTTTTGGTGCTTTTATGGGTATGGCTTGACCCTAAATTTACCTGGGAACAAAAAGGAATGGTGAAATTTGGGCCAGGAGCCACATTTCTGTTCTCACAATTGGGTACCAGCGCTTTTTCGGCAAGGAAATGGAAAGATGTAACCCACAAACATTTTAGACCCTCAACATCATTGTTTCTGTTCCTTTTTGCTACCTTGAATCTCTTGTAAAGCAATGTTGTAGATACGTAATTCTGCAGGGAATGGTGCGCGTGACATATGACTGATTCACTGCTGCCTGGTTCACACTTTTGAGAATTTGACACTGGGTTTCATCACAGGGAGCTGAGAGCTTGTTTTAATGAATTTACCTTGATGATGATCTTCTCACGTAAATTGTGAATAACTAAGACCCGTCGAGATTATTATTATGATATCACTCATGCACACAGGGGGCGGATTGCATTCTTGCCAAACGCCGCTGGAAAAGTGGGAAGCACGTAGATTTGAGACAGGTGCGAGGGGTTACTCTGGTACATGTGTGTCTCTGCTCTTGAGTTTTTCTTCTCTTGGTCAACCTGGTGTCTGAATGTGTTGAGTGTTTGGTATCTGAAAGAAGTGTTGTTTAAAACATTCTGATGTCACATGTTTGCTTTTGCAATGCTGTAATCCTTAATCTCACCCCCTTGGTGAGTATTGAATTCGCGGTGTGGCACGTTGTTGACAACATATACACACGCACAAACACATATGCACATACACACACTTAACAAACTCGACACGCGTCCAGCAAGCAGCAGCATCTCAGAAGCGCGGCATCCCTCTCATCTTCACACCCGGCCTGAAAATGCGCGATGTACTGTGGGCGCTGCGGCCCGTGCTGCTCGACCGAGGTCTAATTGCTCCAAGCAAAGACCCTGCTGAGGGTCAAAAGGTGGGCATTGGGGGGACACAGAAAGGAGGTGTTGTTCTGTGCATGGCATTGATCGGGACCTTATGGCACCGATCCCCCTTTTTTGTAATATAGATTTTAGCCAATCTTAATCTGTTACGTGGCTCACCCTCTTCCAGCTGTGACGCTGCAAGCCTTTTGCAGCACGGTACTTATTACCTCCATTCTCGTTAAAAGAGTAAATCCGAGGCAGTTTGACTTGTGCATCAGGAAATAATGGCGTTGCTCTTATTATGCAAAGAGAGCAAGCATTTGCAACCGTGCTCACAGGCCATGCTCATGACGCGCCTCCCAACACCATCCCACTCTCAGCACGCTTCACCAGCGTCAGAGGATGCCCAGCAAAAGGCTCCGGACTCTGAAGGAACGCCCCAAGAGCATAAGGAGCTTCACAGCTGCAGCAAGGAAGAGGCAGGCGATGCTCGTTTTTCTTTTCCTGGTCATCGGCCCAAAAAAGCAACAGAGGATGGTGAGCCTTGGCAGGACATGGCCTTGCATCAAGAACAGCTGCTGCTAGGCTCCGTCTCTGTAGCCGATTATGTCCTGCTGTCAAGGCTGAATTGATAAAAGCAACTCCTGACGGAGATAATTTGCATCAAATATATAAATGGAGAGAGAGCAGGGGAAGACGAAGGTTTAAGTATTTCAAATCACCTTTCCAGGAACTATAAAAATTTGAACGCTATCAATTTTTCATGTCACGCGTACTTCTGCCCTCAGCGCCTTCCTTGTATAGTTCATGCGTAATATTTTGACATCTGTCTTGTGATTTTTGTGAGGCTGATGATGATGTCCAGGATGAACAGCATGCTGTTTTCCACTGCACACACACACCCATACAGTGTCTCTTCGCAGGAGATATGAGTCCAAACTCTATACTCTTCTGCATGAACTGAATGTTTTTTATGAGCAGGCTAGCAGTCGCACACTTTGACTGAAGGCATTTCCTCGTAAACCTCGTAAACCTTTCTGTTTCTCATAGACGCTTCCCCTTTTGTTAAACTGGATGTGGTTTCAGGCCTTTTTCCAAGCTTCCGCTCAGACGCCCCTGAGGCATATATAGCGATGTAACCTTACCTTATTTGGACTGCTTCACGAAGCAGGAGATTTGGAATTTCAAAGATAAAGACAAGCATGTAACACCTTGCTGCACAGCAAGGACTGGATATCATGAGTTTTACAATGAACTCAGCGATGATCTTGAACAAAGGAGTACAGTATAACTAGTTTCTGAAGGCGCGACCAACACAAAACGCTTACATTTCCAAGCCCACTCTCAACAAAGAGAAAAAGCAGATCCTTTTTTAACACAAAGGCACTGCAATCAAAGGCCACACTTGTATATCTACAAGTAAAAAACCCACAGGCGGAACAAATGTGCAACTAAATTCCTGTGCTTCACATCGTCTTGTGGCTTTAGGAGCGACGTGGCTGATAGAACAAAAAAGAAAGCAAATAACGCTGCCAATATCCCAGGCTCACGTGCACATCATCGTAAGCCCTTTCTTCAAAGTATTTGTTGTAAATGTATAACTAATCACGTAGATGTATATATGGAAAGACATCCGCCTGCATCTTGTGATCAGCTTCTGACAAGTATACTCGAGGGAAAACATCAACAGACGTATGTACACATCAAGCGGCCACATTTGCTAACGAGTCATTCCAAGTTGAAGGAGCCCGTGATATCTGCCATGTGTATATACATATATATACCATGCCTTATGTGCCAATACTGTGACAAAATTAGACAGCAAGATACCTCAGATGCCTTCATATACGAGAAAAGCCGCAAGCAGGAAATGCAAATTCACCATCCAACCCTTCTCAAGTTTGATAAATAACAAGCGGGCCCTCATTCTAATTCTCTTGAACTCCATTAACAGTCTTCTGTCTGCACAACTGTGCAAGTATATTGTGCACCACGTAAGAAAATCATTGCTCAAGCGTAGCAGCGTGTTGCTCTAACACTTCTTTGTTACTTCAATACGTCCTTATGCATCGCTGCAGCAAAACACTGTGTGTAGCTTAAGACGGTAATGGGATGAGGAGGAACGAGACACGTAGTCTGCAGCGTGTCCTGAGAAAAAGCACTGCTCCAAGCCCCTCCTAGAAAGGCACAGCAGTGTGTGCATTAGCTTTATCAGACTTTCAGACAACTACTTCCGCTGTCATTGCCTCGCTGGACTGCAAATTGTCATACTGTACAGTGCGCTCAAGCGTGTCTCGTTCCTTTCCACAGGGACCCCCTTAAACGGCCTGCTGAGATGTTTGCTTTGAGGTTTGCTGTTGCGCAGGTGGAGCTTGAGTGGGTGCGGCAGGGTGTTCCCCCATGCTCTTCCTCCGATTGAAGCTAGTGGGGGTGGTACCACTGTTGCTGGGCTGGCTCTGAAGAGCACAGCTCTACAAATCAGGAAAAGGTGTGGGACGATCTAGCTCAGACAGCGGGGTGGCAGGAGGCACAGGTGCTCAAGCTAATTGTTGGGAACAGTGCACGTGGGTGAGAAGCACGCACACAACTCGAGCATGCATCGTGACGATGCGACATGAGCTTTTACGGTATGTGCTTGATGAGTTCTAGCCAACAATGCATCAACTGTCTGAACGTGCACACAGCTCATCACAGAGAAACTTACAAATCCCCTTTCCCCCCCTTCTAGCCCCCCCCCCCCAACAAGGAAGCGTGAGTCTGTGACAGTTTAAAACGTGCTCATCATACCTGCATCACACGCCTTAGATCTTCAACGCGGAAGGGTTTCTCAAGGAATTCCTCAATGCCCGCCTCTCGGCACCTGCAAGCGCGACAAGGAAGTCACACACCGGCTTTCTACCTGTAAGCATCAAATGTCTATTTTAAAATGTACAGTACACAGCAAACACACACCACAAACAATGAAAAGCCTAATTTTTGTATGCTGATGCTGCCAAGCATCGTCTATGGGTGACATTGATAAAAGGACTACGATGCATGTTTCATTGAAACTGTCACAGCCAAAAATACGTATCATGTAAAGGGTCAACAGCCAAGTTTTTACATAACAGGACAGCCAAGTTTTTACATAACAGGAGCGCGCCACCATGCGATAGATAACAAACACACTCTCAGTGTACGCACAAAGCACTGTCTAAACTCACTGGTTTCCCTCTTCAACACACGCACGCACAAACGCACACACACACAAGCGCGCACACACACACACACACACACACAAGCGCGCGCACACACACACGCACACACACCTGTCATGCAGTGCTTTTAAGGTGTCTGCCGAGAGCGCGATGATCCTGGGCCGCCGACCCTGTGGGTACCTCTGCATGATGCATCGTGTGGCCTCCAGGCCGTCCATCTCAGGCATGTGGATGTCCATCAAGATCAGGTCGTACACCTGCAGGGCAGAACCACCATTTTGCTGGAGAGTGTATGGTTTGCTTTTGGCGCAGCACAGGGCCTCCTGGCCGTCCACCTCAGGCATGTGGATGTCCAGCAAGATCAGGTCGTACACCTGCACAGGGCAGAAACACCATTTTGCTGGAGAGTGTATGGTTTGCTTTTGGCGCAGCACAGGGCCTCCAGGCCGTCCACCTCAGGCATGCGGATGTCCAGTAAGATCAAATTGTGCATCTGAGCACTAGTTGTGGATGTTAAGAGTCAAGAGATGCTACGATGTTTAGAGATGCTGCGCCATTATACGCGTGCATGGCATCCTTCCTGCGCATACATTGCACTTTCGCGTCATGTGCACGCACATCATACACATGCTCTTTAATCCAGATCGGCACAGTGCAAGCCAAAGCAAAGTGAACCTACAAGAGGCAAATGCCGGCACTAGAGGGTGGGCGCACACACTGTCTACATCTTATACCTTCAAAAACCTTTTGCTTTGGGCCTGCTATGGTAAAGGAGGTAAGCGGTGCCCAGCACCGGAGTGGCTTCCTTAGTCGTTAGTCCAATTTAAGGGGAGTGATTGTGCCAATTAGTCCAATTGACTTCCCTAGTCGTCAGTCCAATTGGCTTCCAAATCGTTAGTCCAATTGGCTTCCTTAGCCGTTAGTCCAATTGGCTTCCTTAGCCGTTAGTCCAATTTGGGGGAGTGATTGTGCCACGGCCCCTCATTCCTGACATTCCCAATCCAGCACCCTTGCAACATTTATAGTCCAACAGTACAAAAACAGCAACATGCAGCCGCCCTCCATCATCACATCCCTTCCATCTCACCGCACACCATTCACCACACACCCTCTTCTTCTCACTGCATACATCTTGCCACACACACACACATTCTCACACACCCCTTCCTTCTCCGCACTCATCTCGCTACACTCTCCCACACCTTCACACACACATCTCATCACACCCTCTCCATCTCAAAGCTCCAACGCACCTTTTCCTCTAGGGCTCTCAGCACTTGAAATCCATTCTCTACCACGTCAGGTTTACACCCCCCCGCCACTTGCTGCAGCACTTTCAGCACCACCTGCTTGTACAGGTATAGCGGTACACACAGGTGAGAGCTGTATGCGTGTGATGTCACATCCACGTGCAAGAACGTGTGCGCGTGGCTGTGCATGAAATGTGTCGTCTTTGTATGTGACCTTGAGTGTGCAAGCTCTAATCTGCCTGTGGTCAAAGAGCCCAGTTTTGACCCTCACCTGAGGGTTGACTGTGTCATCTTGCTCAATGAATCATAGATGTGCATGGTATAGGAACACACTGCTTCATGGTATAGGAACACACTGCTCAATGAATCATAGATGTGCATGGTATAGGAACACACTGCTTGTCTCCTCTTCCTCCACTCACCTTTTGATTAACCTTATTGTCCTCTGCAATGAGAATGCGTGGGGGGTACGCAGTCCCAGCAGGAGCCTGTGTGTGCGGTTTTTGCACATGTTGCTCGTGTGTATGTGTGTGTGCTGTAATTGGGCTTTTATGTACATCTGTACATTTTTTTGTGTGGATGCATGTGTGGGTATGTGCGTATTTTGGGATGTAAGTGCGAGTGTGTGAGTATGTGGATGTATGCATGTCTATGTGTGTGTGTGTGTGTGTGCGAGTTTGTGTATGTACGCATGTGCACGTCAGTGCCCTCTCACCTGCTCACTGATGCTCACACGGCCACCACTGCTGCCATCACTACTGACACCCACGACAGTAGGTTGCTGATGCTGCGATTGCTGTGACTGACTGTTCTGCTGTGGCGGAGCGTGTAGGGCACTGCCACTTCTGGCACCGATGCTGCTGACATTCGTGGGGGCGGCTTTGGGCGTGGAGCCAGCGGCTGGGCTCTCTCTCTGTGCAGATGCGGGTGGGTGGGCGTCGTTTTGGCCTGGAGAGGAGGGAATGTGTGGGTCTGCGGTGCCAGGGGTGTGTGTGGGTGAGACAGCAGGGTCGGCAGGACAAAGGATGTGTGTAGAGACGGCGGTTGTCCCTTCAGCAGCGCTGGTGCGAGTACTGTCACCGCCACTTTGTGCCGTGCTCTGAAAGGGTGTTGTGTCGCTGCTGTGCTTGCGTACTCTGCTAGCTTGTGAGAATGTCTGTGCGGCTAGCACTGCTCGGTGTGTGGGTGACCAGCTGAGTTGTGGCGCAGAGCAGTGAGTTTGAGGGGAAGAGGGGTTGGAGTCCTGTTTTTGGCCGCAGCTTTGCTGGTAGACTGTTTGGTACGGAAAGTGAGGGGGGGAGACGGGGCAAGGTGTGGGATAGGTATCTCCCTCTGTTGTCGTAGGGACAGCCTGCTGGGCAGGGTGTATAGCATGTGTGCACGCGTGTGAGCACGTATGTGTGCGTGTCTATGTGTGTGTGTGTCTATGTGTGTGTGCATGTGTGTTGTATAGCATGTGTGCACACGTGTGAGCACGTATGTTTGCGTGTCTATGTGTGTGTGTGGCTATGTGTGAGCATGTGTGTGTGTCTGTGACAATCCAGTGCGCACATGCAAGTGCGGGCATATTTTTTGTTTTGTTTGTAATTAGGTCTTGGCCCACGGCTGGTCAAGCCAGGCTGCTGGTCAAGAAGAGGGACAATGTTTTTGGAGCCACCAAAGCAAAGCGCTTGCCTCTCTTGGTGGCCCTCCAAGTAAATGCACAATAGAAAGGAAGAGGAGGCTTGATGCCGCGTTAAGGGTCACCGTCGACATTTTTATTCACCAGATTAAGCAAACCATCACCCTCTTGACAATGCCTCTTGGAAAGAAAAAAGTGCTCACCCTGCTGTTCGTCGCCAGGTCCGGCAAGTCTAACGACAGCTGCCTGCCCCAGCGCTTCTGCTGCCACCGCTGTGCCTCCTGCTCCTGTGCACGCTGCGTCCGCTGCTGCGCCTGCTGTGCCTGCTGCGCCTGCTGCGCCTGCTGCGCCTGCTGTGCTTGCAGCTGCTGTGCCTGCAGCTGGTCCTGCATGGCCTGCACCCAGCCCTGTCCTGTGCTGGTGCTGGTGATGTCCTCCGGCTCCTGAAAAGAGGAGATGCAACACCCGAGTAGCAACGAGGCTTTAGGTACGTGTGAGGGTGCGCTTCTTCTTCTCTTCTAGCATGGCCTGCACTCTGTCCTGCCCTCCAACAAAAGTGGTGGAGGTGGTAGTGGTGGTGGTGGTGGTGGTGGCAGTAGTGGTGGTGGTGGTGGTGGCGGTGGTGGTGGTGGTGGTGATGGTGGTGGCATGACCTCACAACGCTAAGAACAAACAAAAGGCGCAAGGCCAACTCGTCAAAGCAAGGTAATAGCTGCTGGTGGTGCAGCACTGACCACGTGTGCGGCATTCTTTTGTGCCCATTACGGGAGTAGATTCACACACAAGAAAGTTCCATTTCCACAGTGGACACGAGGTACACACAGGTGTCACAAAAACATGCGGAAGGATTGGTTGCAGCAGACCCACACTTTCAGCTACAGTTTGCATAGCTACGCAGCAAGGATTAGTGCCTTAATGCCTCCACACAACTGTTTGATGTAGTGCATGTGTGTCACCTGATACTGGCTGTGTTCAGGAATGCCTCCACACAGTGCGTGGGGTGAGTGGTCAGGCAGCTTGGAGGTCACAGGGGGGGGACCCGGCGAAGCGCGATGCACGTTTTCGTAGCCAGCGCTCAACATCATCTGAGCATATGTGCACACGTGTGTGTTTGTGTGTGTGTGTGTTTGTGTTTGAGTATATACATCTATACATACCTATGTGAGTGCATTTAGTTATGGGGGCTCAGGTATAATGAAGCAAACGGATGGATGAGCATAAGTGTGCACGTGTGCAAGCGTGTGCGCGTTTGTATGTAGCATGCATGCGTATGTGCGTGCATGTGCGCATGCATGCATGTGTGTGTGTGTGTGCGTGTGTGCATGACAGGCACGCTGCCAAACCTGTACAGTCTTCTCACCTCTACACATGATCGATCTAACAGGCTGTTGTCTAGGCTGCTGCGCCTCTTTAATTCCTCCATGGTCTCAGTCACCCGGCTGCTGCTGGGCCGTGCACCTATGGGCATACATTTAGCACGACTCATGTGAGGCCAAAGGGTATACATTGAAGAAAACGTATGTGGGTCCAAAAGACGCTTGCTACCACAAAGGTGCGTACCTAAACTGCAAGTTCTCCACAAAGGTACGTACCTAAACTGCAAGTTCTCCACATAGGTACGTACCTAAACTGCAAGTTCTCCACAAAGGTACGTACCTAAACTGCTACCGCAAAGGTACGTACCTAAACTGCACGTACCCAAACTGCTACCACAAAGGTACGTACCTAAACTGCACGTACCTAAACTGCACGTACCTAAACTGCTACCACAAAGGTACGTACCTAAACTGCAACTTCTTCACAATCTATGCATTTACTTTCCTGCCTGAAAATTCAAATTCTCATACGCTTTTCTCTCTACCTCGATGCATTTATTTTCCTATTATTATATTCTCTCTACCTCTATGCATTTAATTTCCTGCCTGAGGATCCCAATTCTCATACGCCCTTCTCCCAACCTCTCCCTACTGCCTTCTTCTACAGGGTTGGCCAGAACCATGCAACCATGCATAAATACAAATTCATGGTGGATTTTAGCAGGGAGTTCATTATACATTTGATCATCATACATTAGGTCACGCACGGTACATACGGTATATACAATCCTGGTCAACCCTGGCAGCCATACCCACCAACAATCACTGCACGGAACATGATGCTTGTGGGTGGCAACCAACCAACCAACCACCCACATCCACATTTCAAGAGCAGACCACTCAGATGCAAATACGCATACACACACAAACAAGCACACGGGCAAACGCATGTACACACACGCAGCAAAACGAGTCATACAGCACACACACTCGGACCTTGCTTGCAGCCCCCTTCACCACTCGCTTCCATGCCAGGAGGGTTATTCAGACCTCCTTGATAAATGCCAAAACGCTGCTGCTGTGTTATACTCTCAAGCAGGCCTGCACGTGTGAGGATACACACAAACAAATAGGGTATCAGCGCATAATAGCCCGGGTATGACTGGATGACATTGAGTTTTCCTGCCAATGATTCCATACAAATTTATCTATATTAACATAAATATACATGTTCCTGGACCCTACGCACAAAATAAGAGGACAAGCACGTGCGCGCTCTCATGAGCATGAGAGAGGGGAAGCAAACATTTGCGCATGCGTGAACGCTCAACGGCAAGCCACCATATGGGCAACAAGGAGACATGAGCAGACACACACCTGCAAGTTGCGGACGCTAGAGATGCACGAGGTTAAAGGTTGAGCATGCAGTGCTGGTAGGCAAGCATGGTGGTGGAGCGCGTGCGTTCACAGGAGCTGCATTGATTGCTCTATGGTGAATGCAGGCCCTGAGAACACACGCACTCTCTCGCCGTTTCGTCATCTTATTATGCTTGCCTGTTTCTGTGTGATGCAGCAAGGCTAATACAAATCACACTCTTCTGACCAAGTACAAAACGACATTAAGTCCCTGTCCTTCTCAGCTGCTGCACTATTTTTCCTCTTCCTGTTAGCGCACACATACACACATGCACATCCACACACACACACACACACCTGTGTTGCTGTGGCTGATGCGGCTGCCAGGATTGCGCCAGGACTGGAAGTCTGCCATTTGGGCTAGACTGATTGGTGCATGGGAAAGCTTGGGGCCATATCCAAGAATCTGCAAGATGTGTGAATGTGCACGTATATTTACGTTAATATTATATATGCATATGCGTGTGCGTAATGTTTGCTTGCATGTATGCTCGTGTGTGATCCTGTATGCAAAATAAGAGGTAGAGTGATGCCACGCACAAGCTTACAGTAGAGGGCTTTATTGCATTGGCTCTTGCCCAAAGGAAGCTGCGCGTAAAACAGGGCAAGGGATGAGCGCAACGAGCAAGCAGTACTTTAAGGAAAGTAACGAGCACTGGAGAGAGGCACAAAGGCGTGCTTGCCTTGCATGGCAAGCTTGCAGGGAAATCCACACTTTTACCCGTTGCACTCAAAAGTGTGCACCAGAAATGCTCAGCAGCTTGCTCATTCAGCGCAGTTGCTCGCCAGCACATCTACATCTACACAGCAGCACACTCTAGGAGCAGCACAGAACCCGGTCAACACAGCAGCACACGTAGCCACACAGTATTCTGTCAGCCCAATCTGCACATTGACTCATCAGCACGGCAGCTCAGCAGCACTCCCTCCTCCACCCAGCAGCTCCCTCACTCAATCACACGACAGCACACAGCACACCCACACAGCAGCACAGTGACTCAATGGCGTAGTAGCTCACCTACAACCTACCCCCAGCCGCACACTCACACAGCAGCACAGAAGCTCAGTAGCACACACTCACACAGCAGCAAGGTGACTCCTCAGCGGCTCACTTGTCTACCTTGCAGCACACTGACAATGAGAGTCACACAGCAGCACAGAAGCTCAGTAGCACACACTCACACAGCAGCAGGGTGTCTACCTTGCAGCACACTGACAATGAGAGTCACACAGCAGCACAGAAGCTCAGTAGCACACACTCACACAGCAGCAAGGTGACTCCTCAGCGGCTCACTTGTCTACCTTGCAGCACACTGACAATGAGAGTCACACAGCAGCACAGAAGCTCAGTAGCACACACTCACACAGCAGCAGGGTGACTCCTCAGCAGCACGCTTGCCTCCCTTGCAGCATACTCACACAGCAGCACAGAAGCCTGGCTGCACTCCCCCTCCCCCTCCACTCATCAGCACACTCACGCAGCGGCACAGTGACTCATCAGCACAGCCTCTCATCAGCAAAGCCCCTTGCTCACCTGACCCGGCAAGCTTGGCAACAAAGACGGCCACTTCAGCAGCACGGTGGCTTTGATGAGCGCGTTTGCAAGGCGAGCGTGGGCTATGGGGTAGCTCACGTTCACCACCAAGGGCTGCAGGTTGGGAGGCAGCTGCGTGCGTGGGCCGACCACCACCTACGTGCATGTGTGTGTTTTGGTGTGTGTGTATGTGTGTGAGAACGTGTGCAGTTGTAGCATGCCTCTGCTACAAAAAGGCCAGGAAGGCTGGAAAGCAGATGCCTGTGTGGGCCCAACACCACCTACGTGTATGCGTGTTTTGTTTTACGTGTGTGTGTGTGTGTGTGTGTGTGTGTGTGTGTGTGTGTGTACGTGTGCAGTTGTAGCATGCCTTTGCTACAAATTCAGGAAGCTAGAAGGCAGATGCCTGCGTGGAACACCACCTACGTGTACGTGTGTGTGCGTGTTTTGTTGTGTATGTGTGTGAGAGCAGCTACACGCACGGGCCTACCACCACCTACACATGTATTTTTTTGCATAAGTGTGCTCCAAAAAAGGTGCCTGAACTCAAGCAACAGACCAGATCCAGAGTGATACCATCCGCATGTTTACTTAAAACAATTAACAGTACAGAAAGTACGTCAGGCATGAACGCCACGTGTTTTTTCATTTTGCCGGTGCTCACTTTGTAAACTTCCTTCAAACAGCACCTCCTGCCTAGACGCACGCCTGCCTGTCTGTGCCTTGTGTGCCTCCCTCATGAGGGGCAGCACATCAATCAGCACACAAACAAACATCTCTCTGCCTGGACGCACGCCTGCCTTGAGTTGCTTGCGAGGGGCAACACAACAGCACAACACGCACCACTGGCCGCCCCTTCCAGCCCGCCCGCAAAGCCACAGCTGCATGCTCAATCCCCACAATAGCGACGTCATGGGTGTAGGTGCCGCTGGTGGGTTTTGCGTTGATTGGGCAGGGTGCATCTCCCCTCGAGGCGACCATGCCCAAGCAGCTGCAGCTCTGGCACACCTGAGTGTGTGAGTGAGTGTGTGCACCAGCCTTTTGTGTGTGTACCAGCCTTTTGTGTGTGTACCAGCCTTTTGTGTGTGCACCAGCCTTTTGTGTAGCACCAGACTTTGTGTGTGTGTCTCTTCTACACTTCAAACGTCTGCACCATTGATGGTTTGAAAGGGCTTTGCTTGTGTGTGAGTGAATGTGTGTTGGTGCCTTTGCACACACAAATCTGTACCAGATGGACAGTTTAAAATGGCTTATTGCTTGTGAGTGAGTGAATGTAAGTTGGTGCCTTTGTACACACATCTGTACCATACGGACGGTTTAAAAGGGCTTTTTGCTTGTGTGTAAGTGAATGTGCGTTAATGCCTTTGTACACACACACCTATATTACTTGAATGAGACCTTAAATAGCTTTCCGCTAAAGACGTTGCACGCAGCAGACCAGGATGCGTAGTTTCCCCCAAAGTAAGAGGATTTGCTGCACACTTCATTCACACAGCCTGCTTGTACAGTTTTAACCCATTCAGTGCCCTTATGAAGAGGTCTATAGCATTGCTGTGTAGGAATCTGCAACACACACCCAAGTAATTACACACACACGTAAATATACACACACATTGAAGCTCACTTTCACACTGCGCACCCCTACCTGTACTGCTGCGCCCTTGTGAGAAAGGTCCAACCTCTGGCCTTGCAGCACTCCGTAACACACAAACACACCCATGCGCAGAAGCTTCCTTTCACACTGCACCCCCCTACCTGTGCTGCTGTGCCCTCGTGAGGGAGGTCCAGTAGCACCCTCTTGCCTCGCAGCACTCCATGCTCGTCTGCAGGTAGGGCAGTCCAACGGCCACCCCCCTGCAAGAAAGTGCACATCAGCAGCACAACAATGACGATTTCAACAACACCAGGAAACAACACACTCCATCTTCTCCTTCATGAACTTGTTTAAATTTATGAAGAGGCGAGCAGTCATACTTCTTGACTGAAGGCCTTTTGTAGACTTTGTAAACCTGGTAAAGAAGCTGGGCTGTTTGGCAAGTTTTCAAGATCCAGTAAGTTCATAAAAGCCACGTCCTCTGCCCTGCAAGCAAAGCTATGCTGTCCACCTCAACTCCACACTCATAGCTCTGAAAAGCCTTTACCTCAAACCAACAAAACTCACCAGAGCACAGATTTTCGATTCAAATGCATGTAGTACGCACCCACAATTGCACGCAAACGCAACTTCACACAGATGCACACACACAAAAACACACTAGCGCACACTAGAGCACATACACACACTCCATAACATACGTGCACGCACACATACGGTGACTGTACGCACGCACCTGCAAGCTTTGGACTTCACCCTGCCTGGAGCTGCCCCAGCCGACCATGCTGCTGCTGTTGTTGCCGCCGGAGCTGCAGCTCCTATCATCTGAGCCGATGCTGAGCCGTTGTGCAGCCACGGCCACGCCCTGTCATAGGTGCAAATCACGTATGCTTGTTTGCGTGTGCATGCTGTGTACAGAAGGATGTATGTATAAAGGAATCTGCAAGGACTTGTGTGACCGTTGGCAAATCTTTCAAACCGGCTTGTGCATTAGAGGGGGCAAGCAAGCAAGCAGATATTGGAGGAAAGTAGGAGCACTAGGAAGGATCCCATTATTTGGTTGGAGGATGGAGGATGGTTGGAGGAAAAGTAGGAGCACTAGGAAGGGGCAAGCAAGCAGATGGATGTTGGAGGAAAGTAGGAGCACTAGGAAGGATCCCATTAATTGGTTGGAGGATAGAGGATGGTTGGAGGAAAAGTAGGAGCACTAGGAAGGGGCAAGCAAGCAGATGGATGTTGGAGGAAAGTAGGAGCACTATAGGAAGGATCCCATTAACGGCACCAGGAAGCAACCCAGTAATAACACCAGAAAATGGTCTCTCACTCTCACTCTCACACACACGCTCACAAAATCACGCACACACATGAGACAACACATGAAAGCACTCACACACACGCTCAAACAAGATCACCTGCTGCCCCTGATCCAGACTAAAACGGCCATTGGCTTGCGCGGGTGGTGATGGTGGTGGCAGCGGAAAGGTGGGTATGGGGGGTGGGTACAGCACCTGATGCTGGGAGGGATGACGCTGAGGTAGGACCACAGCCCCCTCCATGCCCTCATCGTGACTGAGAGGCAGGCCCTGTGGGTGATATCCTGCTGCTGCTGCTTCTGCCCCTGCTGCTGCTGCTGCTGTGCTTTCACTGCTGAGGCAAGGCTGGCTGGTGGCTGTGGCAGCGGGGGGGG
>Ga0307968_1002029_pt1 | contig 16712 bp, 17 predicted proteins | sample OrgLakmetagen650_FD_201834 | JGI IMG/M metagenome (GOLD analysis project Ga0307968, IMG submission 201834) | Saline water microbial communities from Organic Lake, Antarctica - #650 | ecosystem: Environmental > Aquatic > Non-marine Saline and Alkaline > Saline | place: Antarctica: Organic Lake... | reverse complement strand
CAGCGCAGGCTCCGCCCCATTTATTGTGATCCGCAAGATCACACCCTACTTGTTTTGGTAGAACTGCCCGGAGGATTTGCTAGAGATACCTATACAGGAGCCTTTTTGTATGTGTATAAAGCAGAACTATAGCCATTCATGTGCCTTGATCTGATGTGCATAGCTTTCTTTTCCTGTAGAAACCGCCTGAGTGCCTTGTTCCGACTGAGAAAGCCGCCCTTGTCTCTGTGGGGGTGGTCTGCGTCAAGCATGAGCCTCTATCTCTAACCTCTAAGATAATAAGAGGCCCACAAGTGATCACACTCACAAATCTCCTCCACTCCGTTTACAGTTCAGGTTGTGCAAAAGAACAACAGATTGCTCAGCAGAGGAAAAGCTACAATGTATTGCTTAGCGACCTTAAGAAAAAGAAAAAACTACGCAGGCAGTGAAAACCACTCCCCACATTAATACCTAAGGAAAATAAGTCGCTATGGTGGTGCTTCCCCTAGGTACCCAGGCATACATTCGTACGGTGTTTAGGGTGTCTGGCGAGTTTTGTGTGTCTCGCGAGTTTTGTGTGTCTCGCGAGTCCTGTGTAATACAAGAGCAGGAAAGTCACTCAGTTTTGACTGTAGTCAAAGTACCAAAAGCATGCATTGTCCTGTCCTGCACCTGCCAGCACACATAATCACATTACAACAAGCGTTTCATGCACCCCGGATGATCAGTAGCGGGAGCAGGAGCAGCAAGCCTACATGCGCACCACTCCGACTTCGTCCACAAAGACACACATCTCAGCAGTGATGGCCTGAAGCTGGACGAACCTGTGTTCTGCACGGAGCTCGGGGTCAGCTGATAGAGTTCCATTTGAGAGTGGGAGTCCTGTAGCCCAGCCTACCAACAGGTACTTGCACACCCCCATTGCTTCGCTTCGCTGCACAGTTTCCCATGGATTTCCACCAAACAATGCCTCTATCTGTTCATATGTTTTACCATCACGTCGTCAGGAGAGGGCGAGCTCCCTGTGGCTGCGTCAATACAGGTTGCTTCTGCCGAGCAATGATAAATGATTTTGATGTCAAGTTCATTTTAAAATCTTACTTTTATTTTGATTCCATTTTGATTTCATTCAAGTCATCCGGACTCCGGTATTCCGAAGTTTTGAAAGTGCCAGAAGGACATCCAAACACCGTACTGCCATAATAAAAATCTCAACATTTGTGATCTGTGAATGCCGTCGAGCATTTAAACTCTCAAAAAAAAGTAACTTACTAGACGGTAAAAATCGATTAAATCTGAAGCCGTGGATATAAAGAGCGCATCTTGCCTGGATTTATGGGTTCGGGTTTGAGGGCGGTTCAAGTTAAACAGAAATGGGCCCATGATGTAAAACAGCATCCCAGATTTCCCCTCTTTTTTTCTGGGCACTCTTGCGATGTTAGAACTGGACAGAGAGCAGCATTGGACGTGGTAATGAGCTTATATAAAGTTTGGATTTAGTCTATATGCCACGTCATCATTCCAACAAGAGTTTACAATTTGGGTTACGTACACCTGATCAGATCAGAGAAAGATACTCGTACAGATCACTCCTGCTCCCCACCCTCCTCCTTGTCGCCGGTCGCGTACTCGTCTTTCAACACGTACGACGCATCTTTCCCCATGCCTCGCTTCAGCACCGCAATCTGCAAAAAGAAAAGGGGATGAGGAATCTGAACTTTACAATCTTACTAGGGTTGGCCAGAACCATATGTATACGGTGTATATACGGTATTTTTGGCAGGGAAATCACCAAATATACGGCCATTTACGGTGCACATATACGGTTCTCCCCAACCGTAATTATTATGCAGAAACAATCAAGGCATAACGAATCGGTAAGCGACAGGATGAGGTTTTAAAAAGTTGACACAAAGCAGAATCCTTTGTGCTCGCACCTGCTCGACCACAACTTTGAGGTGTGTCGTAGGCTGCTTGGTCTCTAGTTGCAGCTGCTGAAAGGTCCACGCTGGCTTGCTCTCAAACAAGCGGAATAGCTCACGCTCCAACACAGGCACATCCACACGCACGCGCTTGTTGTCTTCACGGTTCCGTCGATGTTCCTCACCCTAGCACAAAGATGGGCATTTTGATACAAGTGTTACGGCAGCGCAGACATTTGTCCTTGTGCGCAAAATGTTGCCCTGCTAAACAGAATAAAGACTTCTTCCTGTGCGGACGTTGCCTTAAAAATGAAAGTGCAGGTAACAAGTGGCAACCGTCGTTTCACGATTGAAGTCAACATCGTTCGTGATGAACAAGTACGGACGTTGCCTTAAAAATGAAAATGCAGGTAACAAGTGGCAACCGTCGTTTCACGATTGAAGTCAACATCGTTCGTGATGAACAAGTACCTCCGCTGCCTGCGATTAAACAGCCAGCATGAATAAAAACGGGCTTACCAAGGTACCCGCATCAGGAAGCCCCACATACAAACAGTCTTAAAGAGAACAGTACATACTTAGTGAGCTTTTCCGGGCCAAGCGAAGGGCTCATCGGATTACAACTCCTGCTATTATTTAGTCTGCCTGATTGTAAATGTGTGACCTAAGAAACAAAACACTTTTTCTACCAACGTGTAACGTATACCCTTGTCTGCCAATCACCTCTTGTGCTAGGCTAGCCATATTCAATCGGGGATCTGTGAGCTCGCATAATCATTTAATGACAAATGTACCTTCTGCTTGTATTAAACATTTCCCTTATCCGTAGCAAGCTCCTCAAAACCTAAACTGCGGTCGGTTGTCCGGCAAGAGCTAGGGAGGTAAAAAGTCAGCATCAGGATATCAGGAGACAATGGCACCAGGATAAGGGAAGTACATTAGTTCAGCCCTAATGTTGGTCATTTCATCACAATCAAGCTTACAAATGGCAATCACCTTGCGTTTAGTAGCCAGGTCTGAGGCTCTTTTGCTGGCCACAAGAGCCATGTGGTTATCACGGTTGTCTTCGTAAGCACGCACTGTTCGCGTCTTTGTGGCTGCGCTGATGTTCCGCTGCTTAGACAGGTTGCAATACTCATCGTCCACTGTCATGTGACCCTGCAGTCATTCAAAGAGCAAAGGAATGGAAATGCAAAGAGTTAATAAGGAGGTGGCACGTGTACCGAATATGAAGCTCACAGTCGTTTTTTGAAAGCAGGACTGGGACACTTTTTTTATGTACATCCCTCCCTAGGTAGTATAGAAAAAGCGATTGCTGCAGCTTGGAATGGGCAGCATCTCGGCCACGCATTCCTTGACGGGCTCCAATTACACACCTGCCGATCTTCAGCTGTCATAGGCGCCGCATTTAAACTAAGCTCCACAGTTCCTTCTGCCTCTGCAGATGATAAACAAAAGAACTGTTTAAAGATAAAGGTGACGATCTTGTCATATGTCATATGTAAGAAAACAAGCAAGACAAAGAACAAAGAAGACCGCTCACTTAATTGAGAAGGAGCATCTCCCACTTTCTCTTCCTCTCCTGGTTTCTTGTAGGAGATGGCTGACATGGTCCCATTCTGATTGATAGGCAGCTGAGTTAACCGGTAGGCTTTTATTCCTGATGATTGCTGCTGCTGCTGCTGCTGCTGTCCGGGTGGGCCTGGAGAAGCATAAAAGACAAGGATGAAGAGTCTTTCGCGTACGTTTGCACAGGTATCCACCACAATTTGTTTATGCAACAGCATTATAATTATAACACAAAAGATGTCCCACTCGTGCGCGCACGCTGCAAGACAGTCAGCCGGAGGAGACGCACCTGGGTTAGGAACTACCAATCTAAGCTCACGGGTGGGCTTTCCCTGTGTAGGCACACACAGATGCAGGAGGAGAATTGAAATCGAACATAAGTTTGAAGCGTCCTGATTTGCAGAAGCGTCCACACGCATGCCCGTGAGGAACTCCACCATAAGAGATGATCTGTAGCGTGTGCCCTTACCTCTTCCATGCCAACATGCATCTGGACCTTGCCCAGCTGGGGCAGGTCCTCCTCTGTGTCCATGCTGGCTGGGTTCATGGACTGCTCGCACAGAGGGCGCCAAACACGGGCTATGGAGTTGGGCACCTTGACCAGCCAAACCTTCCTGTTAAGCTTGTCTATGTCAAGGGCTCCATCGTTTACTCCTTGGCTCATGGCTATGTGATTTGAGGAATTCAAATTTTACTAGTTGCCACGATGATAACTTGCGTTTTATATTGTTTTATTATAAAAAATTGTGGCAAATGGGTGAGACACTAGGGCCCACGTTAAAAGGTAGCGTATCGGCTGGCTGGATGGATGGTCTTGTTGTATTATATATAAAGTCACATATTTAAGTATAGCTCAATCTAACTTTGCCTTGTATTATTGGGTTTCCCGGCCAATTTCAAGTCCCGCAAGTTCTCTTAGGTAGGAATAGGGCAGGGTTAGGTTAAAGTTAGGGTGAGGTCAGAGGGGTCTGGGGGTTAAAGGCTTGGGGTGGAGTGGCGACGGGCTTCCTCGGCAATTTTCGAAGGGGCCAAACTTTTGTTGGACCACATCTACCTTACGTAATTTCTACATTGACAGCAAGTGACCAGCCAGCCAGCCGGCCGAAGTGTTACCACATTTAGGGGGTCCCACTTAGGCAGAGAGAAATTAATAATATGGACCAGACGAGTGATGCCAAGACGAATCATGACTTCGTCGAAGCAATAAAGGAAACACAACTTTGATGTAAGATAATCCTAGCCCTCAGAGGACAGGCTTATTCTTGACCCAAAACACAGTTGATGAATCCTCTCTTTAAGAGGATACGGTCGGTTGGTCCTGGCAGATGCTTGGTTGATTTCACTGGTTTATTCTATGCTGCAATGTCACAAATGTCGTGCCTTTTTTCCCTTTCAGAGGGTTTTTTTGTAGGTGCTACAACAAACGCTCCCACAAGTTTAACATATACCCCTAGCACTCGCACTTTTTGACTGATGGCTTCTGTAACGCCTGTAACATCTGAAGGTTGAAAATTTGATTGGCTTGCTTTATAATAGCAACCAATCGCGTTCATATAAAACTGGCTAAATAAAATACAAGACTTAAGAAAGCCACAGAAGACCTGGAGAACACTATCAAACTGTATCTTTCTTTCATATCTTATTTTAGCTAAGCTGTTGCAAAAAGAATGGATGGATGGGTACTAACCAAACAGTCATTGAAAACCACGTACTAATCCTCGCTTGCTCCCTGTTAAAATTCGATCCGGTACTGATGCTTCTTGTCCTTTGGTCTTGAACCTGAAAGCGGTGGCGGATATTGCGTTAAAAAACATGTCATTTGTTTAGGTTAAGTACAGCACTTCCGGGCACTACATGGAGTGCTTGCTTAGGAAGCGACGTGACATACTAGCACAAAACAGGAACAAATTTAATATGATGCAAGTATGAGTGTGTGAAAGATGAAGAAAAGGAATGCAGATAGCGTGAACACTACCGGCATGAGTGTGTGCAAGCACTAGGTAGTGTGTATGTGTGAAAGGGAGGCAGTTTGTGGAATGTACGGTGTTGTAGTACCCCTTATTATAAACTAAAATGCCTTTATTCATGATTTATTGTAATCCTTAACTATAATGTGTGTATGTGTGCTTGCATACTTGTGCTTACTTGCATGCTTCATTCTGCCTGTACTTTTGTTTACATTTGAAACTAATCTGGTGCTTGCAGATATAGGTAATTTTGTCCTGTTGCGGTCTTCCTGTTCGGTTGCAAGAGCATGACGCATGACATTGTCGTCCTCCCCCTCCAGGCCAATTTGCAATCAGGAATGCGAGAGGAAAAGCGTCATGTACTTACACCGCGCGTACGAGCGTGTCTGCTTCTGCATGTTTTTTGTATCCTTGGGCTAGCGTGACTTTTGTGTGCACCCTCACAATTTCTAAAGTTTAGTAAATAATTTAGGTGCACAAAACTGACCCCTACCTGGCACAGGCTCTAGAGACCAGGTGCATGCTTGAAGGGCATCCGGGTCTTCCCCTGTGCACACGCCCCTCATGTACTCCCCACCGACACTGACAGTGGGGCCATACTCAAACACTGAGGAAGGGCGAGGCATGGCGAGCATGGCATCATCCTGGTCTCCAATCACAGCGGGCTTGGTGGGGATGGCTCTGCTGACTGAAACCTTCTGTATGCATAAGTTGTATAAGGTGTGTGTGTGTTTGTATGTGTGTATGTGTGTGTGCGTGCGTGCGCGCGTGTGTGTGTTTGTATGTGTGTATGTGTGTGTGCGTGCGTGCGCGTGTGTGTGTGTGTGTGTGTGTGTGTTTTGTGTGTGCGCGTGTGTGTGTGTGTGTTTTGTGTGTGCGCGTGTGTGTGTGTGTTTGTGTGTGTGTGTGTGTGTGTGTGTGTGTTTAAGCAAAGTGGAGTGTGCGTATTAATGCACGTGTGTATGCGCGTGTACATGCCAATGTCTGTATCCATGTATGTGTGTGTGCGTGTTTTTGTGTGCACGTATTTGCATGCATGTGCGTGTGTATTGTGTGTGTGCGTGCACATGTGTGTGTGTGTGTGTGTGTGTGTGTGTGTGTGTGTGTGTGTGTGTTGTGTGTGTGTGTTTATGTGCGTGCGTGTGCGTGCGTGCATGTGCATGCCTGTGAGTATACATGTGTATACATGTATGAACATCTGAGAACAAATCAGGATTCACCTGCTTCTCGGCCTCTTTCTCCTTCTCCACTTCCTTTTCCTCTTGCTTCTTCTTTCCAAAGCCAAACATGTTTAACAATTATACAATTTTTTTATATTTGCTGTTTGATTCGCACATCTTTGTGTGGAAAAAAAGCATGCCTTTCTCACTGGCTCGGCTGCTGGCATGCTTAGATAAGAGTGGGAGCAGTTCAGGTACTACAGAAAACAGCTTTCCATCTCTTCCTTTGCAGGGGTGCATGCCACAACAACGCTTGCATCACATGCGTGCGTGCCTGCAGGAACATGTCTGCTCCCCCTGGTCACCCGTTCGCTGTCAAATATCACCTGCCCCGATGGAGACACTCAAACACAATCTTCTGGGACCCCATGCCCCCAACTGTCCACTCCACGTGGCAGAGCGGGCACACGTGCGCTTGGGAGAGAGCATGCCAGTGATAAAGAACAGCACAGATGGATCTCCTCATCCAGTCAGCCGCCCTGGTTCCAGCACGGCGGACAGCAGGCTCGAGGCTACGCTGCTGCAGCCACGACACAAAAACGGATCTCATCCCTGCCAGAACTTATAGAAGAGTTGAGAAAGCAAGAGGTACTGTTCCTTTTGTGGCGCACAAGTATGAGCAGCCAAAGCCTCCTTACAGCACCAAAACACAGTCCGTGCCTCTAGACCCAGCACGAGCTTGACTGGGCAGAAAGTAGGCTACTCACCTGCACGCAGCAGTTGTGCACACAGCAGTTGTGCAGCAGATGTGCAGTTGAAACAACGCACTTCATACTGCCATAGCCATACAATGTTAAAAAATTACAAAATCTGCACATGTGCCAACTCCCTGCTTTCTGTGCCAGTTCATCCGCACACCACCAGTTACAGCCATCATGCTGAACCTGGACCGGGCACGCTTCTTGCCCATCGGATCGGCTGAACAAAATCAATTGGCTTACACGGTGGGTTGAAAAAAGTGCTGAAGCTCAGCTTAGTACAGGCATTCAAAATTCATCTATGGACACCATTATCAGAGGATTGTACAAATCAAGGGAGTGTCACCTTCATGCTAGAAAAGTGCTGTGTTCGCGATATGTGCTGATGTGTGCGCAGATATGTGTGCGCAGATATGTGTGCGCAGATGTGTGCGCAGATATGTGCTGTGTGTTCGCAGATATGTGCGTCATTAAAGCTATGTAAGCCAGACATCTGCCTGCGCTAAAAAATTTGATGCCCGCTTGCATCTCACCGATACATCTGAAGCGCATACACGCATACATGTCAGTACTTCGCGGATGCTGACACGCATACATCTCACTGTGCGTCCTGAGCTTCCTTGTCTAGAAATCACAAGCACATGCAGACCGGCACACAAACACGCATTTAAACCCATACATGCATGAACATATTACACATACTAGTTTCATACACAACATGCACACACACATATTCACACGCACGCACACACGCACAGGACTGCAGCATACCCATCGGCCACTCCCAGCACCTTCCCGCACCCTCGTTCCATGCCCTATGCTTGGAGCACATGTGCAGTCACTTGTTGGCAGGGACACGTGGCTTGGACGTGGGGAGTGGTGAGAGCGAGGAGAGCTGTTCGTAATTGTGAAATGTGGGAGCACGTGCACAGACTCTTGTTGTGAGGGTTAAGTTGGTGCACTTTATAACTGCGCTGCTAAACTTGTCCAAATTGGATGTCCATTCCAGTCCTGTTGCTGACTCTCATCAGGAGCCTATTTCAGACCAAGCCTACAGAAGTCCTCTCCTGATCCCTTGACTCTAATTTCCTCCTTGTGATGGAGGAATTTTTAGGGTGCTCATTACCAAAATGGCTTCTTCCCCTTATGCAATGCGGGGTGAGCTGTTCACTGCCTGAGGTTTTTCTTTTTCTGAGGGATACATGGTGGATGTGAGAAGGGTGAGCGGGAAAAGCTACATGATCAAGTGGAGCATTTGCGTGCAGACACTCCCTGAGAGGTCACTCAGATAACTTTCACGTTACTCAGCACGTCACTCAGCACACGTACGCAACCACTTACAAGGGACACGTGGCCTGGGTGTGGGGAGCGGTGTATGAGCGCGTGCACATATCATATGCCCACCCCTGCGCTTTGAGAACGACCCAGGGCTAGTTGATGTCAAGGAAAGCATAAATAGCGTTCCCTCATGGTTCATGTCTGTCTACACAGTACGTACGTAGCTTTACAACTTCTTGTTCTTGGGCCAAAAAGCGTATTACTGTACAAAAATTTTATCATCTTCCCATATTAACGTCTTAGAGGGGCGGCGATTGAATCACTAAACACTTTTCAAGTTTTCGGGAGGGGGAGGTTGTTATAAACAGTGCATAATAATATACTGTACTACGTTTCGCTTATTTTAGGGCATGAAGCAGCCAGGTCATGCCTGCAACAACAGTTAATTAGCTGGGCGCCTAAACACACACACACACACACGCACACACACACACATACATACACACACACTACACACACATTCACCTCCCTAGCTGCTATGAAACGTGAAAAGAGGCCAGAGAGAACGGGGCCGGTTGCTGTAAAACTTATATGTTTAGGGGGGGGGGTTGGCATAACTATTGGAAAAGCTAGTTTTCTCCAGGGAAGTGGTGAATTCGAGTATTTATGGCAGTATAATTGCAGTGGTGATTTCGATCATTGTTCGAGTTGAGTTTGATAATTGTAGTGGTGAGTTTGAGTATTTATGGCAGTATAGTTATGGCAGCATAATTGTACAGGTTCAGGCTGTTTTTGGTATTGTAGGTTGGTGTGTTATAGGGTGGGTGTGCAAGAGTCTACTGCAACAGCCAACTGCTATAATAAGCACATGCTACCAGGATATTGTTGAGGCAGTGTGCAATTTACTGCAAGGAAGCTAAAAGTCGACCTTGTGCTTTCTCAATTCAGGAACAGCCTGTTTCAGAGACAGGTAGGTGGTTGAGCCTTATGTGTCAGGATAGCAGTGTACCTGGCAAAAAATCTAGCCAAAACGTTTTATTGCGTCTTGTGACTCAAGGCAGATTTTGATTAGGGAATGACTAGATACCCCCCTTGTTGCCTTACTTGCATGCATGGTCATATCTAGCGTTGTGTTGGTCACGCTGATTTGACCTAATGCTTTAGAAACATTGTTTGTGAAAGACTCATATTCTCGTCCATCACGGGCCTAAAATAAGGCAGGGTTCAACAAAACAGTGTGAGGAGAAGTTCTATTGCCGGCAAAGTTAACCGCTGCACGGCTGCCGCCAGGTATCCGCTCTTCAATGAAGCTGGGCGTGTGTAAAGCGTCCCTTTTGCTGTTGCCGTTGTTTCTCAGATTTATCTGTCAGAGTTATCTGTGACATTGACTTGTGATAAGGGGATGTACTTGTGTTTACGCGCAATTTTCTCCATGTCTGTCACGAAATGTATACGCAGGCTCAGGCTACATGGCAGGCTGCATGGCAATGATGCTGGGACAAGGCAGCCAGGTGAACTGCACGTGTGTGTGTGTGTTGTGTGTGTGTGAGCGTATGCATGGGCGTGTAAACATGTGTGTGTGCACATGTGTGAGTATGTGTGAGCGCAGGTGTGTGTGAGCGTATGCGTGGGCGTGTGAACATGTGTGTGCACATGTGTGTATGTGTGAGCGCAGGTGTGTGTGTGTGTGAGCGTATGCGTGGGCGTGTGAACATGCGTGTGCACATGTGTGTGTGTGTGTGGTGTGTGTGTGTGTGTGAGCGCAGGTGTGTGTGAGCGTATGCGTGGGCGTGTGAACATGTATGTATGTGTGTGCGCGTGTGTTTGCTTGTGAGGTGGGGGGGGGGAGAGGGTGCAAGTTGGGATGTACATAAGTATAAGAGCTTGACCTTGCGCCTTCAGTATTTTCAGCTTTGTGCAACTATTTTTCCGACCTGCAGTAGAGGCAGTAGCCCTGTAATCTAGAAACAACACAGACCTTTAGTGGCTTGCCCCCCATGCAGACAGGAGAGAGCCTTCATATGAAGAAGAGAGGAATAAACTACGCAGGCAGTGAAAACTACTTCCCACATTAATAAAGGAGAAGGAGCCATGTTGGCCTGCCAATATTTGGACGGTTTAAGTCTTCTACCGCAAAGTAAAATGCTTTCATATGTCATATGCCTGATGACACTTTTAATGGTTACAGCCTACTGGATACCCTCTGGTATGCTAGGAGCACAGAATATCACTGCACGGTGCTACTTCCTTGTTGGTGCTTGTGTTAATTACAGCCTATTGGATACCCTCTGGTACGCTAGGAGCACAGAATATCACTGCACGGTGCTACTTTGCTTGTTGGTGCTTGTATTAATTACAGCCTATTGGATACCCTCTGGTATGCTAGGAGCACAGAATATCACTGCAAGGTGCTACTTTGCTTGTTGGTGCTTGTATTGATTACAGCCTATTGGATATTCTCTGGTAATGCTAGGAGCACAGAATATCACTGTACGGTGCTACTTCCCTTGTTGTTGATGTGTGCAGACCGAGACTACTGTGTGCAGACCGAGACTACTGTGTGCAGACCGAGACTGCTGTGTGCAGACCGAGACTACTGTGTGCAGACCGAGACTATTTTCCTTGTTGTTGATGTGTGCAGACCGAGACTCACGCTTCCGATCCCGTCCCCTGTGGACAGGTAAGGGCATGAATAGGGTTGGCCAAAACCATAGGTAGGTACATTTATATACGGTGTGTATTGTAAATACGATATTTTTAGCAGGGACGTTCTCATACATACAGTCATATACAGTGTACATATACGGTACACAGTTCTGGCCAACCCTAGTTGGAGCTTTTCCCTCTGTTCTATGTTGGCCAGGCAAGGCTACAATGCTGACAAAGATCTCACGGCATTCTGGTGGCTGGTCATTGTATAATGTAATTGTGTGCTGAAAGCTGAGAGCTGAGAGCTGAAAGAATCACTTTATTGCTGTATACATGAATACATGAATACATAATATTGATGTATACCTATATGGCTCTCATTTTTGTGCTTCAGCACTGCATTGGCCCTAGACATCCCGAGTACCAGGGTTCCCCTGTGGCCAGGATTAGACTCAAAATGACTATGATGACAATTGGATGAACGACTGGCTCACAATTTGGATGCGGTTAAGCTCGGGTTTCAATTGGAGGAGTGAATTACAATTGGATGGATTTAGATAGGATAAACTATTGAGTGGTATCTGCCGGTGTAGAAGGGAGCCCAGAAGCTCAGGTAGCAGTGTGAGGGAAGTAAGATGGCGTCGAAGAAATGCAGCTGCAGCTTTTAAAAAGAGGTCTCCCTCTGTGCATTGCTTCCTCAGAATCTGCAGAGAATCAGCGATGGGCAATGGAATATACTGCTCATTAATCAGCAAAAAGAGCCAGGATTGAACCTGAAGCAAAACCCACTGCCATATAATAATTCAGGACAAGGAGCCAGCACGCAGGAATTGACCATGGAGTTACTGCTCATTAATAATCTAGCAAAAGGAGCCAGGACTCAGGAATCGTGTGGTGTGAGGACTCAATCTGACTGGTTGTGCTGACTGGTTGTGTGCTGACTGACTCAGCAAAACCCACTGTCATACAATAATTCAGGAAAAGTAGCCGGGATTTAAAAATCGACCAACAGTTGTGGTGTGAGCTATTAGTGCTTATAAACACCTTTTAGATGTTTGTGCACTTATTGGAAAGGTCACAAAGTTACATCAAAACTCAGCCATTTTTATCTTTTTCGAGCCAGCCATGATTTTCCACTTGGCTCTATGCATCAAACGCAACACAAACGCGATCTTATCCGCATTGGCTCTTCTACCACAAAAATACGTGCACACATGCCTATATACAGACATTCACATACACCACAAAAAGGCATTTTCACACACACACACACACACACACACACACACATACACACACGCACACACGCACACGCACATACCCAAGCAATTTCACACACGTTTGCACGCATGCTTGCAGTTGATCACCCTTGAACGGCACGAGCGCATAATAGAGCTGTGTGCTTTAAACCTGAAAAAAACGATACCACAATCTCTGAAGCACGAGACCCAGGTTGGTGTCTCTATTTTTCTTTTTGGCGTGAACGTGTCACATTGCACATGCAAGTACGTGTAAGCTGAGCACGGCTGTCTGATCATCGTTCATGGTCAACGCTGTGTGGCTTGTTTTTTTCTACTTGTTTGCAGGCAGGCAACTGCATGCATGTTCGGATCTGTCGAGCTCAGAGAGCACTGCATTTGTCAGGCTGCACAGATGAGCAATTGTCAGGCTGCACTGATGAGCAATTGTCAGGCTGCACAGATGAGCAATTGTCAGGCTGCACTGATGAGCATTTGTCAGGCTGCACAGATGAGCAATTGTCAGGCTGCACTGATGAGCAGTTGTCAGGCTGCACTAATGAGCAGTTGTCAGGCTGCACTGATGAGCAATTGTCAGGCTGCACTGATGAGCAGTTGTCAGGCTGCACAGATGAGCAATTTTCAGGCTGCACAGATGAGCATTTGCCAGGCTGCACAGATGAGCAATTTTCAGGCTGCACTGATGAGCAATTGTCAGGCTGCACAGATGAGCAATTGTCAGGCTGCACTGATGAGCAATTGTCAGGCTGCACTGATGAGCAATTGTCAGGCTGCACAGATGAGCAATTGTCAGGCTGCACAGATGAGCTAATGTGTGTGTCTGTGCAATTAGCATAAAATGTATTTGTGTCAATGTGACCCTACGTGTGAATGCCAGCCCTGTTGTGTGTGGCTTACATCTTCCGATATGAAATGCTGCAGATGAGAGCTGCTGTGAGAACTTTTTAGCACTGCATTAGCAATACGTTATCAGAGTACATGACCTTGAAATGCAACAAACACCTACCTAAACAATAAGGCACCAATCGTACTTGTATCCATCTGTGTGTCACTTGTCTTTCATTGAGCTCATGTGTAAACGCTTGATGCACCACTCTTCCTCGCGCCTTGACCGCTGCCTGTGTAAAACATGTGTAAGACATGCGTAAAAACATGTGTAAAACACACTCTGCTGGAATGTGTGAGTGCAGGATGGAAACCTAGAGATGCTGTGCGGCAACATTTTTGATGGTACGTATCCAAACTGCATGAGCATGAGGTTTGCCTTCTGTATGCTACCCTACAGTGCTGTGCACCTTCTGTTGCCAGCGTAATACATTGTCAGCACACCCTCCTTGCCTTTGACTTGGCAGCTGTGAGTTGGGATCGCACTAGCGGCAAGTCAGACTTCATCGTGACTTTCTGCACCATTTCCACCCTCCTTTTTAATTTGCTCTCTCCCTGTATCTGTTGCCTTGACTCCTATCACACATAGAGCACTTCATTTGCATTCAGTGATGCACACTCTAGAGGAACAGCCTGTTCACACAAACACATGCAAACAAACACGTACACACATGCGCACACACACACATGCATACATACATGCACACACAGACACACAAACACACATGCACACACATACATGCATTCGCACACGTGTGTGCAGATGAGGTCCAATCGAGCTTAGGTACCTTTGACATCATCCACGTGGGCGCTGCTGCAACTGAGGCCATGCTGCCTAGGCTCATCAGCCTGCTTTCCCCTGGGGGCAGAATGGTGGTTCCGGTGGGACCCCCAGTAGGTCTGCAGGTACGGAGCAGAAGAAACAAATTGAACCGAGCTTGTGGAACTCATGGTGACAGCTGAATTTTTATTTAAGCATCCTGGGGGCTAAGCCTTCCTTGCTAGATGCCTGTGAGTCAGGGGCCTCTGTTGAGGCCGCAGGTAAGAACAGATGGTGTTGCAGCATTCATTTTGCGAATTTGATCATGAAATACTCGAGGTCTGCAGGTTGCTGCAGTGCGGAAGAGGGAACGTAAACATTGCAGAAATGGTAAAAAAAGGGAAAAAGGATCTATATTTCTCACACACACACACACACACACACATACACACATACCCTCTCACACACACACTCTCTCTCTCTCTCTCTCACACACACACACACACACACACTCTCTCTCTCTCTCTCTCTCTCTCTTTTGGCTGACTGGATCGACAAGGCACTTTAGTGCTTGGCATCATGCAACACCTTCCCCTCACACACTGACTGACTGCAACCAATAGGCTCTGAACAAACTACTGTGCACTCTGTCTTATCCCTCTTTTTGCAGTGGCTGACTGCGGCTGTCAATTTGCTTCTTCAAAGTACTTTCAAACGCTGCTCTCTGAATAACTGTGATCTTAAACATAAAAACGCTTGACTTAAATAATTGATCTTTCTGTATCCATAACCCTCTCTTGCAGTGGCTGACCAGGAATGACAATTTGCTTGGATGTATAATTACTTTCTGTTTGTATCTCTCTTTCTCTTGCAGTGGCTGACCGTGATCGACAAGGCACTTGACGGCACCGTTAGCACAAACCCGGATATTGAAGTGAAGCTCATGCCTTTGACTCTGCCCGCTAGCCAAGTTGTTTGGTAACTGCTTGTAATTTTTTAAACTCCTTCCCTCCTTGATGAACGCGGGGGCTGTCTTTCACTGCCTGCGCAGTTTTTTTTAATTTGAGTAATTTGGCAAGGGCAAGAGAAAAGGGAAAGGATTTGGAATGGGATGGGAAGCCTCTGTCCAAGGATTTCAACCGAATGCCATCTTTAGTGAAGACTTACTTCACGAGTATCGACAGCCATTAATCATGTGTTAATGCCGCACTCCATAAGAAAAGAAAGAAAAAGGGACGCAGATAGTATGAACACCGGCATGACTCATGCATCCATGATGGATTGGGAAAGGATGTTGTTTTGTGTTCTGCACCACCCAATGGATGCAGAGACAACATTCCACGTGGAGAATAATTAACAGAAGCATTTCAGTGGAACCAGGTGGTTGGGAGGCAGAAGCCTGCACACCACCAGGAGTATTGCTCAGATATTTGTGGGTGTTGTATATAACGTCTCGTCTCATCTGTATGATTTTTGTTGTGGATCTGACTGCATGTAGGCTTAATTTTTACATGAGTGCTGTGGCATGTAGACCAGTAAGAACTCCGAGGCTGTGGCGTGGGTTCCTTGTGTGGCTGCTGTAAATGGTGCCTGTTGCTCCTAGCAGGATGTTGTGAAGCAAGGTTTTTGCGGTGTCCTAATAAGCATAAAGTAAAAGTAAAAGTCTACGCTGGAAGCCACCAGCGTGCACTAAGGAAAGGCTCTCATCAACTGGTGCTCACACTAACCAGAGCCCCACCAGAAACGAGAAGCGAGGTATTAGCAGCTTATGTTGCTCTCGTGCCTTTTCTGCTTGTTGGGTAGGGGAAGTGTCTACACAGTTCTTCATTACGATGAGATGTATATCGCGTTTGTTTGTTGCATGTCTCCTGGTTTCATAGCCAAGGGGTATGGATTGCCAGCACCATTTGGTGCTTGATTATCACGGGCAACTCTTCTTGCATTATTGGCAGACCTAGATTGATACGTGTTTGTTGGGTTTCGTTTGGGGCGAGGTTGTTGGGTCGGAGTACCTATGAATGCATCTGGCTTGCTAAATTTCCGCCGCTGTTGTGCATTGAGATTGGCAGGTAAAAGGCAGGTTGGAATCATTTCTATCTGTGTCTTTCTGAAGGGCGTATACTGCCCTGTTGTATCATTGTTGCATGATTCCTCAAACCTGCTTGTGCTGCTAGTAACAGGCATGCACCCTATGCACCTTGTTGGATCGCTTCTAAAACCATTTGTCCAGCAGCGTTATGCCTGTTATCAATCATCTTATTTACAATTGGATGACTGCAGCTTGACAGCATGTGGTAGGTGCCGTCTAGATTTTGGCAGATGGGGCAGATTGGTGGGCCTTCTTCTAATACTGGAAAACGCCTTCTTCTAATACTGGAAAACGCCTTCTTCTAATATTGGAAAACGCCTTCGTGTGCCTTCGTGCACACGCCCGGAAATACTCGGGAGCGGCTAAGACTCATACGGCGGAGCAACACGGCAGCCCTCAGCGTGGTAGCCGTGTAGCCGTGGCAGCCACAACCA
>Ga0307968_1002028_pt1 | contig 16713 bp, 20 predicted proteins | sample OrgLakmetagen650_FD_201834 | JGI IMG/M metagenome (GOLD analysis project Ga0307968, IMG submission 201834) | Saline water microbial communities from Organic Lake, Antarctica - #650 | ecosystem: Environmental > Aquatic > Non-marine Saline and Alkaline > Saline | place: Antarctica: Organic Lake... | reverse complement strand
AGATAGATAGATAGATAGATAGATAGATAGATAGATAGATAGATAGATAGATAGATAGAGAGAGAGAGAGAGAGAGAGAGAGAGAGAGAGAGAGAGAAAGAGAGAGACAGAGACAGAGACAGAGAGAGAGAGCGATTTGTATGTTTGCACTGACCTTGCTCAGCTTCTTGGCCTTGGGTTTCAATGCATTATACGTCTCCTGCATCTTTGCCTCCTTGGCTTGAATGTTCTTCTCTGTGAAGTCGATGAAACGTTGTGTCCTGGTCATGCGGAACAAGCCTAGCTGGAGCACAGGCCCGCTCCAGCCTTCGGCCTTGTTCAGCTCATCCCACCTAAGGAGCAAAAAAGAGCGTTAGGAGCAAGCAATTTGTGGTCAGAACGTTACAGAGAGTGGGTTATGTTTGCTGTATTGTACAGATTTCATGCCAAAACGAGACAACAACTGCATCTCGTCAACTGGCTTATTCCAAATACATGCCATTCTCAATTCATACCTTGCACGAGCCAGGAGTCCGACTGTATAGGCTAGGTAGTTGTTGTCAGGTGGAGCAGACATGCTTTTAGCAGGGGTGGTTGGTGCTGCGCTTGGCGGAGGACCGTGCGATTCTTGCAGCTGCTGTAGGCCATCCTGTGACATGTAGGAATTCACGGGTATTTATGCATGGTGTGCAGTGTCCAGTGCTATGAATTTTGAGCAGACCCAATGGTCTGGTAACACCTCGTTCAAGGCCAGGGACGTGTGCTATGGCATGATGTACTGAACCAAAGGCATGTGTCTCTAGGGTGGTTTGTGGGAAAGACAAACAGCTTGCACGCTACCTCAGAGCCAACGGAAGAGTCTGAGCTCACCCTGCAACTGCAACTTCCTTCAACCGTACCCAGCGTGTCCCTGGAAGCCTACCTGCGCCCAGGGAGTCAAGCTCCAGTCTACCAAGGTCTCAGCGGCAGGACCGGCTGCCGCTGCCCCAGCCCCTTTAGCCCTATCATCAGCCTTCTCTCGCGCCTGCGCGCATATCACAGGCCCGTTTACAGAAGGTGAAAAGGGCTGGATCTGCTGTGCAAGTACCACCAGCACGCTTGTAGTTCTTGAGCTGAATGCTTTGTAGTTCTTGCACGCTTTGTAGTTCTTGTTGTTCTTGTTGTTCTTGTTGTTCTTGCACGCTTTGTAGTTCTTGAGCTGAATGCTATAATGCAGAAAACAAGGAACACAGCCGCACATACAAACAATACATAGAACAGCAGTGAGCCTGCGTACTCTCAGCTCACCTGCTTTAAGGCAGAGGCCCGCTTCAGTAGCGCGTGCAGGCGGTCGTCAGTGACGCTGTCCTCCCCAATCCAGCCCAGTTGCGTGTAGTACTGCACGTGTGGAAGCAGCATTCACAAACTACTTGCCCACTTCTTCTTGATGGCATTCACTATCAATGGAAATGCAACAAGTGGTGGAGAAGCATGCTCATGCTTCTTGCTCCACCTGCCAAGCGTAGAACGTCCCTATGCTCAGTTCACTCCAGTAAATGTAAGGTGCGCTTTATTTCAAGAGTCTGTATGCACCAACTGTAGACACCATTCATTACAAGGACCTGAGAGGCATCTGCTCTCTCACTTTCCTGGGCTGACGAATGCCAGGTATTCTCCATTTACATGCTTCCAGAGCTTGTTGAGATGCGGTAAGTGCAGGGAACGGGGTGGTCACCTAGCCTTCCTCCAAATATTGAGGTTACTCACAGCTGCAGTATGTTCCTTCACAGATCCAGCACAGTTTGCTCACCTCAAACGCCTGCCTTGTGTCTTCTGTCTCCTTCTGCTGCTTTGCGTTGCCCATGTACTTCTCCCACCACGCACGCTGCACCGACAAATGTGCAAGAACAATATCAGATCGCCGCAACATGCGTGTTGAACACAACATGCGTGTTGAACACAATGCGTGTTGAGCACAATGCAGTGTTCAACACAATGCAGTGTTCAACACAATGCGTGTTGAACACAACATGCGTGTTGAACTCAAGATCAAACATTTGTCTGAAGGGTGTGATTGAGTGGCTCAAACAGAAACGCAGTTATGAGTTGGTTTGTGCCGCATCATGCCAATAAGATTAATAACACACACACACACACGCACACACACACGCACACACACACTCTCTATTGTCTAAGGCGTCACCTTTAGTTCCTGCATTCTGTCTTCCCTTCCATTGATCTCACTGCTGTAGCGATTCATGAACTGCACAGTGCGAATTGCTCCTGCAAGGAACAGTACACCAGAAGGGGTCTTGGCACAAAGCCTTAATACAAACAATGCAGCCCTGACTAGGATTGGCCAGAACCATACATTTGAAAGTATATACGGTGTATACACGGTATTTTTGGCAGGGAAATCACCATGTATACGGTCATATACGGTGTGTATATACGGTTCTGGCCAACCCTATGTCGTGGGATAGAGAAAAAGATCGTTTCAGCCAGCATAGGTGTGAGCCAATTGCCATCAGCCAGAGACTCGGGCTGTAGGCCACCCTTGTAACCCCTTGTAACCCCTTGTAACCCCATACATCAAAAAAAAAATATATATATATATATATATAGGTGTGAGCTCCCAGCGTAGCAATGCAGCTTACCATCAAGTACAAGATCATGGGCAATATAACAGGTTACGTATTGTCTGCGCAGGCAGCAGACAATTTCAATTCCATTCGCAAAGAAAAGTTGTGTAGCCTACGTGTAATGTATCACTGCGCTGGCACGTGCCTGCGATGGCATGTAGCTTCTTGTGCCCCCTCAGCCCAAGCACACTGCGCACTTGCTGCAGGTCCATCTCCCACTCTTGCGAGTGCTCCTCCACCGCTCTGTTGATCTGTGCCTCGTACTCAGACTCTTTAGGGGACAGACGGGCCTTTTCTGCTGTCTTCCTCACCAGGCCTTCATCTTTGCGGTCATCGGAGGACAGCTGAGACATTGCCGCACTCTGTATGAGGGGGAAAAAAGATACACATACTACTAAAGAACAAGCATTGAGCATGAGCTGCGTCATAGACTCGCGCCGATCCTCAAATCGAAGTTTTCAATATCCCGAAGGGATAATGAAAATCTTCGAGTTGCTCGAAGAAATTTCGTACGAAATTTCTTATCAGGAGGCAATCGGTATCAACCAGTATCAACCAGCGTCAATTGACAGTAACCATCCTTGCCTGCAAGTATGTGCGTTGTGCTTAAAGCATTCCAACCAGCACAGACTAGATGACAAAAGCAGTTACGAGCCCAGGATTGCATCCTTGCTTTTTTGTTGCTCATCTTGCGATGTCCACAGCCATACGAAACACATGTAGACAGCACTTGTGAAATCATGCACTTGTATGTGGTGGCAAACTTCCCATACTCACCACGAGCAGCTGGGAGACCAAGTGTGCGTCCTTGCTTATCTTGTTCTTCCGCAGCATAGGGTCTTTGAAGACTACCTCAGGAGCGTACCATCTGCAGCAGCAGCACAGCGTGCACAGCACTAGGCAGTAAAAGCTTTACCTTAAAAGCAGCTTGACTAGCAAAAACAATATCAGCAAAGTTGCTGCAAGTGCCTGAGCGTCCTACCATACATGAAAATTGTAGCTCCCCTTCCTTAAGCAATTACACAAGTACAAAAGGAAACTGCCAGCTCCCCAACACACCTCTTCTCAGATTCTACACGGTTCACTTCCCGCCTCCTGGCATCACCTTCAAGTCGGTCCATGAACGAATTTCCAAAGGCCCCTCCCTGAGATGCAAATGCAGGGTTGGTGCACAACGCTCGTGGCATATATACAAAACCACCTTGCTTGCACTCATATCTAACGCTTCTAGACACATTTGACACCATAATCAGTGCTAGCAAGTTTGAAAACCAGTACAGTGAAACTTGCGGTGCTTCACATAACTGGAACTTGATTGCAGAAAAATGGCCGCCTAGGCAGCAATTACGACATTACGACTAAACACGTATGCACACCTGCTGCCCTGCGGCTTCGTTCAGGATTCGGTGTGAGGAAGGCCTGATGCGCGGCTGAAAAGTCATGTCCAAAGAAGGGTCATCTCCAGGCTTCCCAAAGCGCTCAGGGTGCGGGTTGATGACCTGAGCAAAACAGTTAGAACCTTGATTTTCTCACCAGCCCAACTTAAGCAGCTTGAGGGGACAGTAAAAACAAAGTCATTGGCACCGTTCATGTTAAAATGTCGGTTGCGGTCAAAAAGACAGGCGCAATGAATTTGACAGCAGCCATTTTTTACTCTGTTAACAATTTAGTCCCTCCTCCCTAAACTCAGATTTCAATCTAGTACTCTTTACTATTTAATACGCCCCAAACCCATAACATTCAAACCATTTGCCCCCCCGTAACCTGTAACCCTAAACACTACGCCCCCACAAAAACAAGTACCTACCTGTAACCCTGAACACTACACCCCCACAAAAACAAGTACCTACCTGTAACCCTAAACACTACACCCCCACAAAAACAAGTGCCTACCTGGTATGCAGTAGGAGGGCGCCACGGAATGCGTGCTCCTGAGTCCAGGCCGCCAGCCTCATAACCACCTCTGAGCTTGTTACGGCGCTCCAGGTCCTGCAGAAATGAGTATCAGTACTTGTGGTGGAGAGGGACGGGAGTTGGCTTTTTGGTGCTCGCCTCAAAACGTCCCCAATAGGGATTATGTCCTAAATCCTAGTTAAAGCTGAAAGTTGTGATGTACAGGAATAAAAAAAAACAATTATAAATATCATTCTTCGCAGCCCCATTGCACATAAGCACCTCTTGCAGAAGCCGCATACCACACTGTACAACTCCGAACAAAAAGCACGTTGCAAGTGCCCGCCACACCCTCCCACTCCCCTGTCCCAACCATCACATCTTCCCAACGCCTTCCCACTTCCCCACACAACTCCACACCAAACCCACACAACCACCCACACCACACCTGCACAGACCCACACCACAGACACACCACACCTGCACAGACACCCACACCACACCTGCAGCAACCCCCTCAGGTGTGCCACTTCATCCCCACTGGTGGCCGCGGTGTGCTTCAGCTGTTGCACCAGTGTGCGCTGCTGCCCTGCACGCTGCGCTGCGCGGTCTAGCTCAAACAGCAGCTTAGCACGCTGCTCATACACCGTGACCTTGCCCATGGCAGGACCCAGGTACGCATCAGAAGGCAGCAAATTCTGCGGGGGTGGAGTCATTCAAGGCAAGGGTCACGCGCGCAGCTTGTCACGTCCCTACTGCATCATGCTAAACAGGCAACAGGTGGCCCTAGCGCCCTTGACTGAAGGCGTACGTCCTGAAATGCCCTTACGTTGAAAGCAAAAAATTATATGTACAAAAGGAGGTAGCTTGATACTTTCTTTGCTAATGTGTTTATGCAATACTTTAACGCTGAGCACAGGTACAACTCACTGCACAAGAGGCACTGGCAGGACGGCGAGGTCTGATGGGCGCACTCATGGGCCGAGCAGCATGCCCTGCACCTGCAACGAAAAGAGGGTTCACGTGCGTAGAGTGTAGAGTGCACGCACTTGTGAGCAAAGTATGTAAAAGACACATGCAAGTAGGATATAACAGTGCTCCCTCAACCTGCTGACATCAGGACATAACGGCAAATGGGAGGTGACCCAGCAACGCAAGGCAGCGTTGCAACACACATGACAAATGACAAATCACAGATGACACATGACAAATGACAAATGACAGATGACACATGACAAATGACAAATGACAGATGACAGATGACAGATGACAGATGACAGATGACAAAAGACAAATGACAAATGACGTATCGTGTTTTGTACACAGAGTCGTGCAAATACGCCGTTTTTCCATCGCAGACCGTCTGTTTACATAGTAAGGCTGTGTTAGGGTACCATCGCAAACCGTATTATACGGTTGAAGAGAAAGCACAATCCGAACCGTAAAATAATCGACCATATTCTGCATTTGAGCAGGAAAAAAGGAGGTCCAGAGTTTAATTTCCGGTCAGAATTTATCGATTTTATTTCAACCCCGTATGTACTTGTGTGTGTTTTCCTCTTAAACAATGCATGTCATATTTGCATTGGAGATACGTAAACACGACACTTGCATTGTGGAAATATGAGCCAAAATGTTGCTTTGCTGCAAAAAAATGCCAGTTTCCAGCCTTGCACCATACTGTACACGTAGAAATACTGTTGTGTGCACCGTATTTCCGTGTCGTACCGTACAACCATTTCAATCACACACACATACACACTCTCACACACTCTCACACACACTCTCTCACACACACACACACACACATCTGCTGCAAGATTCAGCCACCAACCACATGGAGGCACACAGCGATCAGGAAAGTGCTAGTGAGAATGGGCATGATCCTGAGTAAATCATTTTGTGGGCTGAGCAGCTTGTAGTGCTATAGCATGTCATGTTCCAGTTCTTGGGCACGCTAGCAACACAGTAACCCCTCAATTAACCACTGAACTGTATGATACTGTTTCCTCTATACGGAAATTACCTGTAGGGTAGGGCTGCACGCGTGGGCCTGCATCCTCTGCCTGACGAGACAGAGTCACCACTGCATCTAACAGTGCTCTGCGGTGTCCCAAAGGCCCAATGCCCAGCTCAGACTGCAGGTATAGCACAGAGGCGGCAATGCAACACGACTGAATGTACTACAGAAACATACATATGAATTCACCGACTTTGGAGACCCAAACAGCATTTTCTCTGGCCCTTCCTGCTTCTTCGTGCTGTCAGTCAGCGCGATGGCAACGCCTTGCTGCAAACAAACGACACTGTGCAAAACGAGCAGCAATGCACACAAGACGAAGCAGCAGCAGCACACGCACCTTCAAGAGCGAGTCAGTGATCTGCAGCAGCAGCCTGCCGTCCATGCTGTGATGCATGAACTTTTTCCGGTACTGCCCAAGACCTATGTGGTCCACCCAGGTGCCCACATCACGCACATCCCATGTCGCTGGGTGTCGTCGCATGAGGTCTGCCACCATGTCCTGTGTGCACGTTAAGAACAGTGAGTCAGTTGGCCCTTTATACTCCGTGTCCATTTGCTGGTTGCAGGAGAGCAGGTGCACATGTGCACATGCACCGGGGCACGAGCGTGAATGAAGAGCATTGTCGTCTGATGTACCAGTCTGAAAAGTCTAGGAGTATGTGCCGTGATGAGTCTTTTCTTCTGTGATGAGTATTTACAGGAACAACAAGGAAAGGCTGTGCGCATGGCAGCACATGGCTTCCAGTTTGTTGTATGCAGCAAATGATTTGATTGCAGTCAGCGTTCACTAGAAACCAACATATCCTTCTTACAAATACCAAGGACATGCGCTTTCATACTGATGGGGCAGACGCTGCTGTGCTGCTGGTGGGTGCAATGAAGGTCACCTGCCAGCCTAATCATCACCGAGGGAGGCTACTGGCAGCACCTACCTACTCAACATCGAAACCTCAATGAACAGCAATTCCACCCTCTTCTGCTGCTACAATACCACTAAGGATAACCACACCTACATTATTTACGGTGCTGTATTCAAGTTTGAGTTCCTGGCAGGGAGGGTTTCAATCTAATTCTTATCATACACACGACCCTTACACATTACGCACAGTCCTGGGCGACCCCACATCTTAAATTTGCTTGCATCTTGCATCTGGGCATACCGAGTGCCGCTCCTCTCGGGCTGTAGCTGAGGCCGGACGGTTGCGTGAGGAGTAGGGGCGCAGCTGGGAGCCGCCGTAGTGAGAGGAAGTGGGAGTCATGGGCGCCGCCACGAGCGCGCCATGCAGCTGCTTGCCATCGTAGATGCTGTGTGCAAGGTGATTGTTTGTTTGTGCTTTGCATTGTGTGTGAATTCGTCTTATAAGGCTTGAATTTGTATGTGACAAAGTGAGAGAGCGCTACGCTTTATAGGTGGCAACTGTGCGTGTTATAAAAAGTACGGCGTTGAATTTGTGGTTGATCTGTGTGTGTGTGTGTGTGTGTGTATGTGTGTGTATGTGTGTGTGTGTGTTTAATTCAGTATTTAGAGCAGCCATGGTCATGGGGGGGCTTACCTGCCATTGCGTTGACTAACAGTGGATGCGGTGGTGGAGGAAAAACTGCTACGGTGGGAGAGGGCTGGGGAGGCCGAGCCAGGGCGTGGGCGGGTGGCAGAGTGTGGGCGGGTGGCAGAGTGTGGGCGAGCTGTAGTGTGTTGTGTAGAGGTGTTTGTGTGTGTATGTATGTGTGTGTGTGTGTGTGTGTGTGTGTGTGTCAAAGAGAACACATGAAAGAGAGAGAGAGAGAGAGAGAGAGAGAGAGTGGGGAGCATGTCCGATCTGAAGTATGCACTCACCATGCAAGTGGGGGTGCACGTTTTGCTGCTGCTTGTGGTGGTACTGTGTAGGGGGGGCATGCTGGGGTAGGAGCTCAATGCGTGGGGGTGAGAAACCTTCCTCCTCATCGCTATCTGCTGCTGCTGCTGCTGCTGCTGAGGTTTGCTGGAGAAGGGTAGCAGAGGCAAGGCGCGGCTTCTTCTGTTTCTGCTCCTGCTTCTCAGGCGTCTTGCTATGGCTGCTCGCACTTGTGGGCCGATCAGCAGTGTTCGAAGGCTTGGCAGCACCAGCGACGGATCCTGATTTGCGGCTGGCGTCATCAGCTGAGGTTTGCTGTGGAGGCGGGATCTGCTCTTTGCTGTGCTCCTCCTCCTTGTGCTGCTGCAGACCATGTGGCTCCTTCTCCAGTTCCGTTTCACTCAAGCCGTCATCTTCATCCACATCACTGTATTCACCGTCGCCTTCGTCCTCTTGCTCCTGCTCTGCAGAGGTGGCTGGGGGGAGTTCGGTGCTGGCAGGGGGCCCTGCTGCAGGTGCTGGACTGTTGTCGGCTTTTGATTCTGAACCATCCTCATGCTCATGCTCATGCTCATGCTCGGTGCAGAGACCATCATTGTCCTGGCTGTAGCTGGCAGAGGCAGGCTGGTGGTGGGAACTGGTTGAGGAAGGATGGAGATCATGGCTGGAAGCAGGACGTGCACCAGACTCTGATGGAGGGCTGCTTCTGTCCTTGGACACCTCCACACCTGCAAGTAAATGTTGCTGGAACGGTTCAAGGCAATGCGTGCTATATTCCCAACAGCTTTAAGGAGAGTCAGCTGCACACATATGTAGGGTTGGCCAGAACCACATATATACGGTGTATATACGTTATTTTTGGCAGGCAAATCACCAAATATACGGTCATATACGGTGTATTTATACGGTTCTGGCCAACCCTACACATATGGCACCAGGGCACCGTGAAATCAGGTTTGAGTTTACAATCACCCACATTCGAGCACCATCTCACCTGCACCAGGAGTAGGGTCAGCTGCCTCCTCATCTGAGTAAGAGTCTTCACTGCCGCCGTCAGAATCATCATCTGAGTGTACTGATTGTTGCTGCTTCTGCTGCTGTTGCTGCTGCTGCTTTGGTGCTTTTTGCTCCTCCTCCAGGCCTGTCTCATCCAAGCCGTCACTTTTTTGCTGTTGGGGTGCTACATCTTTGGAGGACTGCTGGCTGTCTGCATGGTTTGATGCTGCACGTGGGGGTGCTGCGTCCTCTGCATGGTTTGATGCTGCATGTGGGGGTGCTGCGTCCTCTGCATGGTTTGATGCTGCATGTGGGGGTGCTGCGTCCTCTGCATGGTTTGATGCTGCATGTGGGGGTGCTGCGTCCTCTGCATGGTTTGATGCTGCACGTGGGGGTGCTGCGTCCTCTGCATGGTTTGATGCTGCACGTGGGGGTGCTGCGTCCTCTGAGTAAGACTGGGACTCGCGGCTTTGCTGGCTCTTTAGCCTGAAGTAGCAAGTACGTGCACCATGCGAGTGTGATGCACAAATACACAAACGCAGGGCGTCGTTATGCACATGTACATTTCAAAGACAACCTTGCCCAACAGCTCATTCCTGGCTCAGGGTTGTTTGATGCACGCATGCAGTGATGCACGCACGCATGCAGTGATGCACGCATGCAGTGATGCACGCATGCAGTGATGCACGCATGCAGTGATGCACGCATGCAGTGATGCACGCATGCAGTGGCTTGCCCACTGCCCGGCAGTCAAAAATGTAACAAAATTAGGGTTGGCCAGAACCGTATATATACACCGGATATGACCGCATATTTGGTGATGTCCCTGCCAAAAATATCGTATATATATATGGTTCTGGCCAATCCTAAACAAAATTAAGAAGCTTTGGTAACCAAAACGGCGTACTGCCCGGTAGCCAGTACATTTTCAGTTTAAACAGCAGCAGTAAACAAAACAGCGTTTTGCTGTGACAAGCAAGGATGCTTATAATGGGTGGAAAGTGCAAACTCAGCTACAGGATTGCCATCAAGCACTTTAAATGCTACCTGCCAGGGCAAATGCAGGGGAACTCAAACTGGGCAAGGTCACTTTCAGGGATTGTGCAAGCATAAACAAGACAAATGGAAGCTTAGGGTTGATTGAGAAAAGCCACTTATGCAAATTGCGCAGTCACTTGTCTGTCTTGCTTGCCCAGGAGGACTACTACAAGTTGTACGTGCGATGCCTGCCAAAGCATTGATTATTTATTATGTATAGTTTTTTTCTCGTTCTCCTTGATGCTTTCTCTTCGCGCTTCTTCAAAACAAACGTGCTCTTTCGCTATACACTTTTCTCTTCTACATACATCTGTTTCATGTTTTCTCTAGCTTCTGTTTCTTTTGTTTAGCCAGGTGTAGTTTCAGGCTTTTTCCAAACTTCCGCTGAGATGCCCTTTGAGGCATACCTAGTGATGTAACCTTACCTTGCCTTATTATGTATAGCTCAACTGTTTCTACTCTATACCCGTGCCCCTTTGTCTACAACAAAACTTACGCAGCAGGTGCGGGAGGGGGGGGTGCGGTGTCCTCTGTGTACGCTTGGCTCCCTGACACGTTGCTTTGCTGGCTCCTTGGCCTGGAGGTGGGCCCCAAAGAGCTGCGCCCAAATGACTGTTGCCCTTGAGAGGGCTTTAATGAATGAGCTTTTTGTGAGGAGGAAGCAGAGGAGGCCCTCTTGGTCTGTGGCGGAGATCGTGGGGAGGCTGGCTCCTGCAGACGAGGGAGTGTGTGTGCGTTTGTGTGTTTGGGAGGGGGGCGGTGATGCGCAATGTGCCTGTTGTGAAAGTGATGTTCTACATGAGTATGACGCCACGTACATGGTGATGGTGGCAAAGGGAGCTCACTCTCAAGAAAATACGGGGAAAACCACTGAGGGTCTGTGTTTATGAAATGATTCCAAGCTTCCATAGCCGCACTGTCCCTAGATAGTTCATAACAAACATGTTATTCAGAGCTTCGAGGGGAGGGTGATTCAGAACAAAATAACTAGAGACAAGGGAGGCTGAGTGTGTGTGTGTGTGTGCGTGTGTGTGTGCGTGTGTGTGTGTGTGAGTGTGTGTGTGTGTGTGTTTGTGTGTGTGTGTGTGTGCGTGCGTGCGTGCGTGTGTATGTGTGTGTGTGTGTTTGTGTGTGTGTGCGTGCGTGCGTGCGTGTGTGTGTGTGTGTTTGTGTGTGTGTGTGGTGGCGTGTAAGATGCAAAGGCATGGGCGCCCAGTTCAGGAAGGGTGTGAGACCAGCATGTTTCGGCTGCTGACTTTGCAAAAGATCAGAACATGTTTGCATGTTAAAGATTTCCTCTGCACCATCCTGGTGGGCAGGAGGGAAAGGCTCCAAAGCTTCTACCTCAGGCCAATTTGGTGCCTGTGAGATCACACTTGACCGTTGCTTGGGTAACACAAGAAACAGAAGGGCATTGCTGAGAAAAACCGAGGCTGTCTCCTTCGCACACAGTCCAGACGTGGTTGGTGTAACTGTAAGTTATTCATGTAGTACACAAAAGGAAGATCCTACACTTTGCTCTGTTTCACACCCAATTGCAGTGTGTTACACACAGGGCTTTTCGTTACCTACCTAGGAAGCCTAAAAAAGATGGAAACTTGTTGTTTGAGTTGCTCAATAAGACTCAAGGCATAGATTGAAGTTCTGGCATTTTCTCTGCCCATGCTTGGTCTGGCACAGATCGTTTCCTCAACATCCCTGGTTTAAACTAGCAAAATGACTAACTGAGCAGTGTTTAGGGTCTTGGTGTGTTTCCTCTGTTCCTGGCCAGTGCTGCGGGGGGGTTGTGTACACCTTCTCACCGCTCAAACAGACTAATAATCTGCTGGTGTATTTGAAGTTCTTGGTGCAGGCATGTGCTTGGTGCAGGCATGTGCTTGTTGGTGCAGTTGTGGCCAGGCTTATTCGCTTGTAACAAAAGCAATTAGTCTTTTAGGAGCGGTCGGTAGCAAATCACCCTAAAATATCTAAGGAGCAACGTACCTGTAGCTGGGACGGTGCCGCTGAGCTGGCAGGGGAAGCCCGCCCAAACGGCAGCTGCTTCTGTGAACTGGTGGGGGACGGCGCCTGGTTGCGGGATGCGGTGGAGCGGCGGGAAGAGGCAGATGGGTTGGAGCTCAGGGGCAAGGTGGGAGCGGCAGGCCGCGCAGGGACCGTTTTGGAGTGCTGCTCTGAAGCTGTAATACTCCCTTCGTCGGCTTGGAAGCTTTCACTATAGCCTCGGCTGTGACCTTCACTGTGGTCCTCTGGTATGTCTGATGCAGCGGCAGCCGCGGAGGTGGTGGGCTCTGCCTCAGCTACTGGCAGTGCGTTGGGGTCAGGTGAAACCGATGGCTGCTGGAGAGGATGTAGAGGTTGTTCCTGCTGCACAGGATGCTGCTGCTGCTGCTGTTGCTGCTTGGCAGTGGAGATCATAGCCACCTCTGCGTTTGTAGAAAGGACGTGTGTGTGTATGTGTGTTTTGTACTTTATGCACGTGTGTGTGTGTGTATTGTGTATGTGTGTGTGTAAGCGCGCATGTGTGTGTATGTGTGTGTAAGTGCGCATGTGTGTGTGTGTGTCTGCATGTGTGTGTGTGTCTGCATACGTGTGTGTGTGTGTGTGTGTCTGCATGTGTGTGTGTGTGTGTTTGTGTGTGCATATGTGTGTGTGCATATGTGTATGTATGTATGTATGTATGTATGTATGTATGTATGTATGTATGTATGTATGTATGTATGTATGTATGTATGTATGTATGTATGTATGTATGTATGTGTGTGTGTATGTGCGCGTATGTGTGACAGTGTGTGCATGTGTGCGTGTGTGTGTGTGTCTGTGTTTGCGTGTATGTGTTACTGTGTGTGTGTGTGTTTATGTGTGTGTGCGCGTGCGTCCGTGCGTGCGTGGGCATATGTTTGTTTGGTGAAAGGTAAAGGCTGAAGCGTGGCTTGCCTCCCCTCACCTGCGTCCTCGTCGCTGTTGCCATTCTGTTGTGTTTCGTCCCCCAGGTCAGAGGGTGGGCTGCTCTTGATGCCCTCTTTGTCCCCATCTTCGTCCCTATCTCCGCCCAGAGAAGAGCTTTTAGAGCTCATCCAGTCGCTCATGTTGCTGCCATGGCCACTTGCGTCTACGTTGCTGGCTTTTTTGCGGGATATGCGCCCAGCTGGTGCCCAGTGAGGCGCAGCAGACCTTACCCCTTGCTTGAGCTCGCCTATAAGGAGCAAGAAGCAATTAAACCTGATTTGCACAAGTGCTCACATGCACACTGCTGTGTGTGCGTGTGTGTGTGTGTGTGTGTGTGTGTGTGTGTGCGCGTGTGTGTGTGAGCATGCGTGTGTGCGTGCGTGCGTGTGTGTGTGTGTGTGTGTGTGTGTGTCTGTGTGTGTGTGTGTGTGTGTGTGTGTTGTGTATGGGTGCGTGTGCGTTTGTGCGTGCCTGCCTCTGTCTCAGACATTCGTGACGCGTCCCAGAGCAATTTAACACAGCGGTGTCTAGTATAAGAAGACTTCGATGTTTATAAGGCTGGAGCGGGAAGCTTTTTCCTTATACCCAGGGAGTTCCTACTGCCTTATACTTGATTGCGCAATATAAATTTGCAGTATTCCACGTTTTTGACGTTCCAACAGAGCTTAGCGTTTTGCGTGAATATTTTGATTACCACTGTGTATTTATTCTTGATCCATGCCAAGCCAGCTGAGAGTTGTCATTCAGGATTTTGAGGTGGCCTGCTGCCAAAAGGATCTTCTGGGGGAAGATGATTTGTACTTTGACTTTGACGCTGAAAACAGCTTGGCGGTGAGCAGGGGCAGGACCAGAATGAGCAGAACGTCTAGACGGGCAGACCCTGGTACTCATGTGTCAAACCTCTTTACCTCATTCCACAGGCCGCAACGGGCTCAATGATTTGGGACGCAAGCTACGCAATAATCCATCTTCTGCAGCCAGGCCCTGGCTCCGTGTTGGAAATGATGGTTGGCAAAAGGGTGCTGGAGATGGGAGCAGGTTCGTTTGAAGTTCTTTCCGCCGATGTTTAGTCTACTGAAGACTGTTCATGCAAATGTTGGTAGCAGCTGACAATGCCCATGCCGCCAAAAGACACTGCTACTGCCCCTAACTTTTCTATAAGGCATCTTGAAATATCCTTACAGACGACATCACGGTGCGTCCTCCTGTTTATTGATATTGCAGGGATTGGCCTCGCAGGCCTTTGCTGTGCTGCCGCCGGCGCGCATATGATGCTCACCGACATAGCTTCTGTGAGTCAGGGCTTACTGGCACAGAACACAGCCAACAACATAGAGGCATTTGCAAAGCAAGCAAGAGAAAAGGGCGGCAGCGAAAATGAAACCGAAAGCAGGGATGATCCATGCAAACAACAATGTTCTCAGCCATGGGGGGGAAGCAGAAAGCTTGGCAGTGGAAGCGTGGCGGTTGGCACTCTGGATTTTCTGCGACCTATGGACGATCAGGTAGGTCATAACAAACAATTTCTTAAAGTGTCATTCACGCTGTTTCTGGTGGTATCGAGCCTACGTCCTTTTAAGTTCCTTTTTACAAAAAGGCTCAAGTACATAAACTTTCAGCTGGAGACACCTTCCATCACCTCTCCTGTACAAGCAGGCCCTGAACGAGGACAGCCCGCGTGATGCAGACGTTGTGCTGGCCATTGATATCGTTTGGTTGAAGGTACGTTTCCGCTCTGCCTAGCCATGATGCACCTGATCAAAGACCTTGCTTCGCCACACGCAACTGTTGTGGCGTGTCTCGCTTTCATTTTCTTGTTTTGCTCACAGGATCTGGTTCGACCGCTTGCTCAAGCAATCAGTCATATCCTTCACCATCCGAGGCCCCAGCAGGCAGGAAAGCAGCATACCAGCACGGAGCGCAAAGCGATTCTTGCATTTGGTGAGCGTGCAGGTACTAGCTCGCCACATTTTGTTAGCCTAGACGAGGTGTGCTCTGCTTTGACTTGTGCTGAGTTGTCCATGCGCGCCATTGTCCATGCACGCCACCGAGTGGAGCGGGCGCCAGGCGAGCACATGAGTATAGTGGTGCTTTGTGTGGAACCGTTGTAGGGAACCCACAAATTAGCCTATGTGCCAGTAATTGTATGAGAGGAGGAAGCTTGGGAAACTTTTAATTGCAAAAGAAACATACAAGAATTCAATGTACGTCACTGCTTGTCTTAAGGCATGATGCTCTTAAAATTCAGCATGACCACTTTATTTCTTCAACTAATCCGATGGCAAATTGTGTAATGGAAAGAGATATTGTTAAGTATGAGGTCTAGCACTAGTATGTCCTTTGTGTCCATTATTGACGCCACCTTCTTGTCCTCTGGGTGCGAACACAAATGAAGGTATTACAACGACAACAATTGAGGTGTGGGTATGCGTCCTTCTGCACACTTCCCCCTAACAATCGGCTTCCGCTTTTGTTTCTAAGGACAATTCAGCTCGTCATCATGCTGAGCGTGTTAACAGATCCTCTATTTCTCTGTACAAATGAGATGCCTAATGAGCACCATACCACTCTCCACACTCCATACCGTTTATTTTGCCCCTTGTGTTACATTTAATGCCTTCCTCCTAAAGGCAAGAAGTTTTCCTTTTTTAATGCACACATATGTACAACAGTGGGTAATGAGAGGGAAATGTCATATGGTTTTGTATTGTGAGGGAGAACCATTGAGGAAGGAGGCTGTACATAATTACTTGCGTTGAAGTTCAGCTGATGAACGTATTATGGATATCTTGGTACCAGCACAGGTGTGATGTTTCTGCTGTAACACTTGTCTTAATTATCCTTTTGAGTCGTGGCCATAATTAGAGGTGACCTCAAGCCAGGTTTTTGGTTGATCGGCTGCTGACTGGTCTCAGCCAGCCACATACAAATCCATAAGCGCAAATATGAGGTAAAAGGGTTACAAGGGTTACAAGGATGGCCTACAGCCCGAGACTCTGGCTGATGGCAATTGGCTGGTGAAACAAAATCAACCAGTGTCGCAAATTGAAACTAAATCTGACACAAATTTGAGGAGTCTGTATGAGTCTTGATTCAGGAATGCATTGATCTCAAAATCAGTGATATTGTGATGACAAGATAAGAAAGGAATAAATCCAGAGCTCAAAGGAGCAAACACACGCAGAGTCTTAAACATTCCTTCAAAGAGGTCTCTGTATCTCATGCGCAGCTCGCACACTTCAACACACTTGCAGAAGAGAAGCACATGCTTCTCATCTTGAACTTCTCCACACTCACATTTATCACAAATGCTAGAACCACCATGCCATTTGCAAGACTCCACTCTCAAATGGTGTGCACGCAATCTGAACCTGCTGAAATTCCT
>Ga0307968_1002026_pt1:0-10000 | contig 16722 bp, 24 predicted proteins | sample OrgLakmetagen650_FD_201834 | JGI IMG/M metagenome (GOLD analysis project Ga0307968, IMG submission 201834) | Saline water microbial communities from Organic Lake, Antarctica - #650 | ecosystem: Environmental > Aquatic > Non-marine Saline and Alkaline > Saline | place: Antarctica: Organic... | reverse complement strand
GCGTGGAGGTGTCTTGCTACTGTACACACATTTGCACTTTCTTCTGTGTCAACACACTTACATGCGCAGTGTTCTGCATGCACAACCGGTCGCGTGTGGAGGTGCCTTGCTACTTTACACACATCTGCACATTCTTCTGAGTCAACACACTTACATGCGCAGTGTTCTGCATGCACAACCGGTCGCGTGTGGAGGTGTTTTGCTACGCACTGTCGCCCAACGATGGGTCTCAATGGCGGCAACGCATCGAGGCTGGAACCGAGCATTTCATCGATGCCTCATCGTGGGGCACAGGAGAGGTGTGTGTATGTATATGTGTAGGATTGGCCAGAACCATAAATATACGGTGTATACAGTGTATTTTGCTGGGATTGCACCAAATTTACGGTCGTATACGGCGTATATATACAGTTCTGGCCAACCCTATGTATGTGTGTGTGTGCGCTGTGTGTAGTTGGATCTATCTTGGTACGTGTGTGTATATATGCAATAGGAGGAGAGGGGGAGTGTGTGTGCTGTCATGCACCTTTTTTATCAATGCCTCTTAATAGGGCACTTGGTGAAGGTGAATCTGTGTGTGTGCGTGTGTGTGTGAGCGTGTGTGTATGTGTGTGTGTGTGTATGTGTGCGTCTGTGTTTGTGCGTGTGTGTGTGCGATCAAGGTGTAATGCTTTGGGGGGAGCCAGCGACTCTGCTGGCATTCGGCAATCCATTTTGACGCTTAATTGTCGTGCACAGGAGATGTATGGGCCATCTGAATAATGGGGGCAAAGGTGTATGGGCCTCAGGAGATGTTATCGTGTGTGAGCGTACGTGCAACTATGTTTGATTCAGAATTCAGGGTTATTTTATATCGAGTGCTCAGGACCAATTCTTACAGCGATCTCCACCCCCCACACTCCACACATACAAACACATACACATACACAAACGCACACACAAACGCGCACACGCAAACTCACAAACTCGCATATGCACAAGAAACATAAAACGCACACTCGCACGCCTGCCCAGATTGCTGCACGCATCAGCGCGGACGGCATCAACGTGGCTATCAACCTCAACGGATACACAAGGGGGGCAAGGAACGAAGTGTTTGCCCTACTGCCCGCACCAGTCCAGGTGAGTGTTGCGTGTTGTCAATAGCGCATGTGCGAACAAACACACTTTTTTAAATCGCGGTGTTTGCCCTACTGTCGGCTCCAGTCCAGGTGAGTGTTGTGTGTTGGCACCAGGGACGTGTCATACGGTCATTTGGGACGTTCAATACGGTTAAAAACGTGTTATACGAAAAATACGTATAATAAGATCGTATTTAACAGCATTTTGGGAATGCCGATTTTTGACCCAAATTGGACCCGAATCGCCCCAATATCACCCAGAACGTTCCCAATCCTTTTCCAGCTGTATGATATGTTATTAATATATTAAACAAAAGCATTGGAAGCTCGCTGAAAGGTTGTTACATTGCCCTAAAGGCCAAAAATCGGCAAAAAATGGCAAATTGTGCATCCGTATAATACGGCCCGATTTGTTCAATACAGTAAAACAAGCGTTTATTACAATACGGCGTACTATACGAATACGCCGTATGACACATCCCTGGTTGGCATTCACACATGTGCTCACGTGCAAATATACATGCACACAAGACCTGAACCGGCAAAATTGTGCCTTTCTGCTAGCACCAGTCCGAATGTGTGTGTCTCAAACATACTTCTAGCTCCTACACACACGCACATACACGCACGCGCACACATGCCAACATACACAAACACGCACGCACACACACACACACACACACACACACATGTCAACACACCTATACACACAGGTATCCTACATGGGCTTCCCTGCCACGACGGGTGCACCCTTCCTGCCTTGGCTGGTCAACGATGCTGTGGTGGCGCCCCCCGAGTCTCGGCACTGCTATACCGAGGCCCTCGCCCTCATGCCGCACTGCTACTTTGTGAATGACTACAAGTGCGTGCACGTGTGCTTTTCGTGTGTTTGTATGTGGGGGAGGGGGGGTTGTAGGCCGTGCTCGGCTGCTGATTTTTTGGTGCATATCCGTTGATGCTTTTTTTAACTAGTGGCTGCTCCCTTTGATGCTTGACACTGCTTACTCCGAGTCCCTGGAATTCATGCCGTACTGCTACTTTGTGAATGACTACAAGTGCGTGTTTGTGTGCTTTTTACGTGTTTGTATGTGGGGGAGGGAGGGTTAAATGCGTGCTTGGCTGCTGATCTTTTGGTGCATACCCACTGATGCATATGCTATGTATTAGTGGCCTCCTTTGATGATTGACACTGCTACTCCGAGTCCCTGGAAATTCATGCCGGACTGCTAATTTGTGAATGACTGCAAGCGTACTCTTCCAACACACACGCACGCACACATACACGGACACACACACACGCGTACACACACACACGCGCACACACACGCGCGCAGGCAAACACATGCTGAGCTGCTGGAGAAACCAATAATTGAAGAAATAGAGGACCACGCTGGCACCAAGCAACAACCCCGCACAGGTATGCTCGGTGTGTGGGTATGTGTGGGTGTGGTATGCGAGTGGGCATGTGTGCAGCGTTATGTGTGTGGTGTGTGGGTGTGGGTGCATGCGTGGGTGTGGTGGAGGGGAGGAGGATGTGTGTATGTGTGTACATCATTTCTAAGTGTGGGTGTGTCTCTGCGGTGCACCTTTGGTTAGAGCTATAAGCTTAAACATCGTGAGCTTGGACCAAGGAATACCTTCAGGTCTCTCCTTACCTAATGCAATGTGCAAAAACAAATAAGGAGTAGAGCTTTGTAGCATCAGGTCCCTCTGATTTTCGCCTGTTGCATTGGAAGTTGCATGTTGGCTTGAAAGTTGCAGCTTGTGCGCGTAAATTGTAAACACTGTGCACCTCACACACACACACACACACACACACACACATACACTCTCACACACACACATACACACACACGCACACACACACACGCACACACACACACACGCACACACACGCACACAAACACACTCACACTCACATTCACACACACACACGCACACACACACATACACACACACATGCACGCACACACACTCACATACACATACATACACACACAGGCGGTGCAAACGGATTCCCTTCATTTTTGCAAGCAGCCACTCCCCCCCCTCCTGGTGCTGCCCCCACCCCATCTCCAGCCACTCCAGGTGTGTGTGTGTGTGTTCATGGGTTGGTGGATGAGCAGGTGGGTGAGGGTGTTGGTGCATCACACAGATTCGTACGAACGACGTAAGTGCGCCACACTATTGTTCCCCCCCTGGGTGTGGGTCAGGTATGTTTCATAAGTAGGGTTGGCCAGAACCATATATACACGATTATTTTGGTATTTTTGGCGGGAAAATGACCAAATATACGGTCATATACGGTTTCGGCCAACCTTTTTTGCAAGGTATGGAAAGGTAGGGCACGTAAAGTAGGTAGGTGCGTAGGCTGCACAAGTTTTCTTTGAAGTAGACACAGCTAAGTCACTTGCAAGGTAGTCAAAGGAAGCTAGTGTACCCTATCTTCCACACTGCTCAACTTCAGCGTTGTGCCTTGAACGTGCACCCCCAATTTTTGACCACACCCATACACACGAGTACACAAACACAAACACGCACACACACAAACAAACACACATTTGCATACTCACAACACACACAACGCACGCACATCCTTCTCTTCAGGCGCACCAACAAACGGGGGCGAGCAGGGCTTCGGTGCACCTCCACCCAACTTGCAGCAGCAGCAGCAGCAGCAGCAGCAGCAGCTTCAAGCCACCCCCCTTCAGCCCCCCACCACCACACGTGCATCCTTAGGCCTTCCTGACGACTGTGTGGTGTACAGCTGTAGCAACCAGGTGTGTGTATTTGTATGTATGTGTGTGCTTGTGTGGGGGGGTCACCTGTGTGGTGTACAGCTGTAGCAACCAAGTGTGTGTGTGTTAGTGTGTATGTGTGTGTGTGTGCTTGTGGTGGTCAACTGCGTGGTGTACAGCTGTAGCAAACAGGTGTGTGTGTGTTTGTGTGTTTGTGTGTGTGTGCTTGTGTGGGGGGGTCAACTGTGTGGTGTACAGCTGTAGCAACCAGGTGTGTGTGTGTTTGTGTGTGTGTGTGTTTGTGTGTGTGTGTGTGCTTGTGTGGGGGGGTCAACTGTGTGGTGTACAGCTGTAGCAACCAGGTGTGTGTTTGTGTGTTTGTGTGTGTGTGTGTGTGTGCCTTTGTGTGTGTGTGTATGTGTATGTATTATGTGCCATACACTTGTGTCACGCTGTTAGCTTTCAAATTGGCCTTTTGTCATTAGCTCCGTGGCGTGTAGCTGACGCCTACAAAGTCAAGAACACAACAGACATGCTGTCGTCCTCATTAGGGTTTCTCTCTTTGCACCACTCAAGGCTCTCAACTCTGTCTGCGCTCACGCACCTGCACAAGAGCCACTCCTTCATTGCTTCTCAACGCTCTCAACTCTGTTTGCAAACTCGCACCTGCACAAGAGCAATTATCCATTGCTTCACAAGGCTCTCAACATTGTTTGCGCCCACGCACCTGCACAAGAGCCATCTCCATTGCTTCTCAGACTGTTACTTTTCTGTATTATTGTTTTCATGCTGCAGGTAAGCCACCTCACATACACGCACACGCGCATACACACACATGTGCACACACACACTTTCATACAAGTTTTTATTATCACTTGTGCGCATACACACTTGCAGCTGTACAAGTATGACCCCACCACTTTCGCTTCTTGGGCTGCCATCCTAAAAAGGGTTCCCCGCAGTGTGCTGTGGCTCTTGCGTTTCCCTCCACAGGTGTGTGAGTGTGTATGTGTGTGTATGTGTGTGTATCCTTGCGTTTGTGTGTCTGTGCACGAGCGTGCATGTAAGTGCCTGCATGTTTGCGTGCTTGTGCTTGTGCTTGTGTATGAAAAGGGGTGGGGAGGGGCGATGTGTGTGTGTTCGCCATTGTTGCTCCCATTGTTGCATTTGCCAAGGCTCGTAAAACGCTCCATGAGTTTAGGGTAATAGGTAGGGTTGGCCAGAACCGTATAAATACACCGTATATGACCACCGTATATATGGTGATTTCCCTGCCAAAAAGACCGTATATACACCGTGTACATATATATACATATATGGTTCTGGCCAACCCTAGTTAATAGGGAATTAGATTGGTTGTAGTGTATTAGGGGTGAGGTGTGGGTGTGGGTGTTGAGCTTTTTTGAACCCCGGTTTCTGAAATCAAATGTGCTCAATGCATTTGCTAGGCATGCATGGCCTGGCACGTTGCTGTGCGCCCTCAGTCAAACACTATAACCATTGGCAGAGAACACACACACGTGCAGGCACTCACACATGCAGACACGCACACTAAAACACGAAAACACGCTACCGCATGTAATGTGATGTGGTGTGATGGACGTGAACACACACACACAAACACACACACACAAACACACACACAAGCACGCACGCACACATTCACACACACACAGGGTGAGGATAACGTGCGACGTCACGCGGCCGCGCACGGAGTAGACCCTGCACGCATCATATTCACGGATGTCGCCCAGAAAGAGGAGCACATCAAGCGCAGCAGGCTGGCGGACATTTTTCTGGACACCCCACGCTGCAATGCACACACCACAGGGTGAGCAAAATGGGCACACACACACATGCACACACATACACACACGCACACACATACACACGCACACGCACACACACACATGCTCTCTCTCTCTCTCTCTCACACACACACACACACACACACACACACATATATATATATATATATATGTACATGCACGACTCAGGGACAGGTGGCCTTAGATTACAAAAAGAAACAAAGTGAAGAGTTATTGCTTTTTGTCTCGTGTCTTACAAAAGCTGCCCTCATGTGCATGCCTCACAGTGGCCGCAACCCCTTTTGAGCTTTTGGCTTGTATATTACGCTGCAGCCATTCGCACTCTTACAGCTACACCCTCCCATGCTGCTGAGGGTATGCCAGTATACTACCCCACACTATGCATGTACGTGGCCACACCACCTCAGCACGATACCCCTGTGCTGTGTATCCTTCCCATGCTGCTGAGGGTGTGCTAGTATACTACCCCACACTATGTGCGTACGTGGCCACACCACCTCAGCACGATACTCCTGTGCTATGCATCATTCCATTGGATGTCCCGTAATGTAGGCAGGTCGGCCTTCCAGGTCAATAGGTACTAAATCACTGATCTGGAACTTTGATCAAGTTTTCCTCTGTGACTCCTCCTGGAAGGTGAATGGCCTCTTGTGTGGCGGTCTATAGATTTTACGTCCCTGATCTGGCACTTGTTATTTTCCCCGCAGGTGTGACGTGCTGTGGGCAGGCTGTCCCTTGGTAACCCTTCCAGGGGAACGAATGGCCTCCCGTGTGGCGGCCTCGTTGGTCGTGGCCACAGGAATGGGCCCAGAGTTGGTAGCCAACAACCACCAGGTAAATAAAGTGAAACGTAAAGTTAATAATAAAAGCCTCATTCCGATGTGATGCTCTTCATAGTGATTAAATATGGCGGCCTCGTTTATTCGAGGCTACAGGAATAAGCCCGGAGCTGGTAGCAAACAATCATTACTCAAGGACAGTGTAAACCGCACATATCAGCAAGGATTGCAGGTACCTATTAAAGCATCGTTAAACCCATCCCCCGGATGTGCCACTGCTCTGATATCGGTCAACCTGCAGCTGCTCATTATAAAGTCACTGCTGCCTGCGTCTTTGATCATCTGACGGTGCTGATGATCTGACGGCTGAAATACTCTTGATCTAGTGGTATGCTGATGATCTGACGACTGAAACACTCGTGATCTGGCATGCTGCTTCAGGAGTACGAGGAAATCGCTGTGTCTCTGGGGCTGGACCATGAAAAGCGCAAAGACCTTGTGTCGCGCTTGAAAGCTGTGCGATCCACATGCCCGCTCTTCGACACAAGGCAATGGGTGAGGCTTGCGTGTGTGCGTGTGTGTCTGTGCACGTGTTTGTGCTTGTGTGTGTGTGCTTGTTGGTGTTTGCGTACACGTGTGTGCGTGATTGTAGCTGCGTGCTGGTTGCCAATGATGTTTGCACGTTTGCGTTGTGAATGTTGCAATGAGTTGGCAACTGATGCAGGCTTTGTGCATGTGCTTGTGCTTGTGTGTATGTTTGCATGTGTGTGCACGTGTGTATCTGTTTATGTGTGTGTGTACAGCTGTGTATGGCGTACTTTTTAACCGTACGCCCTAGTGTTTCCTGTCTAACACTCTAATGGCTAGTCACTGTGTGTACGTGTGTTAGATGTGAAGTGTGCTGTCTGGGGGTTGTGCATAGAGCCGGCCAGACCCGCATACCCGCATACTTTTACTGGTATCAACTGCGTTATTGTTATTATCTGCTGGAAGTGACACACAAACACACATACATACACACATACACACACATACACACACACCGTAGTTAGTGTACAGGTATGGCACCGTAGTTACATGTATAGGTGTGTTTTTTGCCGACCCTAGACATGTGCGGCACGCAAGGGTGTCGACAGCTGCAGTGACATTATGTCCTATTTCCTGTCTGCGTGCCAATTCCTGGACACGCTCCAAAAACAGTGCCTTGTAAGGCTGCTTGGCTTGCATTAATTCGCACTCCTTTTTACTCGATAATTCTCTGGTCCAACTTAGTCCTGGATGTTACATCGCAATCGCTTGCTTAACACACCTTGCTTATATCCAAAATCTCAGACTAACAACCTTTGCAAATTGCAACACTCTGGCATAGACGCAAATGTACCCTTTCCTGTTAAAGCAACTCGACGGCTTTCAACGCCTGCTCCTCCGCGCGTGGGGCGTGCACTGTAAAATCATGTACCCACTTCTTTCAAGTCAGGACTTCGAGTGCCTGCTCCTCTGCATATGGGACAAGCACTGTAAAATAATGTACCCACTTCTTTCAATTCAGGACTTTGAGTGCCTGCTCCTCCGCATGTGGGATATGCACTGTAATATCATGTACCCACTGTCTTTAAAGGAGGACTTTGGTTTCAACGCAGGACTTTAAGTGCCTGCTCCTCTGCATGTGGGACATGCGCTGTATAATCATGTACCCACTGTCTTTAAAGCAGGACTTATATTTCAACGCAGGACTTTTAAGTGCCTGCTCCTCTGCATGTGGGACATACGCTGTATAATCATGTACCCAATGTACCCACTGTCTTTCAATGCAGGTCAACGACTTTGAGCGCCTGCTCCTCCGCATGTGGGATATGCACTGTAAAGGGGAAGCGCCGCACACCTTCCAGCTGGAGGCAGAAAAGTAGATCTCACTGCACGTGTGCTCATCACGTGAAAGCAGGCACTTAGCCAGTGCAGGTTGCATTACACAACACGTGCCGTGCTTATGCTGTGTGTGTGTGAGTGTGTGTGTGTGTGTGTGTGTGTGTGTGTGCTTTCTCATATTACGGTGGGAGCACATGCCAGCAAACGTATCTGCAGCTTCACATGGGCCCCTGCCAGGGCTGAGTGTGTGTGTAGTCATGTGTGTGTTTGTGCTTTCTGATATTACTGTGGGAGCAGCCAGTCTGCACTGAAGTGGCGTGCAGTGAGCTAAGCCAACACACATTTGTGCTGCCGGTGTGTGGAATGGGTGATAGAAAGCGGCGATGCTGCATGAGCGTGCAAAGCTACTTACAAGGCAGCATGAGCTTGGTGGGCTAGCGTGCTGCATGCTGTGTTGACTAGAGCACAGCGGTGCAAGCTGCCTGCAGCAGCAGAGCGCAAAGGGTAGGTAAGACGTGGTGTATATTTGTGTGTGTGTGTGTGTGCCATTGGGGTCTGCAATCATTGACAAGGTCATCGATATAAGAGGATGCGTGTATGTGTGTCTGCTATGTGCCCATTCTAATGCCATTCTGATCAGTGAAGCGTGTAGAAACAATAATGTGGTAGCTGGCCGTTTGGGTCCGTACAAATGCGCGTCTTTTTTAATGCCAGAGAGAGGAAGGTTTTTCCCGGATTCAAACCCCTGTAGTTGTCTTGATCGGTGTGATTGTATGTCCACAGAGGAGGTCTTTTGCCTCTGCTAGTTGCCATCTTTCTGGCCTTTTGTCGGCTATCCTTGTATTGAAATTAAGCAGGCTTTTGCCTATGCTCGTAGTCTATGCTCCCAGTCTGCTCTTAATTGTTTTCATTTGTGCGCCTGGTGCAGGGATATAAATTATTTTCGTTCATTAAGCCGCTCCCCCGTCAGGTCTCAACATAGCGGTAGTCATTTATTCTGGTCTTTCTGTCACGTGGTGTAAGAGCATAAAGGCTGAAACCGCTTTGAATTTGATATTAAAGAAAGGTGCGCAGCCAGTGCAAATTGCTCCTGAAAGAGGTACTATTTCGTACCGTTCAATTCCGACACCACAGAAAGGTTAAAAAGGGATGCCTTTTCTTTGAAATATATTGGTTGAACTTACTTATCTTTGGTTGGGGGCGTGTAGATACAGATTTACATGGGAGGACCTTCAGCCAGACGTCAAGGGTTACAAGGGTTACAAGGATGGCCTACAGCCCGAGTCTCTGGCTGATGGCAATTGGCTGGTGAAACAAAATCAACCAGTGTCGAAAATTGAAACTAAATCTGACACAAACTTGAGGAGTCTGTATGAGTTTTGATTCAGGAATGCATTGATCTCAAACATATCCACACACACATACCTGTTTCTCCCAAACAAGAGTGCAATATATACTCCAAACATGCAATCTAGGACTGTTCCCGGGCTTCAGCTTTTTTGCAGCATGCCTATGATGCCTCAGAATAAACAGAGGGAGTAGAGTGCTTCTGCCCGGAAAGAAGCCAAACTGCGTGTCTGGAATCTTGCCCTTTTTCACACACCAATCAGTCACCAAATCTTTCAGCACGTTGGCAAAAATACGATAAATCACCCCACTAACAGCAA
>Ga0307968_1002025_pt1 | contig 16725 bp, 25 predicted proteins | sample OrgLakmetagen650_FD_201834 | JGI IMG/M metagenome (GOLD analysis project Ga0307968, IMG submission 201834) | Saline water microbial communities from Organic Lake, Antarctica - #650 | ecosystem: Environmental > Aquatic > Non-marine Saline and Alkaline > Saline | place: Antarctica: Organic Lake... | reverse complement strand
TGATGACGAAGGTGTGGGGGTGTTTGTGCGATAAGGGGGGTGTTGTGTGTGGCACCGTTGCTCTCCCTGCTATCATGCTGCGTGGGCCTGGAGTAGCAGGGGGTAATGACAGGGGACTGTGTTGTGCGTGGGTGGGCAGGTGAGGGTTTGGGTGGGGGTGTAGGGGATGTGTGTGTTGGGACGGAGTGGGTATTTCTCTGTAGAGGGGCTGCGCAAGCCTGGAGCAAAGGTGAAGGTGAGCGGGGTCGTGAGGTTTATGTCATGAGGTGATGTTTGTTCAAATGGTGTACATGTCTTGAGGTGATGTCTTGAGGTGATGTCTTGAGGTGATGTTTGTTCAAATGGTGTACATGTTATGTGGTATGTGTAATGAGTGTGTGTGTGCCACATGCCGCAACTGTGCTTGCTAACAGGAACGGGCCAGCAAAATGAATGGAAGGCGATTGCTTCTCAAAGGCTTGATTTCGTGTTGCATCTGGTGTCTTTGAAATATGTGTTTTACTCCTGCGTGCACTTGCACGTGCAGGCTGCGCTGGAGCCAAAGCATATAAAAGTCGATGGCTTTTTAGAGGCTTGATTTCGTGTTGCATCTGGTGTCTTTGATTTTTGTTTTTTCCTCCTGCTTGCATGTGCAGGCTGCGCTATAGCCGAGCAGCTCAGGGAGTTTAATAGGTAGTCAACATCCCAAAGTGTTCTCCAATTATTTAGTCGTGCAACCCCTTGTTTTTGCTGTGCCTGCAGAGCTTGTCGAAGTTAAAGCAGCTGAGATCTGGGGTGCTGCTTCTGTGCGGGGAGAACTGCAGACCAGGCTAGATGCCATGTCAGGTGAGCTTGTATGTGTGGGTGGCTGTGGGTGTGGGTGAGGGTGAGGGTGTGTGTGCACGAGGACATAAGTTTACTGGTGTACGCTTGGGTTTGTGTGTCAGTGAGTTTCTTACTTTGTCTTGTGGGGCGTTGCTTTTGTCCAACGCAGGCTTGCTCGTACAAGACGTGCTGGTGCCTCTGCTGAAAGGGAGATTCAAGCTGTACAAACACAATGCACTGCCTCCGTCATCAAATGATCCTCTGGCCTCTGAGCACCACCACCCAGGTGTGCGCCCTGTGAATATGCCTGTGACTGAATGCCCGTTTGCCTCTTGTTGTGTACTGTGTAAGTCTGTGCTTATGCCTGTGACTGAATGCCCGTTTGCCTCTTGTTGTTTATTGTGTAGGTCTGTGCTTATGCCTGTGAATTAAAACCCGTTTGCCTCTTGTTGTTTATTGTTTACTGTGTAGGTCTGTGCTTATGCCTGTGACTTACTACCCGTTTGCCTCTTGTTGTGTACTGTGTAGGTCTGTGCTTATGCCTGTGACTAAATGCCTGTTTGCCTCTTGTTGTTTTTTGTGTAGGTCTGTGCATACCCTTTGTTATATAATGTGTACGTTAGTGTTTGCCCCTGATTGTTGGTTGTGTAGGTTTGTGTTTGCCCTTTTTCGTTTGCTTGCTATGCAGGCCTGTGCTAGCCGTTAATTACCAGCATTCCTTTTGCTCCTTCTGCTGTCGTACAGCTCTGTGTTCGCCCCTTTATTATATGTGTGACTGTTGCCCCCCCTTTACTTCTGTGCTGAAAGGTTCACACACACTTTTTTTGTTTCGGTAAAGCTGCAGGTGAGCGCCCTACTTCAGACCTATGATTTACAGGGTTGGCCAGGACCGTATTTATACGGTGTATATACGGTATTTTTGGCAGGGAAATCACCAAATATACGGTCATATACGGTACATATATAGGATCTTGGCCAACCCTAGTGATCTACCCTGCAGACCTGTGCCTCAGGGTCAATGTGATGCACTCAGGCCTTGCACTCAGGGTCAATGTAATGAACTCACCATTGTTCACCAAACTCAGGGTCAATGTGATGCACCCGTTTGCCTCAGGGTCAATGTGATGCACTCAGGCCTTGCAGCTGCATCGGTAATCTTGCATACCAGTTTCCCTATTCTCACCCAGCAGTGCTTTGGACATGCACGACTGCCTGTGGAATAGAAGTAGCGGCCACCCCTGTCGTTCCTGTGTGTGTTGGTTATGAGACAAAGCGTGAGGGCTTGCCCTTTAACACGGCGGCTCCATCCCTTTTGCTGATGAAATGCTCGCGCAGATAACAAGGGAACTCTGAGAATGCATGTGTGCTCACACTCGTTGTGCACGCTAGTAGATAGTAGGAACAAGCTCTCTGACACCATTTCAAGCTGGGTACATACACAGTAGCAAACACACACACACACACATGTACACACACATGCACACACACACACACACCAAACGCAGACACTGACAGGCCGTCTTCTGTGTCCAACCCTGACACCAGTAGACAGGAGCTGGCGCATCAGAGCAGCAGCATGTCTGCACAGTCCCGGGGAAGCAGGTGTGACATGTGGAAATTCGTGAGTATGTGTATGAGTGTGTGTTATTGTGCCTAATAAGTGTCTCATGCGTGTGTGTGTGTTTGTGAGTGTGTGGGTGTGTGGGGTGTGAGTGCATTGTTGTGTCTAGCAAGTGCGCCTTGCTCGTGTGCTTGTGAGTGTGTGTTCATGCTTGTGTTCTGGGCAACCAGAGAAATGCAGAGAGCCCATCTTTTTGTGTAAGTTGTCTGTGCATTGTGCTGGACCGCTTCAGCTCACTGTGGTAAAAACAGAGAAGCATATACAATTGAAATTCGACTTGTATGAAGCCTGTCTATTGTTAGGTTGCTTCAGATTGGCTCTGTAAAGCAGATATATACGTAGAAAATGAGCACCGACAAAAGCTTTGGGGACAGGGCAGCATTGATTTTTCCCAAAGATATGTCCCCTGTCCCTGCTTGTGCTGCACCTTGCACCTCCTTGCATGCACACACCCGATTGCGCATATATACAATGATGACAACTTCTGCGTTCAGCAATTTACACGCCTATACTACTGAATTTTGGCCCAAGCAATGGCTCGGCGATGTGCGTACTGATCAGTTGCAACGATATATTATACTCAGTCGTATGTTATGTTTGCAATATTGGCCAACCTAATTTGTCGTTTCTGCATGCTTAGCCGTACTGGCACATGCAACACTGCATGCCCTTGCATCCTGCGGTTGGCACTCACCTGAAGCGAACGATAACTACTTTGCAGGCATTGAAGCGCGTCCCCTCCTTTCTCTACCTATGGTTTTGCACACATACTCCTCTATAAAAAAGGAAATGAAGCTACATGTGCAGTGGAAGGAGCAGCTTTGTCTGCACTCAGGCATGGCGCACATGCTTTACCTCGGTTCAAGAGAGGAAGGACGATGCAACAATAATACTTTTGAATCATGTACACGTCCATACGCGGCAGGGGCAGGTGCACCTAGACACCTGTGGAAGCCGGCCGTATGCAGGGGCGGGTGTGCTTTGGTGTAAGAACCGGTCAACTCCAGCATTCCAGCTTATAAACTGCACATATGCACACATATGCACATATGCAGGGGAGGGTGTACTTTGGTTTGGGAGCCGGCTTCAGCAGCAGAATCTGCCACAGCCGTGGAGTCTGCCTGCCTGTCGCTGCTGAAGCTCATGGCTGACGCAGTGTTTGACGTGGAGGAGACATTGCTGAAAGCCTTTGGTAAGAGGGCTGCGTGAGGGTGAGAGACAGGCGTAATGAAAAGGTGTTGTCCTTGGACACTGAAAAGGAGAAGTTGCCCATAGCCTTCGGTAAGAGGGCGGGGTGGAGGCTAGGAGGGGTAAGAGGGTCACATTGCGATGGGGTGGTGAAACCCTTCTTGCCTGCATGTCAAAAGATTAGGGTTGGCCAGAACCCTATATATACGGTGTATTCAAGGTATTTTCGGCAGGGAAATCACCAAAAGTACAGTCATACACGGTGTATATGTAAATGGTTCTGGCCAACCCTGCAAAAGATGCGAGAGTCCTCCTTTGTGGCTGTTTTCATTCACGTGCCCGTGCCCGTGTCCACACTCACTCAAGCACGTTTCAACCAGACGCAGGCCCATCCAAACTGATGTCCACATTCATTGTGCTTCCTGTGCATTGGTACAGGGGAGATACTATGGCCCCGCTTGGCGGACGCGTACGTGCAGCACCATGTACAACCCTTGGTGAGCACTTCCTACGAGGCAGGGGGGTCTGCTGTGGTGGAGGGCCTGTTGGAAGCAGCTTCGGGCCTCGAGGACTGGGCAGAAAGCTGTGGGCTGTTAGAGGGTGAGCTGCGGTCATGTCGTGTTGTTCCCTTGCCCGTTTTCTAGGTTTGTTAGCTGCAAGGTGGGCTGTGTGTACACACGTGTTTTTAAGTGTACACATAGGGTTTTCTACACTTTGCTTTGCAGCGTGAAAATGGAGTTTACAGCTGTTAATTGTTAGAGGGCGAGTTGCGTTCATGCTGTGTGTTTATATGCTTGCTATGCGGCTGATTTGCAAGTGGGGGGTCCATTGCAAATATTCTCAGGGGTGAAGGCTTGACTGGAAGCTGTAGGCTGTTGGGAGTTATTATGAGTCACCTTGAGGTCTGGAATTTGTTGGCAATTTGTGGTGCTCTTTCCACTTAGGTTCTTCTTACTTGGCCAGCGAAGAGTGTAAGTACTAGTTGTTTTACTTATTGGCTAGTGTAGAGCGTAAATACTAGTTTACTTTTTTCTTAGTACAATGAATTCCCTTACTGCAATGGGATGGAGGGTAGAGGAAAAGGTGCTTAACGCATTGCACGTTTCGTAAGGTGTGTGAATATTGGATGAGAAGGTGAAATGCCGGAAGATTAAGACAGTTGTTGTGTTGTTTAGCATCGGTGTGGTCGAATGCGCTTGCTCTCTTGGTGCCCAGTCAGCATATGCACAGGGTTGGCCAGAACAGTATATCTGCACCGTATATGACCGTATGTATGGAAATTTCCCTGCTACAAAAACCATATGTACACCGTGTATACCTATAAATGTATGGTTCTGGCCAACACTACATATTCATCATTGGTGCAAATCAGAGCTGTACAAGCCGTCGAGGGTGAGCAAAAGGCACACGCACAGTTTGCCTCTCATGTGTGCACAGAGGCTTACCATATAAAGCTGCTACAGGCGTGTGCCAGGGCAACATGGGCAAGGCCCTCATGACCAACCCCATTCTTGTGTGCACAGAGCCTTACCTCGTGCCTGCTGTCAAGGCAATGGTGGGGTGAGGGCTAGGAGCTGATCACGCTAAGCACACATTAAGTATAAATATGTTTCCATGTGTGCACAGAGCCTTACCTCGTACCTGCCGTGGAAGCTGCGGTGGGCCGGGTGCTAGGAGCTGCCCAAGCAAAGCACCTAGCCACTGCACACAGCCTGCTCATGTCTGACCTGCTTCCCCACCAAGCTGGTGAGCCAGTGCAGGTGCGCTGCTTGTGTTGGTTGTGGGAGGGGAGAAGGGGCGCATGTGGGTGCAGGTCTGTGCTTGGATGGTCGTATGTTTAGGTATCCGTGGGGGAGGGATGTGATGGAGGTTGTAGAGGAAGGATGGAAAAACTGGGGCAGGCTTACAGCAATTTTCCTTTTAAGCGTTTAAAAATGGGTGCTCCCTTATCATTAATAACTGCAATTCTCTCCCATATTTAACACAGCTGAGTACTCCCTTATCATTTATAGCTGCATTCTGCTCTCATGTTGTTAACAACTGCGTAATCCCTTATCATTCATAGCTGCATTTTGGGGGAGCACTTGCTGGGCAATGCAACCGCTGTATGCATAGCTGTGATGTGCCCCATGTATATCTAGATCTAAATCTAAATTAACCGCTGTGTGCATAGCTGTGAAGTGCATTATGAAACTCTAAATCTAAATCAACTGCGGTTTGCACTGCTGTGAAGTACACACACCAGATCAGCCCCTCCTAAGAAAAAAGCATAAAACTGAAAACCAACTTTGAGCAGAGCAGCGCTCTTGCTGTGACAAGAACAAAGCCTTTCCTCATCACGTGCCTTGGCCAGAACCGTATATAGGCATTGTATATGACCGTATATTTGGTGATTTCCCTGCCCAAAATACCGTACATACACTGTATATATAATATATATGGTCCTGGCCAACCCTACTCACGTCGCAGTTTCTTGGACCCTGCCTTTGACCTTCTGCCACACATTTTAGGCGCACCTGTGTGTGTGTGTGCCTGCATGCTTTTGCTCTTCCTTTTGCACGACTGATCATGGCTGCACCATATAAGTAGGGTTGGCCCAAACCGTATGACCGTATATACGCCGTATCCTCGGTACGCCGTATATCCGGTACCGTATTTGAGATTTCTGACCGTATATGACCGTATATGGACCGTATTTGCAGGTGGTACACCCCAGACTCGGGTTCAATTCCTTGCAAAAGCGATTTTTGCTCTTTTTGGTCCAAGTTTTTTTCTCGCGGTTTTATTAACTGAGCATTCCCTTAACTTCTTACTTGCTTATATGCATGTATTTGCATTAAATGCTTTGTATAATGTATGGTTATGGTAGTTACGCCTCTCTTTACACTGAAAAATGCCACTTTTTGGTCTTTTTGGCTTCGAGCAGGCCTAGCTCCCCAGCCTTTCATTTTTTGGGTATGAAACACTGGTTCATGCGTGCTCAGGTCTTCAAGAGCTACAAAATGACCTCCTTATGAATTAATTCTGAGTATATCAAAATTTCCTTATATACGGTATATACGGTTATACGGTGTACATACGGTCATATACGGCATATATACGGTATATGGAAATCCGATATACGGTTTGGGCCAACCCTACATATAAGCATTCAGAGCCAGTCGCCTCCTCCGCCTTCCGCCATTGCCTCTTCTTTGGTGTATTCCTTGCACTGCCATGCTTGTTTGCGCAACAGCTACGCACTTGCACACACACACACACACGCACAAACATACACAAACAAACATAAACACACACAAATACATCCATACACATGCACTCAGGTGCACAATCACATACACACAAATACGTTTATACACATGCACTCAGGTGCACAATCACATATACACATACACACACTCAGGTGGGCAAGCCCATTCCCCTAGATTCAGTGTTCTACCGTCGCCTCCTCAGCGGTCAGTGCCCCCCTTGGGAGGTTTCAGACCCCCCCTGTGGAGTCCTGCCTGAAGGCCCTCTGCTTGCGCGTGGGACCTATAAGGTGTGTGTGTTTGTGTATGTCTCTGTGTGTGTATACATGTGCATGCGCATGTGCGTGCTTATGTGCATGTTTGTGTACGCGCCCTTGCGTGCGCCCTTGCGTGCATAGTATGATATGAGATATGAGTGCGTCAGGCCCCCCCGGTAGGTGGTTGTGTGTATATGTGTGTTAGCAGTAAATTTTCCCCTTGTTTGTTTGATTGGTTAACAAATTTTGCACGACTAGATGCAAGCGCTAGCTGATCTTGCTCCCAGCTGGAGATTGGCTTAGCAGGAAAGGTGCTGTCTCATGCAAAGGTAGAACCCTTAAAAGTGATTGTACGCCCAGGCATGTCTATCAATGCATGCGCATCCTTGAAAGTGTCCATGCACTCAGACTCGTTATTTGGTGCAGGTGCCCTGTGGCATGGTGGGGGTGGCAGGCTTAGCAGGGGAGGTGCTGCGAGAAGCAATGGGATCAGGTGATGGGGATGTTGTGTGGGTGGGTGGGATAGTGGGATATATATGCAGCAAATACACGCATGTGGATGCAGGTGCAATGTATGTCTTGTATATAGTATGGTGCTAGGAGCGTGAAGCTCAGGGGGGATGGGGGGGAAAGAGAGGGGGGATGGCAGGGTGCTTGTGCGGGCGTGCTTGGTGATTGATGTTTGTGAAGAGAGGGGGGGGGAAAGCTCAGTTGAAAACGCTTGTCACAAGTTGAAGTTAGTCCTAGAGTGTCATACAAACACGCTCCAACACACAGGCTACTTGTTGCCAGACACACATACACATATACACATGCAAGCACACATACACACACACGTGCAGGCAACAAAGTGGCTGCACGCGCCCTCGTAGGCAGTGTGCACAAGTTTGCGCTCCTCGCTCGCGAGCTCCCCGCAGCCTTGCCGGCCTCTGCAGCAGCATCCCTCCGGACAGTGCCCCTGCTTGGCTTGGTGCACCACAACGCACTGATGCACTTGGCAGATGCGTTGCTGCTGCTACAAGCTAGCTACGGGGTGAGGAGGGTGTGTGTGCTTGCTTGCATGCGTGCGTGCGTGCGTGCGTGCGTGCGTGCGTGCGTGCACATGTGTATGTGTGTGTCTAAGCGCGCATGTGCATGCGTGTGTGTTTATGTGTGTTTGTGTGTGTGTGTGTGTGCACGCGTGCGTGCTTAAGTTTGTGTATATGTGTACACATGCACGTGTGTGCAAAGAGATGGATTAAAAATGTTTTCTTGCCTCATCGCCTTATGGCGCACTGGCATGTTTGGCAGGTGCGCTGCTGCTGCTGTTGCTGCTGCTGCTGCTATAGTTGCAAGTTAGCATGTTGAGGAGGGTGCGCTCGTGCATACCCCTGTGTGTAAGCACATCATGGTATGTTTAGTTTGCAAGTCGTCCTTGCTGACAACTCAATTCATAAACACACACACATATAGACACATATATTACTACACAGTACACTCACACCTTCCCTGTACCATTTGTGGACCTCGATACGGGAGGCCAGCAGCTCTCAGTCCTAAGCCGTTACCTTTCCCGTCACTGAGTTGGGTTCCTTTTCAGCCTTGTGTGTGTGCGTGCGTGTGTCCAACACACCTGCTGGAGTTGCAAGTCGCTCTGGTGGCAGCGCTGCTGGAGGACCTCTGCCACAGAGGCTGCTGTCTCAGCAGCCCCTACTATCTCACCCTGTGAATGTGTGTGTTTGTGCGTGTGTGCATGAGCATGCACGCTCAGCAAGACTCAGTCCTACACCGTTACCTTGTCACTGGATCATGTTCTTTTTCTGCCTGAACCTGGACTAAATCCTTAGTACTTGTGGGTCCTTTCAACACACTCTTTATGGATACACACACGCACACAAACAAACGCACACACACACGCACTTAAAGCTTAGCCTGCCCTGCTCTTTGCCCACCCTGCAGCCTGACCTGGAGAGCCTGACAGAAGAGCCTCTGGGGCTGCTCAGGGAGGCCCTCCTCCTGCGCGCTTCAGCAGATAAAGTCCTGAAAGAGCAGGTGTGTGTGTTTGTGTGCACGCTTGTGAGTGTGCACACACGTGACCTGCAAAGGCAGGATGCTGACAGAGCAGGTATATGTGAGTGTGTGCGTGCATGTGCATGTGTATGTACATGTGTATGTGCATGTGCACGCTCAAAAGGTAATTGGATTTGCTTTTTTGTGCCACCGTGCCACTTTTTCTGAAGCCTTGTCTAGGATTACTCACGCATACCAGAGGTATCCGCACATATACATCCACACATACACATTTGCATGCACACACATAACACATAACACATCCACACACACATCCACACACACGCATACAAACACAACCACACACAATCACACACAGGTGTCACAGCAGCACCAGCACCTGCATGAGCTCATGGCTGGGTTACAAGGTGCGATACGAATGCTGCTCATGCTAGCACTTGCGACCCCACACAGCAATAGTGTTCTAAGTGGAAAATAATACATATGGATCAAATGCGGCACGAGCAAGTGCATAGGTATCAGTTGCACCCACGGACAGGTACACAGAGATCCTGTGCAGTGTTGTGCATTGTGCATGTGCCTTCAGCTGTGTTTGGAGTTGGCCTACTTTGTTAAGGTCAAGATTGGTGGCCTTGGAAAGGTTGACTTTGGCGGCCTTGGACGGCCGACTTGGTGGCCATGGTGCTGGCGACCTCCTCCTCTGGACACCTTTTGTATCATCGTGCGCAAACGCACAGCGCGGATGCTTGTGCTCCCTTAAACCCTACCCCTGGTGCATTGCTGCAGGATTGAAATGGGTGGGGATGTCTGGGACTGCCCAGTCCGGCATCGCAGCACGCAGGGCGGTCTCACAGGTGGGGTATGTATCACAGTGTTGGACCCCAGTGCTGGACCCCAGTTGTATGCTCGTCACATATGTGTAGGTTTGGCCAGTACTGTATATATACACCGTGTATGAGCGTAAATTTGGTGATTTCCCTGCCATGAATATCGTATATACACTGTATATATAGGGTTCTGGATAACCCTATGTATGTTATATGTTGATGTATGGGAGTGAGGATGAATGGCTGTGGGTGCAAATGGTCTTGAGTTTTGGCATGAGCGTGTACTGGTGAATGCAGATGTATGGGTGTGAGTATGAATGGATGTAGGTGTAGGTGCTGTGTGTTTTGGCTCACTTGTGTGTTGATGGATGTGGGTGTAAATGGGTGTGGGTGCAACTGTGGGTGCGGGTGTGAGTGTGTGTGTGCCCCTCTGGCACCGCTTCACACACAGCATTCTCACAAGCATTGTAGCATCACAGTCTCAGTCATGTTAGGACGCACACATATGGGTACACACGCATGTGTGCGTGAAATGTATGCCTTTAACACGAAATCAGCCTCCCAGCACTCATGTGGGAAACAGGGGGCTCTATAGGCAGAGGCACGCTTCAGTCACCTGCTCAAGCCCCCCTCCGTGGCTTTGCAAAAATGTGTGTTGAATTGTGACTGGTTAGCAAATAATCAGCAACAAGGGCGACTTGGTAAAGGTACTCATGGCATTGACGTTGAAGAACTTGTGCAAACTGGCAAGGAAGCTGAATGTGCAATCCATGTGTTTTGTCCCACAGGTGATCCACTCTCTAGGCAGATGGGGCAAGACACTCATGGGCACGCTCACACCGGACACCATCGTGCAGGCAAGGGCATTCGTTGGAATGTTGTGTGCTGTGCATTCTTCTTGAATTGATCAGAAGGTCAGGCTCGCATGGACACCCGTATGCAGACACGTGTGTATGTGTGGCAGCATGGCAGTATGTGCTTGGGGCAGCATGTGCATGGGACAGTACGTGCATGGCAGTATGTGCTTGGGGCAGTATGTGCATGGGACAAATATGTGCATGGGACAGTATGTCAATGGGGCAGTATGTGCATGGGACAGTACGTGCATAAGGCAGTATGTGCATGGGGCAGTATGTGTGTGTATTGCACGCCTGCATGTGCACAGAAGTATGCAGAGCTTATGTACAAGCTTCATAATCATGGTAAGGCAGGCAGATATTCAGGGGTTAATAATAAGCAACACACATATACACACACGCAGGGTGCTAGGCATAATATGACATTTTCCCACATCATATGATATTATCATATTATATTAGATAATATATTCAGAATTTATCCCAGACTGTGTACTCTGGTTTTTTTTGGATCAAACGAGTTGATTGGCGAGAACCCTGCATGGATTGGTTGAGAAGAAAGTTGTCAAATGAGCAAGGGAAAGCCAGCAGTTTACAAAAAGACTGGGTTTAACGGGGTTGTTAGGTTAAGTTGTTTAAAAAACTTCTTTGAGTTGTTGGTTGTCCATTGTCTAAGGCTGCCAAACAAACTAGAAAACAAGACGGCTAATGTGACCGCTGCTACTGGTGCTGCTGCTCAATTTTATCCCAAGGCCGCCATTTCAAGCTGCACCCCAGCTGACCCCTGCTGGCCCTTCGGGGATTGTCCAGCGTCTTAAATGGGAGCTCAGCATCAATGACAAAACATATGAGCTCCTTGTGGCAATCCTGCTGCTGCTTGGATGTTGGAATGTAAGGGCAACAGGGAGCTGTCGTGCCTCGCACTTTTGGGGAGGCCCACCTGCACCCTCATCAGGATCCTCCTCCTCCATCAGATCCTCTTCAGGCTGATCAGGGCTCGAGCACCACCCATCATGCTGCTTGATTGACTGGGATGAGTTGCAGGGCTAATGAGGTGGTTGCAACGCTGGCACTTCAGGGCACAAGGCTGATGTTCCTAGTCGGTGATGACTGCATCATAGCCTGTAATGGTCTTTCTGCTTCTGGTCTCCAGCTGCGACTTTAGCTCCAGCAGGGTGTAGCAAGTCCCTATGAGCTTCTATTGATACTTGCCATCTGGGCCCTGTTCTATCTTCTATCCCGTATGGTCTCCCCTTCATCTGTTAAACAGGCGTCTGCAGTGCGCTGAGCGCCATTCAAAAGTATTAAACTATGCAGAACCCGCATAATATGATAATATCATATTATACAATAGAATATAATAATCATATTATACAATATGATATAATAATCATATTATGGGGGTGCCTCGCACCCTGAACACACGCAAAATTGTACGCATACAGACTTGGCAACTTAGTTGCATTATTATTGTACTTGCATGCGTCAAAAACGCATATCAATTAGAAGGTGCACCGCACACCCTATAATACGTAGCTTTGGTCGGCTGGCGAACATCTGTACCACTGTGCACCTCCAGCTAGTTGTGTGTGAGCTCGTTGTTTTGAGCCTGGCACTGTTTTGGTGTGTGTGTCAGTGTGTGTATGCTACTCCTTGACCGTGTGTGTAATTGCACATCTGTGTTGCAGGTGTGCTGTCAAAGTCTAGCAGGAGTGTGCAGCACAGTGGTGGCAGATGTCATGGCCAAGAGGTGAGGATCCAAGGGTAACATGCTGTTGTGTGTGTCTGGGAGGGTGAGTGGGTGATCGCCGCATTCTACTAGGCTTTCAGCTTGACCACTTCCTTAGCCAGCTTCAGGCTCGGATCATCAGCCATTTTGACAAACAACTAATCATAAATAATTATGAATAGACGTCTTTACTTGTCGCTGCCACGCATTAGCAGCCAACACGGCAGGGCAGGCCATTCAACAAAGTGCGTTCATTTCCGTTAATACGTGTTTTCTACCACGCCGGCGAGAAGGTACACGCACAAGATATGCTGCCTTGTTGTTCCAATGAAACATGAGAGCTGTTTCAACTGGTCACATGCACACACACCCGCAAAAACACAAACATATAATTACAAAAACACACACACACACTCACACACACACACACGTACAGCGACATTGGTATAGACGACTGCCGTGAGCTTAGAGACATTTTGAGCCCACTGGTAGCTGAGGCCTTGCCGTCCCTCATACCCAATCCTCCTTCTACCATTAGTAAACAGCAACAGCAGCAGCAGCAGCAGCAGCAGCAGCAGCAGCAGCAGCAGCAGCAGCAGCAACAGCATAAAGGGGATGAGAAGCTAGAATCTGTGCAGGGACCACCATCAGTCTCGGGAGTGCCCATAGAACTGGTGAGCGTGTGTTTTCTAGAGTTGGCCTCTACTGCTTACGGTCTATGTGTAGGTAAAGCCATAAGTTTTGACCCGATACCATGTATATACGATGTACAAATGGTACTTCAGGCAAGGGCTCTCTTGAGACTACAACCGTTCTTAATAGGGACGCACTTATAACAGAGACATTGCTTGTAACAGGGACGGGTGCTTATAACAGGGACATCGCTTATAACAGGGACATCCTCAAGTGCACAGTCCTGGTCAAGCCTCTATGTGTGTCGTATAAAAGAAAAACTACGCAGGCAGTAAATAACCACTCCCCACATTAATCAAGAAAAAGGAGCCACTTTGGTATCGGGTACCGCAAGTCTCCCTCACCCAAAGAAATAAGAAATATAGCAATGAAAACCAGGAGGATTGCATGCTTGGCCTGAAACCGGCTTCCGATGGGAGTATATTACTAGGTGAAATACAGGGCTTTTGTGTTTTGAGCGCCAATGCAGATGCACATTGGGCACCGCTTGTTTTAATTTAGAGTAAATAAAAGACTTGGAGAGAGGGGGGGTATGATGAATTGGATGAATGGGGGGAAAAGGATCAGTGAGATGAGGGGGTGCAAATGATTTTTGAGGAAGGGAAACGCACGACGGTGCATCATTGAAGGTGCAGGTGCTTGTGCACTTCCGCCTTTTGGTGCATCACAAAAGGTGCAGGTGCTTGTGCACTTCCACCTTTTGATGCGACGAGCCCCTTTTTAAGTCAGCAACAGGACACGCGTATCTGGTCTCTGTCTAAGGATGCAGTCATAAAGTATTAAGAAAAAGCCTGTGCTGGTCTTGTCTTATTAAAGCATATCCAGCTTGGTGGTTCTCAATACACCTGGGTTGAAACTACCTTTGCTTTTTGTGGTTTGTTTTGTATCTATGTCTGCCATCCCCTGTGAAGGGAAGACTGCCTTGGAATCCTAAGCTGTCGTGCTCACATGGATTTTCTCTTAACTAATATGCGGAGCGGCTTTCATTGCCTGCTTGATCTTTTTTTCCTGCCAGCCCCTGCGCAACCCTGCTAGATCTATATCCTTGCTGCTCACACATTTGATCTTACTTAATCGTGCACCTTACCCATGCTGGCTGCAGTTTGTTAGATCTGTGTCCTTGTTGCTCACACGTTTGATCTCTCACTTGTTTGCGCACCTTACTCATGCTGGCTGCAGTACTGCTACCAAGAGAACTGTAATTTATTTCTTCAGTGCATGCTTTATACAGCATGCTTTAGACGAGTAAACCAGCTTCTCTTGTCTAAAAACTTCCCTTCCAAAATGGAATTCAAATTTGTCTGCGCATTTGCCCTGCTCTTTCATGCTGGAGTTGCTTTGGAAGTTGCAACCAGCCCCTGAGGTAGTCCCACGTTCCTGCTAGACTAATTTCTGACGAAACTGTTGCTCTAATAACTGCTAGACTTATGAAATTGATTCAATTGATTACAGATATATATTTCTTTTGCTGCCATTACTGATCACAGTTGCGCAGTGCCGTTGGTGTGGCATGCCAGCCCTTAGGCAAACTGCGCATGCTGCTCGACATGCTGGACTGTCCTATGAAGCAAATCGTGAGCTTATGGGAGCGTCGTGAACTGCAGGTAATCTGAGTTGAGACATGCTCCTTTGATTTGCTACGTGTGTGGTTTTGCCAAAAGTTTGGACAGTGCTGCACAACCTTCTCAAGCTAATGTTCAGAGCCATGTCTGGCAGAAGTGCACGTTGCCCACCACTTGTACCGTCAATGAGACGCGCTTATATGTCAAAAAGTGCACGGGCAGTCCTGCAGGTTCTAAGCTCACCCATACATATGAACACCTGTGGTCGCCAAAATTCTTGACGATAGCCTTGCTAGGAGATCATTTCCATCACAGGCACTTTGCACCAACCGCTCCCAAAATGTAACTCGTAATTACGGCTTACAACTAGCTGCGGCGTCTGCCATTAAATTTTGTTGTGATTCACAATTTTGTCTGCCACCACCATTCATGCACAGATAGTGTTATAAGTACCAAGACTTTTTTTACTGACGCTGCCATGCTCTTACAACATTCCCCAGGCTGTCGGCTTCAATGGTAGAGAAGTGGAGCATTTAGTGACTGCTTTGTTTGAGCATTCAAACCACATGCGAAGTGCCATTACCAGGATCAGAGCAGCCGCAGGTTAAAACTCCAGGTTTCTTTGTTTCTCAACTTCTAAGATGGAAATCAGGTACACTGTCCACTTTTCCTGACTGTCGCTTGAGTTGGCTTGCCTGGAAGAGAAGATTAAGAAAATTAACGCAGTGACAAAAGCACTCCACCTTAAATGAGGGAAAGAGAAAAACGGAAAAACGACGCAAGCAGTGAAAAGCCGCTCCCCACATTAATTAAGGAAATGAAGCCACTTTGGTACTGGGTACCGTCTACCACAGAAAAGATAAAAAGACCAATGAGGATCAGGTATTATGCTACCAACACAGAAAAAAATGGGAATCGTTGAGTTATAGGCTTGGTCTGAGATCGACGCCTGGTGAGAGTTGGTAACGGTACTCGAAAGGGCTTATTTTGCATTTACTCATGCAGAACTGAAGAATGGATTATAGCCGGGGTGAGTCCCTCTCGAGCAAAGGCTGGAAACTGCACTTCAAACTGGCAATTCTCCTGATTCTCTCTCTCTCTCTCTTTCTCTCTTTCTCCGCTGTTTCTCAAATAAATACAACTGCTTAACACACTGACATATACTATACCACGCACACTCTAGTCGGCTGCCGCGCCTCTCCTCCCCAGGGCTGGGAAGCTTACTCAACCATCTGGCTGAGCATTTAGTAGTTTACTGAGCCACAATATCAAAACCAGAAAATGCTATCTTCAAACTGGCTTCTCCAGCTTATTGAACGAGACTCGGCAAAAGTAAAAGTAAAAGTCTACACTGGAGTCACCAGCGTGCATTAAGGAAAGGCTCTCAACTAGTGCTCACACTAACCAGAGCCCCACAAAAGACAAAAAAGAGAAACAACAGAGACTAATGAGGATCCGGCGGGTTGTCAGCCATGCGATCCGGCCTGCGCCTAGCCCTCCTGAAGCCAGCCGCTCTACCAATAACCCCCCTTCCAGATCCCCCATTATCACTGTTGCTGTCGTCTTGTTTCTGTGATCTTGTTCAAGGTAAAGGTAAAGGTAAAGTTACATCACTATATATGCCTCAAAGGGCATCTCAGCGGAAGTTTGGAAAAAGCCTGAAACTAAACCTGGCTAAACAAAAGAAATAGAGGAAACTGATGTATGAAGAAGAGAAAAGTGCATAGAGAAAGAGAACCTTTGTTTTGAAGAGGAAACTGATGTATGAAGAAGAGAAAAGTGTATACAGAAAGAGAACGTTCGTTTTGAAGAAGCGCTAAGAGAAAGCATCAAGGAGAACGAGAACAAAGCTGTCGATAAGTCTCAGGATATGGGTGTATAAGAAGCCTCAGTCAGAAACAGGAAACAAGAGGCTGAGAGAGCCTCACA
>Ga0307968_1002024_pt1 | contig 16726 bp, 18 predicted proteins | sample OrgLakmetagen650_FD_201834 | JGI IMG/M metagenome (GOLD analysis project Ga0307968, IMG submission 201834) | Saline water microbial communities from Organic Lake, Antarctica - #650 | ecosystem: Environmental > Aquatic > Non-marine Saline and Alkaline > Saline | place: Antarctica: Organic Lake... | reverse complement strand
CCATCAGCAGTTACTGGTTGCCGATGTCATAAGGTAAGGGACGTGATCTTTGCAGGAGCATCACAAACAAAAACACAAATGCTTCAATACCTCTCATGAAACCACACGCACCTTCGTCGGGGCCGCACGCCATGGCTGCGTGCATGTTGACTTGCTTGCCTGGTCTTGGCCCGTTGGGTGGCTTTGGAAAGCTTCCAGCGCTGTCATCCTGGATCAGCAACAGAGGTAGAAAGACGTGACAGCGTTTTTGGTACCGTAGTGACATTATATTCGCTGATTAAAAATATTGTTTTTGAGGGGTGAGGCCAACTCAACATTTGAGGGGGTGCGGATTACTGCGTTTTGGGATTAAATAGTTATTTTGAATTTTTGACAGGTCATGAGTGGGAAAAGACCCCCGAGAGCCGTGGGGCACGCCCAGACTGTGGGGCATGCCCAGACAAGGCTGGCCACCTTCTGCAAGGCCCCCCCATCCACCGAGCAGCTTGAGCAGCAACAGCAAGGGAGCCAGCAGGAGGGATGGGGACGATGATGTGAGGGCTTGATTTAGAAAAGACTAGAGAGCAAAATCAGTTGCCAGCTAACACACAAAGGACGACTGAGCAGAGTTAGACACCATTGGATTTCTCAGTGGTTTTGGACAATGTTATATTGTTATGGAATGCACCTCTGAGTCTCTTGGCGACCTTCTAGTCTCTTGGTGCAGTTCTGAGGGCAATTCAACCCTGCGGATTGGTGCGGCAAGCACTATAATATATGTTGAGAGGGGTGCGGATTGGTGCAGACAGGGTAAAAATATTTCTTATTTTGAGGGGTGCGGATTGAGTACATGTCACTACAATACATCTATCCTTATTTTTACATTTTGATGCAGGCCCGTTCCCACGCCTATTAAGCATTAAGCAACAGGAGGGTATTTGTGCATTTTCGGTAAATATCCCCAATTCATAGCAAAACGGGGGCTTAGCTTCATGCTCAAGTACTTGCCAGAGTCAAACCGCCCATGGCAAGTTCTGCAAGCATCTGCACGTGCTGCACGCTTGCATGCACATGCACATGCACAAGCAAACACAAACACACAAGGGCATACATGTACACATACACATACACACGTACATGCATGTAACCCCTCTGCGCCCCCCCCCCCACACACATGCATAGACACGCACATAGATACACGATACAAACATGCTTGTACTCTCACTCTCTTAACTCGTGTGGTGGGCACACCATCTGCTTACCGATTTGCCTTTCTGTAATTTTTCATCTTGCGCAAGGATGACACCCATCATAATATCCACATCCACTGTGAGGCCCGCTGCATTGAATGGGGCTAGGTGCACGTTATACCTGAGCAGTAGCACATGTGCAATATTTGTATATATGTAATGTGCGCATGTTTGTGTGCGCAGGTAGTTACGTGCTACCAAAGACAGGCAGGTATGGGAGTGCTGCAAAGGCAGCAAGTGTTAAAGAAAGCCAATCACAGATAGCCGTGTGCCAAATAAAGCAGCACAATCACTGATGCATATCTAAAAACCTTTCCACCTTTTCCTGATGATCCTTTTCCCTCCGTCCTCTGTTACTTGGCGGTGGAATTATTTTCCTCAGAGTGTGCTTTCGTTTGAATCAATACAAGAGGAGGATGCTTGTTTTTCTCATGGCGCAAACTCACTTGAGTGTAAAGTGAAAGGAATTGGCTGGGCATTAGCAGGCATGGACTCGCTTTAAAATAAACAGGGCTGGCCGAAACCGTATATGTAAGCCGTATATGCCCGTATGTGTGGTAATTTTCCTGCTAAAAATAACGTACATACACCGTATATGCGTTTGTACATAAGATTTTGGCTAACCCTAGATATAAAGTGAAAGGATTAGGCTGAGCTCTTGCAGGCAATAGTGCTTCAAGACAAAGTGGAAGGAATTGTCAGAAGGTACTGGTGCTTGAAATCATAAGGGCTGAGTGTTAGCACGCAGAGTGCCAGCAGGCACTGGTGTCTGAGGATGTTGAGAAGCAACATGAGGATGTTTAGAAGCAACATGAGGATGTTTAGAAGCAACATGAGGATGTTAAGAAGCGACATGAGGACGGGGAGCCAGAAGGCTGACTGAAAGCTAACGCTGCTCCAGTACCTGAGTGCCACACTTGAACTTAAAATATCACGTGAATAACACACACATATTATACAAGTATTACAATACAAAAAACCGTACAATCATTATGTGTTCCCACCTATTCACACAAACAGCACATCACATCATATAGTATACACAAATGTATGATACCGTACAATTTTAATGTCTCCACCCCCAATTAATTTTTTGTAGGGGGGTTGATGACGCCGCTTTCAAGGGTTGTTAATAATAAGAACAATAAGAGTACTAAGTTCTATTTTGCTTGCATCGTGAGATGCATAGGGCTCTGTTATTATTACCAAGGAGAACACAACAACTCAGAGAGTTGTGTTCTCCAAGGAATAAAAGAATGGAGAAGGGAAGCAGAAACCGGAGAAAACAAGAAAGTGAGAACATCTCACTTTATGCTACACTTTAAGAACCTGAGTTCAGGTGTTTCACACTGAACTCATAAGTTTCTGCTTTTAACAATATTATTAAGAGCAATAAGAACAATAATAATATTTTGTTTTCGTTTCCAAAGAAGGGGCAGGAGTAAAAGAGCTTTAAATGGTATTTTAAAAAACAACAACCTAGAACTTCCAGGGCATGAAGCAGCGTGCAGTATTAAATGTCTGGGTGGATGCCTTGGACAAAATCCCAAAGTACTAGGGGCGGCGGAGTACGGTTATGTACGGTCACAATTCTTGCCACTCTTTGGCACAAGGAAGACATTAAAATACGCAGCCACAAGGACACATGAATACACACCTGCTTGCTTTTCACAGTCTTATTTTAGCTAAAATACGTCCACAAAGTCCATATGACGTGGATGCGCAAGTACTTAATAATATAATTGTTTGTGGTAACATAATAATGCGTTATATCTTCACCAGGCATGCTCAAATTTGTAGTTGTATGCACCACAGGTTGTGTGCGTTTACAATCGAGCTCACACCTTTCATATTTTCCTTTTGAGCTAGCATGTCTGAGCACAAGCGAAGATGTCTTTGCTCACGTAATTGATTGTGAGGTGCTTACGGGCACCCAGCACTCACATGTGCTTCTGAAACAAATTCTAACACGTGTGCATTAGAAACGACTTCTTGCACAAGCGCTTTTAAAATGACTTTTCACACATAAACTTTTGAAACAATCTCTCACACGTGTGCTTTTGAAATGACACTTCACGTGTGCTTTGAAACAGAACCTCCCAGGTGCACTTTTGAAACGACCTCTCACACATGTACTTTTGAAATGACTCTTCACGTGTGCTCTCAAAACGGAACCTCACACGTTTTTGCTTTTGAAATCGCTTTTCGCACGTGTGCTTATGAACAGCTTCCTACACGTGTGTTCCTCCAATGACTTCTCGCACGTTAGCTTTTGAAATGACGTCTCACTCATGTGCTTTTGAAACGCCTTTTCACAAGTACGCGCTCTCACCTCTCAGCTTCCTCCAGATCTTCCATGTTCAAACGTAGGCCAAACAAGATGGCCCCGTGCACCTCAAACAGCCACAGCACCGCATCCATGTAAGTCATCCCATGCACCTGCAGAGTTGCGAGAAGAGATGCAAGACCTGCTCTGTTACAATCTCACACAAAGTTAGGACACCGTCGGCACACCAGCAGCTCAGTGACATTAGTGCATGAAGGTGATGGCGGAAGGTGCATGCAAAAAGAAAGCTGACATGGTACGTGGTATGCTGAGGCCTGCGTGTGAGCAGTCTTCACGTCTTCCATCCTAGCGTCTACTGAGATCGTTGACACAAACCTCAGTTCCAGCAAAACCAACACACCGACAAGTTTGTGGCACATGTGCATGCGGGCAATACTGTGCACCTTATTCATGCAAGTGAAATCCTGAAAAGGAGCTAATGTTGGTACGTGCACACATGAGATGGTATGTGTGTGCGCGTAAATGGTGGTATGTGTATGCATAAGGGGGACCCTGAGATGGTGCAAATGATGGTATGTGCATGCGTGAGTACAATGAAAAGAGATTAGTCTCTGAGTGAGGTCTGAGTGAGGTCTATTACGGCTGTGTGAGAACTTGTTACACCAAGGGTTCACAGGTAGACCCGCGCAGCCGAGCATGGAGTGTTCCTGAGCAATGCAAATATGTATGCAAATAGCACATGGCATATAAGCATGACACACCACAATGTACGTTAGCGTCCCATGTCACACTCGTAGAGCCAAATGACACACGGCGTTGGCACAACACGAGTGTGTGTGCGTTGGCACAACATGAGTGTGTGTGTCTTACGTTGGCACAACATGAGTGTGTGTGTCTTACGTTGGCACAACATGAGTGTGTGTGCGTTGGCACAACATGAGTGTGTGTGTCTTACGTTGGCACAACATGAATGTGTGTGCGTTGGCACAACATGAGTGTGTGTGTCTTGCGTTGGCACAACATGAATGTGTGTGCGTTGGCACAACATGAGTGTGTGCGTCTTACGTTGGCACAACATGAGTGTTGTGTCTTACGTTGGCACAACATGAGAGTGTGTGTCTTGCGTTGGCACAACATGAGTGTGTGTGTGCGTTGGCACAACATGAGTGTGTGTGTCTTACGTTGGCACAACATGAGTGTGTGTGTCTTACGTTGGCACAACATTGAGTGTGTGTGTCTTACGTTGGCACAACATGAGTGTGTGTGTCTTACGTTGGCACAACATGAGTGTGTGTGTCTTACGTTGGCACAACATGAGTGTGTGCGTCTTACGTTGGCACAACATGAGTGTGTGTGTCCTACGTTGGCACAACATGAGTGTGTGTGTGTCTTACGTTGGCACAACATGAGTGTGTGTCTTACGTTGGCACAACATTGAGTGTGTGTGTGTTCAATTTGTAGCAGTAAGGGCATATGACGTTGGTATGACACACCACAAATGTGTGTGTGTGTGCCTTAAGCCACACATGTAGTGATAAATGGCACATAACGTTGGTACGACAAGTTGCGGAGTGCGTGCGTGTGTTGTGTATGTGTGTGTGTGTATGTGTGTTTTCACGCCATACTCATGGAGGCAAATGTCACACGGCCTTGACACAACAGGCCACAAAGTAAAATGTGCTTAGCGCCACTCGTCGTGAGGGGGTCAATCAGACCTGTACACCAGAACAGTGTCCTGTTATCTGTGCAAGACATTCCCAACACCACCAGGACTTTTGATGGAGCCAGCAAGCAAACCTCAAGCAAAACCGGACTGCATTTCGTACCGTTTGTGCACGTGCGCACTGCCTTGAGCACAACACATGCACATTGCATCACACAACATGCACATGTGCTCACGCATGCAGAACGTGCACATGCACATGATCAAACACAGCCTCAAGCACCGTGCCATTCACCATGCACTCTCCCAAGCCGACACACCAGGGCAGCTTATCTGGCATGCATGCACACTCGTTTACGTGCACATGCCCCAGGAATAAGGTTGGCCAAAACCATGTATATACAGTGTACATACGGCATTTCTGGCTTGGAAATCACCAAATATACGGTGTACATACGGCATTTCTGGCTTGGAAATCACCAAATATACGGTGTACATACGGCATTTCTGGCTTGGAAATTACCAAATATACGGTGCATATATGTGCGATGAATACGGTTCTGGCCAACCACACATGTGAACACCCACGACACGAGTTGCAGTGAGAGCTCCATGCAAACATACGCATCCTCTCTTGCTGTACAGACTCCGTTGCGTGCACTTTTTTAGGGTTGATCAAAACCACACGTACATACGAGTGTATGGTGCATACACGGTAATTTCAGTAGGGAAATCACCATCAATATGGTCGAATACGGTGTACAACCTCGGTTATGGCCAACCCTACACATTCGTGTACGTTTGTGGACACCTCTACCATGCTGCACGTGTTTTGAGAGCAAATATATGCAACAGCCTACACACAGAATGTCCTCCTGTGGCTGAGCCTGTTTGTGCACACTAACGTACAAAAACACACACTCGCAGCCTGATGTGCATGCCCCTGTACGTTTTTAGCGCACCTCATCAGGTAACTGTACTTCATACATCTCAATGCCTGCTCCACTCAGATACTGCACGATCCAGCCACTGTGGTTGTCCTGTGTGTGTGTGCATACGTGTGTGTGCGTGTGTGTTTGTGCGGTTGCGTTAGTGTGCAAGTGTGCATATTGTTGCTTGTGCTACGATGTGCGCACGTGCTACAGACACACTGCATATGTGCTACACACTGCGCATGTGCTACACACACACACACTGCATATGTGCTACACACTGCATATGCACTACACACTGCGTATGTGCGTATGTGCTACACACACTGCATATGCGCTACACACTGAGTACGTGCTACACACACACACACTGCATATGCGCTACACACTGTGTATGTGCTACACACACACACACACACACATACACACACACAGACACACACACTGCATTTGTGCTACACACTGCGTATGTGCTACACACACTGCATATGTGCTACACACTGCGTATGTGCTACACACACACACACACACTGCATATGCGCTACACACTGCGTATGTGCTACACACACACTGCGTACGTGCTGCACACACACTGAGCTACACACACAAACTGTGTACGTGCTGCACACACACTGCATACGTGCTACAGACACAATTCTGCACAACACGCCGCAACGCCGCGAGGCTGGACAGCAGGACGACAATAAAACTGAAATCCTTCAAGTGCGCGCACGCTCACACACACAAACACACACAGCATTTCACTGAGACCACAGTTTTGTGTGCGCACGCACAGTGCGTTGAGTACCCACCAGGATGCTGTGCTTAACGTCACAGGACATTGTCAGGTTGGACAGGAGGGTGAGGAGTCCAGGAGTGTGTAGAGAGGCCCCAATCATGGCATGCTTAATGGAGCCCGGACACATTGGGAATAAGGTGCTGCCCACGGGCAGCAGGCCTAATTCTAGGGGGTGGCTGGCTTGGGATTCGAGAAGCTGCCTGCAGTGAGGTGTTTGCGTGTTGTGAGTATGTGTGGGAAAGGGCAGCAGGCCTAATTCTAGGGGGTGGCTGGCTTGGGATTCGAGGAGCTGCATGCGGTGAGGTGTTTGAGTGTTGTGAGTATGTGTGGGAAAGGGCAGCAGGCCTAATTCTAGGGGGTGGCTGGCTTGGGATTCAAGGAGCTGCATGCGGTGAGAGGTGTTGTTGTGTGAGTACGTGTGAATACGGAGCCTAGATGCAAACCAGCTGCTGCCCACGGGCAGGGGACGTAGCTTCAGGATGAGGCTGGCGTGGCTTTAAGAGTGTTTGAGTGGTGTGAGTATGTGTGAGAACAGAGCTCAGATGCAAACCAGCTGCTGCCCACGGGCAGGGGACGTAGCTTCAGGATGAGGCTGGCGTGGCTTTAAGAGTGTTTGAGTGGTGTGAGTATGTGTGAGAACAGAGCTCAGATGCACACCAGCTGCTGCCCACGGGCAGGGGACGTAGCTTCAGGATGAGGCTGGCGTGGCTTTAAGAGTGTTTGAGTGGTGTGAGTATGTGTGAGAACGGAGCCTAGATGCACACCAGCTGCTGCCCACGGGCAGGGGGCGTAGCTTCAGGATGTGGCTGGCGTGGCTTTACGAGTGTTTGAGTGGTATGAGTATGTGTGAGAACGGAGCTTAGATGCACACCAGCTGCTGCCCACGGGCAGGGGACGTAGCTTCAGGATGTGGCTGGCGTGGCTTTGAGAGTGTTTGTGTTTGAGTGTTTGAGTGCTGTGGTCAGGTCAGAAAAAGCCTAGGATCCAGGCAAGAGAGTGCTCCTATGTGTAACCGGGGCTAGTTTTAGAGGGTGGCTGGCTTGAGGGAAATTGTGGTTAAGAGGGCTAGTTTTGGAGGGCAGCCTACGTCTGATAAGTGCTGTTTAATTAGACAGTAGGCCAAGCTGAACCTATATTTGGTTGGAATTGTAAGTGTAAATGCTTTGCGTATGTATTTGTGTTCGTGGTTGGAAGTGTGGCATGTGAAGCTGTTGGAAACGTGCAGAGGTAACAAGCACAAATACACTAAACCATCGTACGTATTTCTCCGAACAACACAGACACACACAATACACACGCTTACACACGCATTTACAACCTTCCTACAGACAATTATGCATACACAATACGCGCACACACATGCATGAATACATGCTCAGTCACACATGCTCAGTCACACATCAGTCACACATGCTCAGTCACACATCTGTCACACATCATCAGTCACACATGCTCAGTCACACATATACACGCATGCCCACCTTGCTCGCTGGATAGATTCTGGAAGATGGAACTGGACGATGATGTGAGGGACTTCATTTTTGGATCTGGAGCTGTCCAGCCACTGCAAGATGGAGCAATGCGCACAGCTATGTGGCAGGAGAATGTGACATCCAAAAGCACGAATGTGGAGGCGAATTTTCCAGACATTCAGTGCCTGTGTTAGAAGCTTAAGAGCTACTTTCAGAACTTGCTTAGGCACACACACACACATACACACACACACCTCTGTACCTCCAGATTTGGGGACAAAGAGGGGGGGTTAAAGAAAAAAGGCAACACAGGGAACAGGCAGCCAAACCACTCCACTCCGCACCGTGCCGACTACAAGCACCCACTTATGGCTGGTGCCCGGTGTTCCATCAGAGCCATCAGTTTGATACCACAGTTTGATACTACAGTTTGATACCACCGTTTGATACCACAGTTTGGTACCACAGTTTGATACCACAGTTTGATACCACAGTTTGGTACCATAGTTTGATACCACAGTTTGATACCACAGTTTGATACCACAGTTTGATACCACAGCACAGTGTGCAACGAGGACCCTCAAGGTGGTCAGTCAGTGTGTTGCCATGCAAAAACTGTGGTACGCCAATGTGCAAAGTAGGAATGTGTGGGCTCTATAGCGTGGCGTGTTCCAGAACAAGGTTGGTTTTCTGGTGTTATAAATATGGAGGGGTGAAGGCACACTACGGGGGACTGGTGATGCGTGGGCTGTAGGGTGCGGTGGGTACATATGTCCTTAAGGTGCAAGTTTTCAAGTCTGCAGCGATGGGATCTTTGGTGTTATGGAGGGGTGAAAGCATACTACGGGGGACTGGTGATGCGTGGGCTGTAGGGTGTGGTGGGACATATGTCCTTACAGTGCATGGTTCAAGTCTGCAGCGATAAGATCTCTGCAGCGATAAGATCTCTGGTGTTATGGAGGGTTGAAGGCACACTATGGGGCACTGGTGGTGCGTGGGCTGCAGGTGTGGTGGGTACATATGTCCTTAAGGTGCAAGTTTTCAAGTCTGCAGCGATGAGATCTTTGGTGTTATGGAGGGGTGAAAGCATACTACGGGGGACTGGTGATGCGTGGGCTGTAGGTGTGGTGGGTACATATGTCCTTAAGGTGCATGTTTAAGTCTGCAGCGATAAGATCTCTGCAGCGATAAGATCTTTGGTGTTATGGAGTGTGAAGGCACACTACGGGGGATTAGCAAAGAGTGGGCTGCATGGGCTACATGGGCTACATGGGCTATATGGGCCATATGGGCTACATGGGCTATCTGGGCTATATGTGCTATATGGGCTACATGGGCTATATGGGCTACATGGGCTACATGGGCTATATGGGCTATATGGGCTACATGGGCTACATGGGCTACATGGGCTATATGGGCTATATGGGCTATATGGGCTACACGGGCTATATGGGCTACATGGGCTATATGGGCTATATGGGATATATGGGCTATAGCCCATATATGGGCTATATGGGCTATATGGGCTAGATGTAGGGTGCGGTGGGGGCTTGTCTTTGAGGTTCAATTGAAAGCAAGCACTGTTATGACTGAAGCGGCTCTTTCTTACTCCAAACATGTGTTCACGTCACTGGAGCCCCACAGACTGTACCTTTATTGCGTGGCTGCTGTACATTCACAACGACCACTTCTCTCACATCTGCTTGGTTGATTGCTTGGCAGATGTAGCATCTGAAAGCTGGAGACCGGTAATCGGTTGAGGCTAGGGGTCCTTGGCAAGTATAAGCGGTTCAGGCCTAGGGGTCCTAAGCAAGTATAGGCGATTCAGGCCTAGGGGTCCTTGGCAAGTATAAGCGGGTTAGGCCTAGGGGTCCTTGGCAAGTAAACGCAATGAGCCAGGCTTTCTAGACATGCTGTCAGTTTCATCATTACCAGCAGAGTTGTAGATGAACAGTGGTAAACAATGAGGTGTTTCATTCATAACTGACTCCGTCCTCAACAGAATTGAGAGGTTTGCTTTCTCGTGCTGTGGCTGTCCCCATGAACCAACCCCCCTTTTGCAAGCCAAGCACTCCCACTTAACTTTGCGTCACCATATCCCTGCAAGCCCTGTACATAAATTGTGCTGTGTAATTCAGAATGAATCACACTATTTTTAACACAATCCCTCGACTGGCCCCAATCAAATTTCATTTGACGCAATTTGATTGCCCGTACTGTCGAGAGCAAAAAGCGGGCTGAAACTCGAAGCAGGTATGGAGGGACAGCTTTTCTGTCTTTTCCCCCTGTGTCCCTTGTGTGAGTGCCTCCCACTCGCCGGCATTCCCAGTACCCCTGCCCCAAATTCGACATTGCAGCATTGTTTTATAACATGTATGATGCTTGTATTTTGAAGCAGAGGTCGATCGGGGCAAATTTTGAAATGCACCTTTTCCCTTCCAAAGTGGGTGCAGAATGGGCACCGAGCCCGACACAGCACCCCAGAATGCCAAATTTCCAGCAAATGTCATTGATTTCAAGATTAAATCAAGTATCTTGCATTCAGATGAGGAATAGGGGGCTTTGCATTGGGTAAAGAGCTAAGTGAGACTGGTTTGGGGGATTTGTTCATGGGGACAGCCCTGTGTCTTATTTGCAAATTTAACACAGCCTGTCTCGCCTGTACACATATACCGCCTGTCTCGCATGTACACACACACACACACACACACACACACACACACACACACACCGCCTGTCCACCTGTACACACACACTGCCTGTCTTGCCTGTACACACACACTGCCTGTCTCATCTGTACACACACATACCGCCTGTCTCGCCTGTAAATATATACCGCCTGTCCACCTGTACACACACACCGCCTGTCTCGCCTGTACACACACATACCGCCTGTCTCGCTTGTACACAAAAAAAAAAAAAACATACACACACACACACACACACCGCCTGCCTCGCCTGTACACACACAACCTGTACACCTCTTTAAAACTCCCCCCCCCCTTCTGTAAAAAAATTAAAAACATTGCACCTTCCCCCAAGTTTAAACAGGAGCACTTCTCTCACCACCCCTTCTCCCTCTTTCCCCTGCTAACAGCTATCGCAACCCCCCTCCCCATATACACACGTGCACACCATCTCTCAGTGCCTTCCCCTTCTTTCCTACCATTTGAACAAACTTTCTAAGTTCCGTCGGTTAAAACCTATGCACCTCTCTTGCTCCTCCCCCCTGAGCCAACAAGCTAACTCTACTCAGATTCATCCGTAGACCATTGTTGCTCCTACCTTTTCTTCTCTTCCTCTTAGCAGATCTTGTATGCTCAATTTCAACCATAAACAGTTGCATCCCATCAATGTTCAATCGATCACCATATATATTACCAAAAATCAAACCATGAGGACTAATATTATCCTCTCTACGCGCCTCCGATTGTTAGGCTGAATAGAAGAAAGCATCAAACCATGAGGACTAATATTATCCTCTCTACGCGCCTCCGATTGTTAGGCTGAATAGAAGAAAGCATCAAACCATGAGGACTAATATTATCCTCTCTACGCGCTTCCGAATGTTAAGCTGAATAGAAGAAAGCGTGCGTATTATTAACCAGGCTTAAACGCTTGCAAGCGAGAGGACTGGGCAAGAATTATGTATTACCCCCCCCCCCCCCTTTCCCTCCTTACCTGGGTGGCTTGTAGTTTCCAAGATTCAGACCCCCATCCTTGCACGAGATTCTCGTTGCCGCTCATGCCTCGAATGCCCCAGCTCGCGCCACCGCAGTCCGTGTTCTGTGCAGTGCAGCGTTTACAACAGCCAAAAACAATGATTGAAAAGGGGTGCAGACACAGAAAGTCCTTGTTGCCATCCATGCCTCAGCTCGCACCACCGCAGTCTGTGTTCTGCAATGTTACAAAGCAAAAGCAGTGATTGAAAATGAGTGTAGAAGCGGTTGATACAGGTTGCCGCCCACGTTTCTAAGGCTGCAGCTCACGCCACCACAGACCATGATCTGCACTGTTTACAGAGCAAAGGCAGTTGAAAGGGAGAGCGTTCGAAAGGGACAAAAACTTCAAGAGGTCATTTCGAAAAACGACACGCCACCCTAGTAACTGATTAACGACAACAAAGGGCGATACAAAGTAAGGAAACCGACATTTTCAGTAACAGCTTGTGCACAGTTGCACACAAGTTCAGCGCGTTCCATCAAGCGCGGCTCTGAAAGCACTCTACATAAGGATGCAGAGACTGCAAAGTGCACATAAACACACACAACAGCAAAAACAGTGAGCAGCAAGTGGTGAACAGGAGGGGGGCCCACGCGCAGTTCTCCATAGGCACAGAAAGCATTCAACCTGGAAGATACTTTGGAAAATAAACGGAACAGGCACATTGATCTCAGCACATTCAGCTTAGAAACTCAATGATCCTGCAAGACAAATTCAGCAGCAAGATCCTGTACACTGCCATTACCTTTATTGCACAAATCGAACGTTTGTGAAATTCCGCAAAAGGTAAAAGGCTTTATGGTTAGGCAATCTTTGAGTTTATATTTAATTACTACACTGTTCCTTTTCAGGATTGCATGAAAAGGATTAATGTATTTGTAACATCTTAATATAAAAACACTGCACACAAACCGTACACAAAAACACCAGAGGGGGTAAACGGAGCAAATGTCCTGAAATGTGACTTTTTTGATGCAGACCATGTTTGATGAACATAGCTAGATGGTCCACAAAGTTTGGGGTCAATCGGACCACCCCAGTGGTCTGGGTGGGATTCCCGTTCAAATTTTGGCACTGAGTTTTCACATTATAGGCCACTACTCCTTAACCAGAGCCTCTTTTCATCCCAAAACAACATGGCAACATTTCCTTTATGATACCAAATCATCCTCGGTTTAAAGAGTAAATTTGGCGAACGGTTGGTTTTTCACCTCTTTGGCACCTCTTTTTTAATTTCCTCTTAGGGAAATGGGTCAAAATGGAGTATGTGACCAACTACTGGGTTGTTTCACTTCATTTTTGTTGCAATGTATTTATATATCAAAAGAACGTCATTTATATAATAATGATCCAGATTGGTGCAGTAGGTGGTGATATCTGGCGGATTGGCAGTGAAAAGTGGGGTTCACGCCGCGGGCAAATAAACAATTTTGCCAATGTCGACAACATTCAAGCTCAGGTGCTATCACTGGTGCTACCTCTGGGTACTGAGCTTGATTGTTGCCAGTCCGTGCCACCATTCTCAAATCACATTTTAAAAGTACCCCCATTGGGGGCCTCCGTTGAGCCCCACTGCACAAAACCGTGCACAAAAATTCTGCTCAAAAACCGTGCACAAAAATGTTGCACAAAACCGTGCCTCGCACTGTGTCTGTGCAGGCCCTTTGTATTCAACATTCTGGTTGAGCACCAGCACAATCACTGATGTGCAAGTGTTTATGATGAGCTTCATTTACAATACACACTCTAGCACGCCAAAATCGGTATTGGCGTACGCCTGTTGACGTGCTAACTGAGCGCCGGCACCATTGTCAAACTAAACGTGCTGTGCTTTGCTTTGCAGCTTGCCACATGTTGTTTGTGTCTAAGTGTGTGTGTGTGTGTTTTGTGTGTGTGTTTTGTGTGTGTCTGCATTGCGTGCAGTGCTTACCTGTCTGATGTACTGACTGAGCGCGAGCACCATCATCAGTGTGTTGGTATCTTCTTGCTCCACATCTTGTGCATACTTGTTGCACATGATGAATACTGCCATTGCGCGGGTGAGGTCTGTACGGAACAGGTCCTGCGTTCATTTGAATGGAAGGAGGATCCCAAGGCCTTTAGAGTCAATTAAAGTCAGTGCTGCACATGATGAATACTGCCATTGCGCGGGTGAGGTCTGTACGGCACAGGTCCTGCATTCATTTGATAGGGAGGAGGATCCCAAGGCCTTTAGAGTCATTTAAAGTAAAGTCAGTGTTGCACATGATAAAAACTGCCATTGCGAGGGTGGAGTCTGTACAGCACAGGTCCTGCGTTCATTTGATAGGGAGGAGGATCCCAAGGCCTTTAAAGTCATTTAAAGTAAAGTCAGTGTTGCACATGATAAAAATTGCCATTGCGAGGGTGGAGTCTGTACAGCACAGGTCCTGCGTTCATTTGATAGGGAGGAGGATCCCAAGGTCTTTATAATCAATTGAAGTCAGCCAACACTGCTTTTACCAAGTACTGTGACTCACACAAATGGAGAGTGTTGTCCTGTGATTCTTAATTGGGAGGTGCAAAGGTCGAAGGAAAAATGCTAAGCCTTGCAACTCTGTTTCCGATGGGCACTGCCATCCTATGCAGGTACTAATCCTGGGACTAGTGCCTTTTAATACTTATTCTTCTGTTCCCTCGCAGTGTTCAGTATAAAATTAAGTTCAAAAAATGTTAACCCCACAGAACTTTGGTAGTTTTGACTCGGTTGTGTTCAGTACAACAAATTAAGATTAAAAATATTTGAACCTCACAAAACTTCAGATCTAGATAGGTAGTTTCAGCTCGATTGTATCAGAGGGGTCTATCTGACCCCCAAAGGGGGTGCTTTTCAAATGTTCCAAGAGTATGGGCCACCCTGTTTGCAACAATCAAATTGCTCCAAATGGTCGCAGCAGCTGACTTTGACTGATCCAAAAGGGGGGGCCCATGCCTAATCGGCTGCGGCGTGAACCCTACTTTTCAGGCACCCGTGTGCTAGATCTGGCCACCCACTGCACCAAATCATGTCATTAAATTGCATTTGACTTTATTCTTTAAATAAATATCATTGCAACAAGAATGAGGGGAAAAGATTCAATGATTGGTGAGATACAGAATTCCAGCCATTGCCCTTAGAGAAAATCAGCCAAGGTGGTGCCAAAAAGGTCATTTTTTGACCTCCTTGTATATTATTTTTGAACATGCAGGATGGTCGCATGGTATAAGGAAGTCATAAATACCTAGTTTTGGGAATGAAAAATGGTCCCAGGGCGGAGCTGTGGGCCCATTTAAGGTGATCTGAGGCCAGAAGTGTGATCTGGGGTCATCCGAAATTTCACCATTTTTTTGTGATCTTTCTTGACAATATTTAGGTTGACATGGTTGCATGTGGGAAAGAAAATCAGGAAGGAACATCTCCTGCAATTTGGCCAGTCAACCCCCTCTGCGATTGTATTCATGATAAGATGTCATTTTTTGCTATTAAAACCCGTAATGGATATCAGCACTGGACAGAGAGCAGAGCACACAGAAACGCCCAAAATCTGCAAAAGTTTGCAAATTATGTACCAATTGGCCTCGCACACTCAACTGCCTGAAAGCAGGTCACCTATACGTTAAGTGCTTGAGCACCTCACACATATGTTCAGTGTTGAGCACCTCACACAGGGACAGTTGCAAAACTGTCACAGCAGTGCATTAAACAACAATTTATATCAAGGCCCAACTTGACTCAACTCGACTCAAATAGAATGAAATCATATTGACGGTGATTGTATATGGTAGTGATGAAAAGGATAAACTGCATACACCTCACTCATCTCACCCCAACTCAATCAAATCGAATCAAGTACATCATACCACATCAACAGGTAGTGATGAAAATGAACTAACTGCGCATACCTCAACCACAAAAGGGGAGCCGTGGAGGTAGGACATGTTCTCTGAGGCCTTGTGGCTGGACATCATGACCCGCATGTCAGGCCCTGGCTCCACCGGACGTAGAATTACAAGCTTCATCTCTTGAAGCCCGTGGTCTGCATGGTTGAGAACAGGAATTAGTTGAACATGTGTGTATGTGTGCATGACATTCACAAGCTTCACTCCTTGAAGCCTGCATGGTTGAGAAAGGGACGTCACACACGTGTGCGTGTGTGTGCATGATGGTGTTGTGAGCGAGCTCTGAGGGCTAAGAGTTGTTCATGATATCTAAAGTTACATGTTTTATAGCCTACAAGTGTGCGCACATGTGGAGCAATATGCAATTTGAACTAGTCCATATAGTGTATGTGAGAACGTGACGCAGTGTGTGAAGTAGTGCAATGGAATAAGATGAGCATATGCATGTCACACGGTGGAGCCTAGTCATCCTTATGGATAATATGAGGGTGTACATTTGCAAGCATAAGTATTTATTTCAAACACGCACGCAATAAGAAACGTGTGCACTGTAATACGCACGAACACACACACACACACACACACACACACACACACACGCACATACACACACACACACACACGCACATACACACACACACAGAGAGAGAGAGAGAGAGAGAGAGAGAGAGAGAGAGAGAGAGAGAGAGAGAGAGAGAGAGAGAGAGAGAGAGAGAGAGAGAGA
>Ga0307968_1002023_pt1:15000-16732 | contig 16732 bp, 26 predicted proteins | sample OrgLakmetagen650_FD_201834 | JGI IMG/M metagenome (GOLD analysis project Ga0307968, IMG submission 201834) | Saline water microbial communities from Organic Lake, Antarctica - #650 | ecosystem: Environmental > Aquatic > Non-marine Saline and Alkaline > Saline | place: Antarctica... | reverse complement strand
CATTGTGGTGTGCTTATACATTGTGGTGTGCCTATATGTGGTGTGCCTATATGTGGTGTGCCTCTATGGTGTGCCTCTATGGTGTGCCTATATATGGTGTGCCTATATGTGGTGTGCCTATATGCTGTGCCTCTATGGTGTGCCTATATGCTGTGCCTATATGGTGTGCCTACATGGTGTGCCTATATGGTTCTGGCCAACCCTTCACATGACCGGCTACAGGCCACGTACCTTTTCATCGAGAAAACCATGCATACTGGTGTAAACACTATTTCGTTAAATTGGCAAGCCGAGTTTGATCACGGTTGTTACATCAAAAACATGAAGGGCGTGCACGTCTCGAGTTACAAAAGAGGCCAGGCCACACAGTTGCGTGAAATAATTGACTGCACGTTCGGCTTCAGGCCACGTACCTTCTTCTTGAAGGGCACGTACGTCTTGAGCTGAGAGACGCCTGGCCATATAAATTCATCAGGAACGCCCAGCATGTTGAGCATGAGGCCGAGCTGCTCCATGTCTGTGCCGCCTTGGAACCACACTCTGGAGTAAGGAGGTAAGAAAGAGGGGAGAGCTGGGAAAGCAGAGGAAAAAACAAAGCTGCTCCATGTCTGTGCCGCCTTGAAATTACGCCCTGAAATAGTGGGGTAAGAAAAAGGGGAGAGCTGGGAAAGCGGAGAAAAAAACAAAGCTGCTCCATGTCTGTGCTGCCTTGAAAGTACGCCCTGAAATAGTGGGGTAAGAAAGAGGGGAGAGCTGGGAAAGCAGAGAAAAAACAAAGCTGCTTTATGTCTGTGCCGCCTTGGAACCACACCCTGAAATAAGGAGATAAGAAAGAGGGGAGAGTTAAGGAAGCAGATTAAGCAAGAGGCTGAGCTGCTCCATGTCTGTGCTGCCATGGAATTGGGCCCTAGAGTTTACAGAGTAAGCCATCAGTCAAAACGTGCGACTGCTAGGCTGCTAATGTAAAACGCAAAAATTGTGAGTTTTTGTAGCACCAGACTTACAACACCTACAAAAAAATTGAAAAAGGGAAAAATGCACAACACAGTTTATGACACTCATAGTTTCACAATGATTGTGGGTGCACAGTCTGTGTCATGTGCACAAAGACAAGGCAGCATTACACCTGGCCAAAATACGGAAACGCATCAATTGTCCAACATTTCCAACTGTCCGACATTGCACTTCATGTCTCTTGCCTATCCATGGAAGGAGACCTGCTAATCAAAAGATTTGACCTCCATGAAGTACAAAACATACAAGAGGAAGAGACACAGACACATAGAAGTGCACAACCAACCCAACTCCCACCCCCATATGCATAGGACGAGCTCCCAAACACGCATCCTACGCCCAACAAAAACACAAACAGATGCACGTACACACACTCCCACCTGCGTAAGGTGAGCTCTGCAAACACGCATCCTGCGCCCCACACGTCAACCGCCATCGTACAAACACGCATCCTACGCCCCACACAAACATTAACAGATGCACGTACACACACTCCCACCTGCATAAGATGAGCTCCGCAAACACGCATCCTGCGCCCCACACGTCAACCGCCATGCCATCGTACAAACACGCATCCTACGCCCCACTCAAACATTAACAGATGCACGTACACACACTCCCACCTGCGTAAGATGAGCTCTGCAAACACGCATCCTGCGCCCCACACGTCAACTGCCATGCCATCGTACAAACACGCATCCTACGCCCCACACAAACA
>Ga0307968_1002023_pt1:0-10000 | contig 16732 bp, 26 predicted proteins | sample OrgLakmetagen650_FD_201834 | JGI IMG/M metagenome (GOLD analysis project Ga0307968, IMG submission 201834) | Saline water microbial communities from Organic Lake, Antarctica - #650 | ecosystem: Environmental > Aquatic > Non-marine Saline and Alkaline > Saline | place: Antarctica: Organic... | reverse complement strand
AGGCTGCCACCCTGCTTCTTGTAGTTCTCCATGGCCCGCTGACAAGCCCTGCACGAGCATATTGACCAACTTTTGGATATAAACACAACTAAAAGCTTGAACAATTGAAGTCTCAGACGAGTTGTAATGTGATGAGCTGTTGTATGCGTGAATGGTGCGTTTGGGTAGTTGCCACTTCGTGCGTATTCAAACTGGATGTTACAAAAAGCAGTTCTTCTGTGCGCACCTCTTGTGCTTCCACTACCTGCAACAAAATTACCTGCTTAACATATTAATGCGGCACATGCAAGATCAACATCAACAAGTCAATGGGACACAAGTGCCAGTTTGTCAGCTGAAGTTACACAGAATTCGTAGGGTTGGCCGGTTTTATAACAGGATGGGCCTGTACACATACAAGGCCCATCTACTTGCTGAGACAAAAACAATTTTGTGCTGCTTAGAAGGGTCCACCACCTCCACGATGAGGTTGGCAATTCACGTCAGGCGTCGGTTGACTCCCTCTCTTTCACAATTGTCTCTCTCTCTCTCTCTCTCTCTCTATCTATCTCTCTATCTCCCTCTATCCACCTTCACACTTTTTACCCCTCTATTACTTACCCCAGGTGGTCGATGTTCCGTTAGGAGCTGGGACTACAAACTGCACAATCAAGATTGTGTCATTATGAATTATATTTGAATAGATAAAAATGATGCAGACGAGTGTAGATGTAGGAGCGAAAAGCATGTGCAAGCATTCCTAACAATATAAAAATTCACCACATAGGTAACATTTTATAACAATGCTAGGTCGCAAAGCTGTGTCCAACAATGCTGCGAGCAATTGCCATTCAGCAGCATCTGGGATGTCAGTGCATGCGTCTGGCATCAGGGGAGCTGCCAGGATGTCCAGAAGAGCACAGCCACAGCTGCAGAGCTCAGTGAATGCATCATCCGTTTGTGGTACATCAGTGTTGTGTGGCCCTCTGCCATCTCACCGTACTTCCACGAGGAGCACTGCCACTCCCGTTACTGCCCAAGCTACTGCTGAGAAGATGACAGTGGCAATCACAGGTGCGTCAGCCTGCTTCCAAGTTGCGCCTCGGTTATTTTGTAGTTAGAGAGATGTGGTGATCAACTTGGGCTTGCATGAGTGTGTCACATTGTGGAGGTAAAAGTACGGACGCCTATTCGAAGGAGTACGCACAGGTGTGCAGTTGGAACACGGGCACATGAACTCCACACACATTTTAATCACCCGGTCCCCCCTCTTAAACCGAGTACATCATGTCCAACTGCACAGTCACAGCAGACTGCCAAATTCGGTGGTAATGTGGCTTCACTGATACCCATTGTTTGCATGCTAAAGTTTGGAAGACATTAGTTGCCATCCAGCTACCCAGCCAAGGCCTCACACACATCTAATTGAGGTGCCAAAATTGGGTATTCATAATCATTAACCGTCCCTTTCCACACTAAACCATATAGATGCCACAAGCCTGGTGGGTTGACGTTCGGCCTCCAAGCTGCCAGACAGGGACACACACACATATACACACACACACACACACTCACACACAAACACACACACACACACACACACACACACACACACACACACACACACACACACACACACGACACGCACACACACACACACACACAAATACGCCACCAACTATCTAACATACGTTGCTAACCTGCTAGCCTTCCCCTCCTCCCTACAAACAAACAGGCGCCACAGGCCTGGTGGGCTGCCGTTTGGCCTCCAAGCTCGCCAGTCAAGGCCACACTGTGCGTGCCCTCACCCGCAACGTTGGTTCTGCTCGCTCCAAGCTCCCGTTCCCAGGCTGTGAGGTGTATGGCCCTGCAGACTGGGCAAAGGCCATTCAAGGGTGCACAGGGGTGGTCAACCTGGCAGGTGCGTGTGTGTTCGTGTGTGTGTTATCTGTGTTGTGTGTGTGTGTGTGTGTGTGTGTGTGTTTAATGGGAGTGTGTGTGGATGTGCGTCGTGTAGCTATGTGTGTGTGTGCACTATTGTGTGCCAATTTCATGTGAGGTGTAATTTATAGATGCACATGTTAGGGTTGAGCAAATATTCTCAAAGGGTGCAAGTGTCCTGGCAATAGTGTGTCGCTTCCTTTGCCAGGAAAGGGAGTTCACACATGTATTTTAGATTTCAGCGCGTGCTTTGCATTGTGGGAGGTCACACACGCAGGGAGTTAACACACACATTTTAGGTAGAAATGGAACTGGACACCAAACATTGCGTGAGGACACGCTTGGATTGTGAGTGTCAATCCATTTAAGGTAGAAACGGGGAACCAATGCTCAATCCTTGTGGAGACATGCTTAATAATATAGCTTAAATTGTGCACATTTATTATGTACGACTGTGCGTATAAAAGATGTAGGGTTGGCAAGAACCTTATACCATATAATAAATACACCAATTATGACCGTATATTTGGTGATTTCCCCGCCAAAAATACTCTATATATACACCGTAAATATATATGGTTCTGGCCAACCCTAGAAATATGCATGTTGCAAGAACTATTGGTATCAGACAAAGAATGCTTCCGGCCTAAGCCCTAAGTAACAAGCGCACATCATAGATTTGCATTTTGTAACACAAGTAGCAGACTCACTGCAAGTTATACTGCCTTCGCTCGTGTGAGGCAAGTTCCATTTTAAATTTGGCCAGAACGAATGCTGTATGCAGTTCGTTTTCTCTCCAGGCCAACAACATAGAGTGTCAGCTGAGTTTGTGTGATTCTAACCTTGCCTTATTAGTCTTCCCCTGGAAGAGAGCAAGCACTGAGCAGCCGTGCTATGTACGGAACGGCAGAAACACACACACATACACAAACACGCGCATGCACACACACTCTTACACAAACACATGTGCTCATACTTTCCCTCCCCTCCCACCCAAACACACACACATAAAATACACACGCAAACACACAATATACACACAAAAACACGTAAAATACACACACACTCCTAAAACACACACAAACACATAAAAAACACGCATAAACACGTAAACTACACACACACCTCATAAAATACACACAGGCGAGCCCATCGCCACCCGCTGGACCCCTGAAATTAAGGAGCAGGTCAAAGCTTCCCGCGTGCGTACCACCAAAACGATTGTGGACTACATTGCAGCCACACCGGCGGAGCAGAGGCCTAGTGTGCTTGTGTCTGGGTCAGCTGTGGGTGAGTGTGCCTACCCGTGGTGCTCGTATTGTGTATGTTTCTGTGTGTGTGTGTTTGTGTGTGTGTGTGTGTGTGTGTGTGTGTGTGTGTCTGGGTCAGCTGTGGGTGCTTGCATGTGAGAGAGTGTGTGTGTGTGTCTGGTTCAGCTGTGGATGATTGCGTCTGCTGGAGTTTGCAATACATGTATTTGTCTAGACCTTGTGTTTGCGTATGTGGGGGGCTGGGGGGTGGGGGGGTATGTCTGAGTCAGCTGTGGGCAAGTTTTGAGTATGAGTAAAACACAAAGTAAACAAGCGCACATGCGCGTGCACATACACACATACATACACAAAACACACACACCATACACACACACCACGCATGCACACACTGCGCAGGCTACTATGGCATCAGCCAGAACGCCAGTTTCAGTGAAGACAGCCCCACCGGGAATGACTACTTGGCAGAGGTCTGCCGTGAGTGGGAAAGCGCTGCCAAGGTGTGTTTCTGTGTGTCTACTATATGCGTGTATGTTGCATTCATCTGACAGTTTGAGAATAATGGTGCAGCTTGTGGTTTCTTACATGCAGCTTGTCACAGCATTTTATTTATTGACCTTTCTAACAACATGAACAGCTCACAGTCATGCCACGTGCACACAGACTAAGTGCTTGAGCACAAACCAAGTACACAAGTGCATTGCACACAAACTACTAAGTGCTTGAACACATTTGTACATTTACATATATAAATATATAGCTTACTGGCCAATCGCTCATCGCACGCGGCGCCCATGGCTAGCTGCGTGGTTTTAAGAGTATCGTGATGCATCGCAATACTCTGAAGACCACGCAGCTAGTCGTGGGCACCGCGTGCAATGAGCGTTTGGCCAGTAAGCTATGCATTTATATATGTAAATTTATAAATGTGTCCAAGCACTTAGTAGTTATGTGTGCACGCGGCAAACATATAGTCATGATGTGAGTAAGCTATATATTTATATATGTAAATGTATAAATGTGTCCAAGCACCTAGTTATTATGTGTGCACGCGGCAAACATATAGTCATGATGTGAGCTGTTCGAGTTGTTAACATCTCAGAGTATCTTGATGCATCACGATGCTCTGAAGAATCTACCGACAGATAATCAGGGGCATTTAATATACACTCCAAGATCAACCACCATTTATTTAGTATGACATTACATAAGAGGGGAAATGGGGATTGCAACTACGCAGCTAGCCTTGGGCGCTGTGTGCAATGAGCGGTTGAATCAACACAAAACATAATGGTACAGCTCCAGGTTGCAATGCGCGGCATTCTTGCATGTGATATCAAGACGCACGTGTTGTGATATCAAGACGCACGGTTGGATCAACACAAACACAATGGTGCAGCTCTAGGTTGCAATGCGCGGCATTCTTGTATTTGATTTTAAGACGCACATGTCCCTGATCACAACGGCACTGTATTTCATTTCTTTAGGTTGCAATGCGCGGCTCTAGGTTGCAATGCGCGGTATTCTTGTATTTGATTTTAAGACGCACGTGCCCCTGATCACAACGGCATTGTATTTCATTTCTCTAGGTTGCAATGCGCAGCATTCTTGAATATGATTTCAAGACGCACGTGTCCCTGATCACAACAGCATTGCATTTCATTTCTCAAGGTTGCAATGCGCGGCTCTAGGTTGCAATGCGCGGCTCTAGGTTGCAATGCGCGGCATTCTTGTTTATGATTTTTAAGATGCACGTGTCCCTGATCACAACGGCATTGTATTTGATTTCAAGACGCACGTGTCCCTGATCACAACGACATTGTATTTTATTTGAAAATGCAGTGTCCCTGATCACAACGACATTGTATTCAATCCAAAATGTACTTGTGCCTGATCACAACGGCATTGTAAATAATTTAAAGATCCACGTGTTCCTGATCACAACTACATCGTATTTTGTTTGAAAATGCACGTGTCCCTGATCACAACGACATTGCATTTCAATCCAAAACGTACTTGTGCCTGATCACAATGGCATTGTAAATAATATAAAGGCGCACGTGTCCCTGATCACAACGGCATTGTATGTCATTTCAAAACACATGTCCCTGATCACAACGACATTGTAATTCGATCCAAAACGTACTTGTCCCTGATCACAACGAGATTGTATGTGATTTCAAGACGCACGTGTATCTTATCACAACGGCATTGTATTTCATTTCAAAACACATGTCCCTGATCACAACGACATTGTATTTCAATCCAAAACGTACTTGTCCCTGATCACAACGGCATTGTATGTGATTCCAAGACGCACGTGTCCCTGATCACAACAACATTGTATTTCCATTTACAAAGTACTTGTCCCTGATCACAACGACATTGTATGTGATTTCAAGACGCACGTGTCTCTTATCACAACGGCATTGTATTTCATTTCAAAACACATGTCCCTGATCACAACAACATTGTATTTCAATCCAAAACGTATTTGTGCCTGATCACAACGACATTGTATGTGATTTCAAGACGCACGTGTCTTTTATCACAGGAGGCGGAGAGTAACGGCACACGCACAGTCTTGTTGCGTATTGGCATTGTGCTAGCAAATGATGGAGGAGCCTTAGGCAAGGTGCGCGTGTATTTATGTGTGCGTGGGTTTGCGCATGAAAGCGTGTGCACGTGTGTGTGTGTGTGTCAATATGTACCTACCAATAAGATGTAGTTTGTGAACGGGAATGCGTAGGAAGAGCAGGCAGTTAGTGGCAAAGTGTGTTATCATAAAATCGCTTAAATCATCAAAAAAGCGTATTACCACATGACAAGGCTCATTGGCATGTGAGTGTATAAGCATGTATAATTCATTCCAAGCGTGCAAGTGTGAATGCATGAGTCTCTGTGTTTCATAGCAGGGGAAAAGTGCTGAACACCTGTGCTGCAGCATAGTATTGCAGCATAATATTGTAGCATAATATTGTGGCATAATATTGTAGCATAATATTGTAGCATAATATTTCTGATAATTTTGTAGCATATTATTGTGGCATATTATTGTGGCATAATATTGTAGCATAATGTTGTAGCGTAATAGTGTAGCATAATAATGTAGCATAATATTGTAGCATAATATCTGCTCTAAATGTGCACCTGTTTTTAGGGTTGGCCAGACCCGTATATATGCAACGTATGTGACCGTATATTTGGTGATTCACCTGCCAGAAATACCGTATATACACCGTTTACAGGTATATAATTCTGGCCGACCCTACCTAATTTAAATCCGGCTCATGGATGGACCCAGGACTCAGAGGTTATCGCTGTAAGAAAAAGAAAATACTCACTGCTCCAGGTCGTACGAAGCTCAAATGCATTTCTCCCATGTTTTGTGTGCAGATGCTGCCGGTGTTCCAAATCTTTGCGGGAGGCCCTCTGGGTGAGCGCTCTGCTGATGTGGTGGTGGTGGTGGTGGTGGTGGTGGTGGTGGTGGTGGAGGCGGTGTGCCTGTGTGTATGTGTATGTTGTTTCATGGTGTGTATGGTGTGATGTTATATGTGTATATGTATGTGTATGTGTATAGGTGTGTGTTTTCATGCACTAGGTTTTTCGTTTTTGTCGCTTCACAATCTCCCATCACAAACACAGGCAGTGGCAGGCAGTGGATGATCTGGGTTTATTGCAATGACCTGGTCGACCTGATCTCATACATTACTGGAAGGCTGAAATTTCGTGTGCTTGCTGCTTGACACCTTCCCTCATGCAAACAGACGGAGGCAGGCAGCGGCCAATCTGGACTCGTTGCGATCACATAATCGAGCTCGACCAAAGCTTACTACCTACAGTACTTTTCCGCGTAACACTAACTCTCTCTCTAAAAAAAAGGCAATGGCAGGCAGCAGATGCTCTGGTTTCGTGCAATAGCTTAGTCAAGCGCAGTTTGTTTGTGTTGAAGCTTGAGGACCTCATCTTTCCTGCGTCTCACTCTCTCGCACAAAGACAGGCAGTGGCAAGCAATGGATGAGCTGGAAACATTGGAAAGACCTTGTTAAGCTCACTCCTTGTGTTGAAGTTAGAGTACCTCATCTTTTCCGCGTCACACTCTCTTTTTCTTAAAAACACAGGTAGTGGCAGGCAGCGCTTGCACTGGCTTTGCTGTGATGACTATGTCGAGCTCATTTGGTGCTTTGAAGCTCAGGTACCTCACTTTTCCCACGTCTCACTCTGTCTCGTATAAACACAGGCAGTGGCAGGCAATGGATGAGCTGGATACACCGAGATGACCTAGTCGAGCTTATTGTGGAGTCACTAAAGAACCCAGCCTATAGTGGCACCTTCAACGCCACTGCCCCCAAGCCTGTGCGCATGTCAGAGCTGTGCAGCGCCCTAGGTGCGTGGGAGTGTAGGTTGTGGGTGTAAGAGTTTGTTAGGGGGAAGGGGGGTAAGTGTTGATGCTGAATTTGTAGGGGGGGGGGGTGCCCATATTATGTTCGAGTTGTGCAGCGCTCAAGAAGTGTGATGTGGTGTGTGGAAAGTGGGTACTAGTAGTTTGGTGGGAGTGGGACGGGTGCCCGTACAAATGTGAGTGAGATTGTGGGAGGGTGTTTGAGGGGGAAGGGGTGACAGTGGGGAATGCTGGTGAGTGAGTGTGAGTGTAATTATGTTAGTGAGTGTGATTATGTTAGTAAGATATATCACCGTAAAGTAAACAAATCATGCAAGAGCTAGAGGGTGTGCTGGAGACTGCTTGTACAGCTGAAATCGCAGCAGGTGGTGCCTGTAATGGTGACTGTACCCATTCTTACAGACCGAGGTCTGCATCCTGACAGTGTCCATCATGCTGGCCGTTTTTGCCTCTGCACTACTCCACTGACTAGCTACGATCAGTGCTGCAGAACATGGAGGCAACATTCCTGGGTATTTCCTGTGACTGTCTGGCTAACAGTCGCCATTCCGCCCATCTACTTCTGCATTCATATGCGGCGCCCTTGTTTAATTACACACAGGCAACAATTTTGGGTAACTGCCTGTGCCAGAAGTATACCATTCTTACCTCTACACTTTTACAACTACAAGTGGTGCGCCCTTGTTCAAATTACACGCAGGCAACATTCTTGGGCGACCCTCGTGGCTGCCTGTCCCAGACTTTGCTCTCCAAGCACTGCTGGTGAGACATGACACTCACTTTTCCAAATTCCGCATTTGTTTGCTCAAAAATCAAAAATAGGATTAGAAAGAAAACACGATGGCAGCCCCTTGTTTGTGTCCTGTTGCAATTGGACCACAACCTTTTTGCTTTGAGCCAGGATTACACTAGTTTTGCTAATCGATGCTAAGCACAAAATACGAATTGCTCCTGACCCTGGATTTACACACGTGCAGCATTTGAATGTACGCGTATCTGTTTGCAACACACACACACGGGCACATACAGACACACACACAAACACACACACACACACACACACACACACACACACACACACACACACACACACATGCGTACAGGGCGAGGGTGCTACTGTGGTGTTGGAGGGACAAAGGGTGCTGCCAGCACGCACCCAAGCCACCGGATTTCAGTTTAAGGTGAGTGTGCAACCTGAACTTGATGCAAAGGAAGACGCAAGCCATCATTGGCCTGTTGTACGATGTCACTTTTGAGTAAGCCTAATAGATCATGGAAGGAGGTCTGGTGCACTGTTCCAGCCTGTGTGTTGCTTGAAATCAGCTGTAAATTGTTGATGGACGCACAGAAGGCAACACCTTCTGCTCTAACTCCAGAACACGTTTTATTGCTTGCAAATCTGTTTACCTAATATAAATAGGTGCAGTGCATGAATCTGCGTATAAGTGAAGGTTTGCATTTGTTTTAGCACATTTGCAGCACTTTTGTGGGTTTGTGCCCTTCATTGTACTACATGCTCTTAACTGAATTCTGCTCTACCTTATTTTTTCAAGTCACTGCAAATTAACAGAAAAACTTGATCTTGCACGCCAATCTTGCACAGTACTCTGACGTGAACAGCGCGCTTCGTAACATCATGAGGTGATTATTTACAGCGCACAGACTGGACAAGAGTAATCGTCCCTGGGCAGTAATTATGACTTTTGTTTCAGCACAGCTTATACAAGAGGCGTCCGGGAGGGGACTCATCACACAAATGCCTCGGCAGAAGAACAATTTGCTCATCTTTCATCTTTTTTTGATAATGTGCCTTTCGATACTCACTTCTTTGTAAATGTTGCAATTATTTCTGTGTATGAATGAAGAGATAGAAATGGCTTGCCCTTCAGCCAGGTTGTTTTCCGGCTGATCTCTGTTGCTGACGGGTCTTGGCAAGCCACAATAAAGAATCCATAAGCTCAAAAATAAAGGGAAAAGGTTTGGTGTTTATTGAGAAAGGATAATATAATCAAGTTGTTTGCTGACTTGATGCAGCGAAAATAGCGGGGCTGCTGAGATGTCCTCAAAGGAGGGGCAAACAAATAGGAGTAACCTTTCCTCAGTTCTCAAACCCGATAATCCTGGCAAAGTAAAAGAGAGTGCCTGCCCTCAAGCGACGCTGCTGCATGCCAGCGAAGCCTACTTACACTGCGCAGTACTGGTTCGTATAGAAAGCTGGGAAATTTTGATGGCACAGCTATAGCACAATTTGAAGTTGCAAATTTCTGTTTGGGCAAAATGAATTAAAAAAAATAGAGCCGCTGTGCTCGTTGCAGTGGCTCTCTCAATTTTTGTCGGGTCTGGCGACCTGTGTTGGTATGCATGGTTATCAGGAGACCAGCCTCGCCGTCTCCTCTTCACGTGGCCCTCG
>Ga0307968_1002021_pt1 | contig 16740 bp, 22 predicted proteins | sample OrgLakmetagen650_FD_201834 | JGI IMG/M metagenome (GOLD analysis project Ga0307968, IMG submission 201834) | Saline water microbial communities from Organic Lake, Antarctica - #650 | ecosystem: Environmental > Aquatic > Non-marine Saline and Alkaline > Saline | place: Antarctica: Organic Lake... | reverse complement strand
TGTAACACACGCATGTTGTACGCCTGTTGTAATACACGTTGGCTGTTTTGTAACACACGTTGGCTGCTTGTTGTAACACATGTTGGCTGCTTGTTGTAACACACGCATGTTGTACGCCTGTTGAAATACACGTTGGCTGTTTTGTAACGCACGTTGGCTGCTTGTTAAAATACACGTTGGTTGCTTATTGTAACACACGCATGTTGTACGCCTGTCGTAACACACGTTGGCTGTTTTGTAACACACACATGTTGTAAGCCTGTTGTAACACACGTTGGCTGCTTATTGTAACACACGCATGTTGTACGCCTGTCGTAACATACGTTGGCTGTTTTGTAACACACGTTGGCTGCTTGTTGTAACACATGTTGGCTGCTTGTTGTAACACACGTTGGCTGCTTGTTGCAATACACGTTGGCTGCTTGTTGTAACACACACACATGTTGTACGCTTGTTGTAACACATGTTGGCTGCTTATTGTAACACACGCATGTTGTACGCCTGTCGTAACACACGTTGGCTGTTTTGTAACACATGTTGGCTGTTTTGTAACACACGTTGGCTGCTTGTTGTAACACATGTTGGCTGCTTATTGTAACACACGCATGTTGTACGCCGGTTGTAACACACGTTGGCTACTTGTTGTAACACACGCATAAAATCAACGCGGTATGTTTACCAGTACCAGTGTCACCTATACCCATGTCTCATATCCTCCACCCCCTCCCCTCCCTTCCTCTCTGCCTCTGCCTGTTGCAGCTGCAAATACAGAACGCCCAGGAAGCAAAGCAGCATGCACAGCGCGAGGCACGGCAGCTAGACAGCGTGCAGCAATGGGAGAATCGGCAGCAGCTGTGGGGGGATGTAGGGGCGGGAGTGTTTGCGCCTCAACAGCAGCAGCACCGTATACAACAGCTTCAGCAGCAGCAGCAGCAGCAGCAGCAGCAGCAGCAGCAGGGTGGTGAGCAACCCAGCACGTCGGTACCGCCCAAACCAGGGAAGCAGAGGGGGGGTCTGTGGAGGGGGCTGTGGAACTTTAGGGGTAGACGATGTCAAGAGGGAGGAGAGCCAGCACAGCAGACACCGCAGGTGCAGCAGCAACATCAGCAACAGCAACAAGCACTTCAGCAGCTGCAGCAGCCACACCAGCACTCACTGTCACAGCAGCAAGCAGGGGGGCAGCTAGTGGGGTGCAGTGCTGATCGACACAGCACAGGCAGCGGATTGGTGGAGCAGATCAGCATGGAGGAGCAGAGGTGTGCCCAGATCAGCATGGAGGAGCAGGGGCGTGCTCAGATCAGCATGGGGGAGCAGGGGCGTGCCCAGATCAGCATGGAGGAGCAGGGGCGTGCTCAGATCAGCATGGGGGAGCAGGGGTGCGCCCATCATGGTGAGTCAGGCCCTTCCTGCCTTGCAGCGTTGGCAGCAGCAGCAGCAGCAGAGGCTGGAAGAGGAACATCCCTACCTGCGGCAGCGGCAGGAGCAGCAGGCGTGGCAATGGGAGCAGGCGACATGAGCTCAGCGTCAGGGACACAAGGTGTGGTGGCAGCAGCAGCAGCAGCTGGAGAGCCAGGGGGTAAAGGAGGGTTAAGATCAGGCGTCCATAATGCAGCTGAAGCATGCACTCTGCTGCAGCAGCCGTTCGCCGTGGAGGCTGGTGTGGACGGGTGGGCGCTGTCAGAGCAAGCCAGGATGAGCGAGTCTGGCACGCTCTTACCCAGCAAGAAGAGGCGCAGCATGAGTAATGACTTGGAACGAGGGCCATCCTTGCGGCGCTCCCTCAACGGGGGCGGCTGCTTGCCGCTCCACTCTACCTCATCGCTGTGTGCGTCTGGCACACCACCCCCACCCCATCCTGCCATATCCCCCTCACCTAATTCTGACTACCCCAGCCCCTCCACTCGCTCTGCACCCCAGCTTGATTTGGGCTCTTTTGACCCAGGCACCACAACCTCCCCCTCCCAAGCCCTCCTCCAAACCAACCTCCTCTGCCCCAATCAAGCCCGCCCCTTACACGCACACGCCCTCATCCACCCACACCCTCCCTACTACACCAGCACGCAGCCGGTGCACATCAAAAGGAGCGCACACCCCCTCACGCATCCCAACATGGCCATTTCGGAGGGCATCGAGAGAGCCAGTAGCGGGGGTGGGGACCATCATAAATCGGGGGCCAGCAATTTGAGCAGCGACGTTGCGGTGCTCAGTGGCGGGCCGGGGAGTGGGGGGGAGGTGGGACTGCACTGTAGGGGCAGCCGCGAGGAGATGCCTATGCTCAGTAAGTTGGGTGCAGGAGTGGACATAACACAGGGACAGTTGCAGCAGCAGTTGCATTACAACCACGAGCAGCAGCAGCAGCAGCAGCAGCAGCATTACCAACAACAGGTGCATCTACATAGCTCGCAGCAGCAGCCACATCATGTGCAGGACTTGCAGCAGCAGCAGCAGCAGCAGCAGCACGCGCACCTAGCATTGCAAAGCCGTGACTCAGATCGCTATTTACACGACCGTACACTCTTTTGGAACCGCACTGCTATGCTGGTACGTATTAGCTGTAATGCTTGCGCACGTTTGTGTGACTACACATTTACGGAGCTGTAATGCTTGCGCATGTTTGTGTGACCACACATTTACGGAGCTGTAATGCTTGCACATGTTTGTGTGACCACACATTTACGGAGCTGTAATGCTTGCGCATGATTGTGTGACCACACAAGTACGGAGCTGTAGTGCTTGCGCATGTTTGTGTGACCACACAAGTACGGAGCTGTAGTGCTTGCGCATGTTTGTTTGACCACACATTTACGGAGCTGTAATGCTTGCACATGTTTGTGTGACCGCACATTTACGGAGCTGTAATGCTTGCGCATGATTGTGTGACCACACAAGTACGGAGCTGTAATGCTTGCGCATGTTTGTGTGACCACACATTTACGGAGCTGTAATGCTTGCGCATGATTGTGTGACCACACAAGTACGGAGCTGTAATGCTTGCGCATGTTTGTGTGACCACACATTTACGGAGCTGTAATGCTTGCGCATGTTTGTGTGACCACATGTTTGTGTGACCACATGTTTGTGTGACCACATGTTTGTGTGACCACATGTTTGTGTGACCACATGTTTGCGTGACCACATGTTTGCGTGACCACATGTTTGTGTGACCACATGTTTGTGTGACCACATGTTTGTGGCCAGTGAGATACATCCGTCTGCAATCTCCGCACAGAAAGCTTTTACGCGTAGCAAGTGAATCCTTTTTTTCATTTAATGTGGTTCTTACTGCCTGCCTAGTTTACTTTTTTTCACGTGCAGCGAAAGCGTCAATCTTAATCGGCCTGTGTTGAACTCGTTTGGAAAGTGCTGTGTGTGTTCAAGCCATCTATGATTGTTAACTGCCAATGTTGTTCCTTGTCACTGCGGTGGAGGAGTACACGAAACTTGGTGTTCAAGTGGATCTTAAACCCCATTCTGTGTGATTTTCACTGCCTGCTATTTTTTCCTGTGGCATTTTCTAGCAACAGGTGGACATCATAAAAGCAATCTTTTTGTGGGCTAGAATTATATCACCAGCCAGACGTTCTACATGTTCAAAGCATTGTATGTGTGTGTGCTTTGTACGCTTTGTGCAAGCAAAGGGCGACCAGACACATCACTGCTTATTTACTAGTATTCTGGAACACAATATTCTTCAGCCTCGCGTGGGTGCATGACTGACTGGGTTCCCATAATTCCCATCAAATCAGTTGACAGATGCTTCACTGCTTGATGTTTGTACCTAGGCTGTCAATGTTGCTGAGCTGTACCTAGGCTGTTGATGTTTGTACCTAGGCACCTCAACAATCCATTCCTCCACCAAGCTAGTGGTTCCACCCTTCACAAAGATCAGATTCTTACATTCAATGTCCTGCCGCTCCTTCGATTTCTTCATGTGAAATTTTTTCACGTGAATCACGACTACCTCTCCACAATCTCACAGACGCAAGCATGCAATTGATAAGCAGTGCCTGCTTAGTCCATGTATTTTTGTTGGAGTGCACACCTCACTTGCTTACCGCCCGCATGGTCTAGAACAAGCAGGCACTGCAGCAGCAAAACATAATAAAGACAAGAGAAGGAAGATGCCTGATAATTTTAAAACCCTCTCATATCTCACTACTATTCACAAGTGACATATTTGGCCAGAAACGTATTTTGACACCGTATATGGCCGTATATGTGGTGATTTCCCTGCTGAAAACATACTGAGTACACACCGTATATATTTGGTTCAGAACGATCCTACATATTTATGCAGGAAATGGACCAATCTGGCGTGGAAATGGACGACCGGAGGCAGCCCCAGCAGCACCAACACCAACAACACCTTCACAGCCACACACAGCCCCAGCAGCACCAACAGCACCACCAACACCAACACCACCACCAACAACACCTTCACAGCCAAACACAGCTCCAGCAGCAGGAGCAGCAGCAGCAGCAGCAGCCCCACCACCACCACCGACACAGCCACACACAGCAGCAACAGCAAGAGCAGATGCAGCAGCATTTGGGCTGGCAGTATGGCAGTGGAGGCAGCGTCAACCCTCAAAGAATCTCCCTGAGCTCCAACATGCAATCTTTGTCCATAGAGGTGTGCTTCTCATCGACAAAAACAAGCTGCCTTCACATGAACAGAAAAACAACTTGCCTTAATTATAACGCTGTCCATTGAGGTGTGCTACACATCGACATCGACACAGACAACCTGCCTTCACATGAACAGAAAAACAACTTGCCTTAATTATAACGCTGTCCATTGAGGTGTGCTACACATCGATATCGACACAAACAACCTGCCTTCACATGAACAGGAAAACAACTTGCCTTAATCATAACGCTGTCCATTGAGGTGTGCTTCACATCGACATCGACACAAACAACCTGCCTTCACATGAACAGAAAAACAACTTGCCCTAATTATAATGCAGTCCATAGAAGTGTGATACACATCGACATTGACACAAACAGCTTGCCTTCGCATCAACATAAAGAGCTTGTGTTAATGAAACGAACGTTGCAACACAGTCAGCGTGTTTTAATAAAACGCACGCTGCAACATAGTCAGCGTGTTATAATAAAACGCACGCTGTAACACAGTCAGCGTGTTATAATAAAACGCACGCTGCAACACAGTCAGCGTGTTTTAATAAAACGCACGCTGCAACACAGTCAGCCGCCGAGGCAGGCCGATTTCGCATGTCACAGCACAAATTTAATTGACACTCCAACGTAGCTATTGAAATATAACCTACCTCACAAGAAGCACCAAACACATGTTTCGTCGTGCTTATAAACTTTTGGCCACATAGATTCCCAAAGCATCGCTCAGATGCAAAAGGAAATGGTTGAGCTTGACAAACCCAATAATCCATATCACAATCTTGGCTGCCTCTACTTGGACTTTTTAAAGTTTGGCAGTCCCATTTTTTCTTGTAACCCTTACTTCTTCTAATCGGCCGCTTTCAGTTTTGACGTTCCCACTTTTCTTTATTGTATTGTATTAACACTGACTGCCTTTGTTATAACCTGTATAGTTTGAAGGTCGTGTTGTTCTGCCGTAACCTGAATGCTCCTGTTCGAACCTCTTTAGTCCAACAAACCCTCTCTTCGAGCATCTGTGTCGTAACCCTGACGGCTTCTGTTTGGGCACCCAGGGGCGCCAGCAGCTAAATGCCACATCAGGGAACCCCGCTGTGGCAGCCACTGGCCTTCCTCCCACAGGTGATTTAACCATATCAACTCATAAAGAGTAAGTAACGGTTTGAAGGGCAAGAACTCTAAAACTAACATTTGCAGGTGAGCACTTTAGCAGACAAGCAGATGTGAAAGAATTTGATTAGACCAAAGTGCTCACAACATCAGAGTCCTACCAAAGTCAATAAAAGAGAGAAAGACAGATTTCCAGGAGTTGGGTGCCCCGCAAGCCCCGCTGTCTTTGCCACAGACCTTTTTTCCTGCAGGTGATGGAAAAAGTTACTATCGTTTTGAAAAGGACTATAGCATAACATGCTTGCAGTAACTCTAAAAGTAACCTCCACACCAGCAAAAGCTGCAGGTTGTGCAGACAAGCGTGTGTCCAGGAAAGACTCTGGAACAGTGTTTATATTAAATTGAGAGCCACCTCCAACCGAGCAGATGACCTGTTCTGCACTTTAAATCAGTTGAGTTTGAAAAATCCTCCCCTCCTGTGCTGATGTTTGTCACCTAGACATCCACACACATACGCGCGCACACACATATATACACACACACAAACATGCACACACACACTCTGCCTATCCCTCCTCTCAAGCAACAATTGTCAGCCCCTTCAACACCGCCACAGCCGCGCCCCCTCCCTGCATAGACGTTCTCACACATATACACACACACGCACATATACACACACACATACACACACTCTACCTTTTTTCTACTCTCAGGCAACAGTTGGCAGCTCCGTCAACACCGCCACAGCCACACCCCCTCCCTTCATAGACGCTCATACACACACACACACACACGCACACACACATACGCACACATGCACACACATGCACACACACACTCTACCTTTTTCTACTCTCAGGCAGAAGTAGGCAGCCTCGCCAGCACCGCCACAGCCACACCCCCTCCCTGCATAGACGCTCACACACACACGCACACACGTTCAAACACTCTGCCTTTCCCTACTCTTAGGCAGCAGTAGGCAGCCCCGCCAGCACCGCCACAGCCGCACCCCCTCCCTGCAAAGCATCCCAGACATCAGTCCCAGTCCCAGCCCCGGCCCCGCACCCTTGCCCAGCAACCCCAGCCTAGCCCCCCACGCCCACTCTCGCACTGACCCCACTACCGACCATATCCAAGCCACTGCCAGCCCTAACAATGTCCACATTAACACTACCATCAACAACCGCAACACCACCGCCAACACCAATTACAATGGGGGTCAGGCGATGCACGAGGGTGTGCATCAAGTGCGAAGCCAGGTGCAACCTGTGCAGGGAGGTGTTGGGGATGTGGGACAGCAGGGGGAGGGGGAGGGAGAGGGTGGCTCTTACGTTGCTGGTGAGTTTGCCGGGTAATGCAGTTTATAGAATGAGGTGCCATCAGTGCAGAGTGGAGAAGCTCCATATGTGATGGGACATTGGGTAACTATTGGCATCTGTAAATTAGGTCATTAAGAGGAGAGGACGGCTCCTACGATGCTGGTGAGTTTGCCGGGTGACGCATAAAAAAATGAGTTTACATCAATGCAGAGTGGACAAGGTCCATATGTGATGGGATTTGGGGCAATTGGTGGAGATGGTTTATTAGTGCTGCAGGTGATCAGGGGGGAGGGAAGGGGGCATCCTTTCCAGCGAGGTCAAACAGATGGGTGAGGCTGCGAGCGCTTACAGCTTTTTGTCTCTGAAGTTGCCAAGTTGGTATGGGATAGAGGCCATTCCAGGTGGAGAAAGAACAAAGTGTACGGTCATGCCATGTGTTTGGCCGACGCTCATAACGTATGTATACAGACAGTAGGTATAGAAAAAGAGAAAAGGCAGGCTCCTCACGGCGTACTTCAATTGCCAGTTGGGCCAGCACCAGTTGGGCCAGCACCAGTTGGGCACCAGTTGGGCCAGCACCATGTACGGTGCATATGCGGGGATTGTACACATGCACCGTACAGTTCATGCCCGGTATGGTGCATATGCCCGGATTATAAACATGCATCCCACAGTCATGCCCGGTATGGTGCATATGCCCGGATTGTACACATGCACCGTACAATTCATGCCCGGGGATTGTAGCAAGAGGATTGTAGCAAGAGAGGATTGTAGCAAGAGTTTCTGTACACATGCACCCTACAGTTCATGCCCGGGGATTGTAGCAAGAGATTCTCAGTTTGGTTGGTTGTGTATATTAGGATCTGGCAAACCCTACCGGTTTGAACCAATGCGTAGGGTTGGCCAGAACTATATATATGGTGTTTTTGGCGGGGAAATTACCAGATATACGGTCGAATACGGTGAAAATATGCGGTTTTGGCCAGCCCTACCTGTGCGTGCATGCTGCCGCATTCACAACAGACTATGCAGGAACCATTCATCAGGAACCCAATGCATGCCTGAAAGCGGGCGCACTGTCTGGCTTACAATTCCTCCAAGAAAGAGGTTTTGGTTTGATTTGATCACACTTCATGATATCCCAACCGTCCTCATGATCATGTCCCAACCATCCTCATGATAAATCCCAACCTCATGAATCTGATGATGATTATCCCAACCTCATGATGATATCCCAACCGTCCTCATGACATAATTACATCACCCTCACTGGCTCCCAACCCTGTCTGCGGGCCTTGATGTGATTTGCTTACCCTGTTTGATCTTAGAGGCCGCAGAGTCCTCATAACCATTTTAATGGAGCGACCTCAGTCTTACTGGCACCCAACCCTGTCTGCGTACAAAGTATTTTGCTCACACACGCCACACACACACACACACACACACGCGCACACACACACATACACACACACATTCACACACACAAACACACACACACACACACACACACACACACACAATACAAACCTGCAGGCAGCAGCAACCTCATCACAGGCCTGAAGCAGCGCATCCTGTCCCATTTATTTATGTGCGCCATGCAACGTGGTAGAGAGAGGGGCAGCAGCAGCCAGGTTTGTTGAACATTGCTTAAAGGAAATTGTATGGCAGTAAAAATGGTCTTTCAAATAAATTAAGTGAAAGGAACCGCTCTGAATGTTAACCACTGAATGAGCCGGCTGTCTTGCAGCAACATTTAATGCCTCTAACCATCTTGCCGAACATTGCCACTCTGTATTGATGTATTGGCTGTCTTGCAGTAACATGTAATGCCTCTGTGTGCCGCGCATCATGACATACAAGGGGGCAGCTTCAACTAACCATTTTGCCAAACATTGCCACTCTGTACGACGTCCATGCTTGCTGTCTCAAAGTTATATTGTTAGGGTTGGCCAGAATTGTATATATGCACCGTATATATAACCGTATATTAATGATTTTCATGCCAAAGTACCGTATATTCTTTGTATATATATACGGTTCTGGCCAACCTTAACTATTGTTTATCACTGTGTTTCTAAAATGTGGCAAGGGGGGCAGCCGCCAGGTCTGTTTGGTTGACTTTAGTAGTGGCACTCCTTACCATAACAAACAAGCAGTAAATAATCGTGTGTTTCAGCCGTGCAATGTACATACAGCACTTCTTCCTTCAGTCATTTTTATGGAGGCTCAGCCGGCGAAGGCTCAGCATGATCGCGTGACGAACTTTTGTCTGTTACAGTCTCTTTGTCACTAGTCTTGTATCCTTTCACTGGCCTTGTGTCTTGTATCTTGTCACTGGCCTTGTGTCTTGTATCTTGTCACTGGCCTTGTATCTTGTATCTTTGTCACTGGCCTTGTATCTTGTCACTGGCTTGTATCTTTGTCACTGGCCATGTATCTTGTCACTGGCCTTGTATCTCAGATGCGGCTCTCTCTTGCCTTTTTCGCTCCGTGGCCTGATTTTTCTGCAACAACTAGATGCTACTTAGGGTTATAAGATAAAAACAGACAATGCATGCACACACACACGCAGTGCAATGTCAAGTACTGTGAAATAGTGCACACACACGCAGTATTTATGAATTCATGCACACACACACACAGTATTTGTAAATGAAGTATCAGTGACAAGTACTGATCACTGGTCTGTATCTGTGTGGCTTGACAGTATTAATTTCAGTATTTATTTACAAACTTCAGTATTGATTTCAGTAACAATTTCAGTGTTAATTTCAGCACCAATTTACCAATGAGTATTGATGTGGCTCAACAATGTATGGTAAAACGATGGTAATTATTTAAACAGGGATGTGTCATACGGTCATTTGGGACGTTCAATACGGTAATTTCAGCACCAATTTACCAATGAGTATTGATGTGGCTCAACAATGTATGGTAAAACGATGGTAATTATTTAAACAGGGATGTGTCATACGGTCATTTGGGACGTTCAATACGGTAAAATACGTGTTATATGCAAAATACGCCGTATGACACATCCCTGCCTTTAAATCACTGACCCCTCAACCACTGACCCACCACCCAGGAGGGCAGCAGTAGCCGCAAGCAACGTAAGCAGCAGCACCAGCTGGAGCTTCACAAGTTCTACCGTAATTTTGAAGAGATGAAGGCGCTCGTGATTTGGAGGGTGAGGCAAAATCTCAAGTGTGTCGCTCCTGCACGTGCTTATTGTAGAGGGGGTGGTGTAAGCTTTCAAGCTTACAAGTTATAGTGGTTGCCCAAAGGTGGAAAACTGCCCGTCCAGATCAGGATCTGGAGCTGTTGTGACAGTCGGTGTTTATGTATGTATATGTATTTGTATCTGTAGCCAGGTTTGCTTCAGCCTTAAGATGCCTAATCATTGCGCGGGTGTCATTCCAGGTACTCAATTATCATATGGCTGGCTACAATGGGGGTGGCGTAATTGGCTGCATGTAAGTCTATTTTAATCCTTCCGTGCGCTTACAAAAACATGTGCAGGTCCAGCTTGTAGAACGGGACCTGCTGCTGTTGGATCTGGGATCACAGGGGGCTTTGGACAGCCCTAACACCGACAATAACTTTGCTCCTGGTATGTTGATTAGCCTGCCTTCCATGCTAGGACGTACCACAATTATTCATATGCTGTTGCTCCTGGTACGTTGATTAGCCTGTCTTCCATGCTAGGACGTACCACAATTGTTATGATGCTGTTCCTGGTGCTTTGATTAGCCTGTCTTCCATGCTAGGACGTACCACAACTGTTATGATGCTGTTTCTGGTGCTTTGAATAGCCTGTCTTTGATGCTAGGACGTACCACAATTATTATTATGCTGCTGCTCCTAGTACATTAATTAGCCTGCCTTCGATGCTAGGACGTATCACAGTTAATATGCTGCTGCTTCAGGTACGTTGACTAGCCTGCCTTCGATGCTACAATGTATGGCAATTGTTACGCTGTTTGGTACAACTGCTTAGGTCTCATTGTCCTAGCAGGTTTTATATATTTGTTAGCGCTCATTGTACTCCTAGCAGGCTATGAATATTTGCCTTGACTTCTGAGGTGCTTGATCGGCATAATAGCATTCGGCATAATCGGCATAATCGCATTCCAACTACTCGGACTGGAATGAGTATTGTCCTACTGTTTATTGCGACCATTTGGTTTGGTATTTATTGTGATGCATAAATGCTACAACAGTAGCTACTCTGCCCCTCACAAGGCCCCTGGCATTAACGACGAGTGCGGTGTCAACTACGTGCAGAGTGTTTCTCTGTACATGGAATGTGGTGTGAGGCATGGTTATGAGTGCTGTGTCAACTACGTGCAGAGTGTTTCTTTGTACATGGAATGTAATGTGAGGCATGGTGGCGAGTGTGGTGTCAACTACGTGCAGAGTGTTTGTTTGTACATGGAATGTGGTGTGAGGCATGGTGGCGAGTGCGGTGTCAACTACATGCAGAGTGTTTCTCTGTACATGGAATGTGGTGTGAGGTGTGAGGCATGGTTTTGAGTGCTGAACATAATCAGGAGGCACAGGAAAATCTGACCTGTGGTGTTTAATACTTAAAGCGATTTATTTGGTGTGGTGCCATCCTCGTACGACGGCTAAGCTCACTTCTCTCCTTCTGTTAATTGTTTGTCATGTACAGCTGTACCTCTGTACCTCTGTATCACTGTACCTCTGTACCTTTGTCATGTACTTGCAACTATAAAACAATGCAAATATACCTGCAACCATGAAACACTGCAAATGTACCTGCAACTATGAAACAATGCAAATGTACCTGCAACTATAAAACAATGCAAATCTACCTGCAACCATAAAACAATGCAAATGTACCTGCACCTATAAAACAATGCAAATGTACCTGCACCTATAAAACAATGCAAATGTACCTGCACCTATAAAACAATGCAAATGTACCTGCAACTATAAGTCAATGCAAATGTACCTGCAACTATAAGTCAATGCAAATGTACCTGCAACTATAAATCAATGCAAATGTACCCGCGACTATAAAACAATGCAAATGTACCTGCACCTATAAATCAATGCAAAGGTGGAATGGCTGTAGCTTGTGCTTGCTACTATGTTCAAAGTCTTGCCTGTACTACATACCTGCAGGCCCTACTTTGTATCAGACCGAAAGAGCATCTTACATGGCATACAGAAAGACTGACACACGAAACAAACAGTGCCTTTCTCAACACACACATACACACACGCATGCACACACACGCACGCGCACTCACACGCACACACACACACATACACACACACATATATACACACACACACGCGCGCGCATGCACGTATGCACATACACACACACACACAAACACACACACACACAAACACACACACACACACACACACACACACACACACACACACGTGCACATAAACACAAACACATACACACACATACTCACACACCACAGGCATCGTCCCACCCGCTGCAACTGGCCCCCAGCAGTCCCAGTACATTGCACTGTACGACTGGCGCCGTTGTCGTGTGCGTTTTTTTTGCCGAGCTACCTCAGATGCTGCTCTGTCGCTGCTGGCACAGCAAGCAGACGTGCTAAGTGAGTGAAGAGGTTGTCTTGTGAAAGTTGTGAACCCACTTCTTGGTATTGTTAGTCTGTTTTATCTAATACCAGTCGTGCATGTCCTCACCCCCCCGTCATAAATACGTATATGTTGCAAGAATTTTTTGATCACCTCCCCCTTCAAAAAATATAAATTAGGGCGTGTTGACAGTCAAAATACGTACGGTAATAGAAAATGCACACCAGGTAGAATACCACAATTTTTCTTTCGGTAATGGCGCTCCCGCAATGAATACCTTTTCATAACCGCCATTTTTAACCCATTTCAGAACCCTTGAAAAGCATCCTACTGTGCTGCACTTTCAAGGTTGTCAATTGATGAATGTTGAACCTCAGTAGTAGTTTTCAAGCTGCAATAATGTTGTGTGTGAGTGCATTACGCACTCGTGAACTTGCACGCAAGCTTCACTTATTTCACTTATTGAAAACCCAATTACAAGGAATGGTGATGCAGTATTATAAGCTGCCTAACTTTGTGTCCGTGCTTTACGTTTCGTCTAGCAGAGCGCACGAAAGAGAGTTGTTTTGCCTCTGTGTCACTGTCGTAGGAGCGCTTGGCCTGTGTGTGTAACTGGTGCTAGAGTCTTAATGATATATGTGTAGGGTAGGCCAGAACCGTATGCAAACACCGTGTATTTGGTGATCTCCCTGCCAAAGTTACTGTATAAACACCTATATACATATACATGTGCATAATATATATATATATATATTACATGGTTCTGGCCAACACTAATTATGCGCAGGTGCTGACGTTGGGGGAGGACACTGGGGACGGTTTGTGGCAGGGGGAAGCCACACAGAAGCTGTGTGCCGGTTAGTGGCCAGCCTCTTAGGTCAAAGCAGCAGTGGCTATGGCAGTCGGGAATTCACGCATGGGGGTACCTCCAGCACTCAAGGTGCGTTGCTGATGTGCATGCTGTGATATTGGACACGCACACCTGCACGCAGGCACATGCACCCACCCAGACACACACACACACACATCCACGCGCACACACATAATTGTACACAAACATCCACACATAAAACACACATACACACATGCGCAGCCAGCCCTAGACGCAACTCTTTGGATGTGGGAACATCTGCTGCTGCCCAGACAGGCAGCAGTGGCGCAAGCCGTCCTGTTGTGGATAGACAGGCCGTCGTGCGTCGGATTCTGGGGGGCCTTTTACCTGGGGGTGCGCAGGTGAGGAGCTACACAGGGTTTTGTGTTGCGTCTTGTCTTGGTGATGCATTTACAGAGCGCTTGATGCATGTACAGAGCGCCTAGGTGATGCATGTACAGAGCGCTTGATCCATGAACAGAGCGCTTGGTGCATGTACAGAGCGCCAGATGCATGAACAGAGCGCCAGATAGAGCGTCTTGTCTTGGTGATGCATGTACAGAGCGCTTGGTGCATGAACAGAGCGCTTGGTGCATGTACAGAGCGCCAGATGCATGTACAGAGCGCCAGATAGAGCGTCTTGTCTTGGTGATGCATGTACAGAGCGCTTGGTGCATGTACAGAGCGCCTAGGTGATGCATGTACAGAGCGCCAGAAAGAGCGTCTTGTCTTGGTGATGCATGTACAGAGCGCCTAGGCCAGGCTTGCTTTTTGGTTGTGGATAGGCATGCCATTGTGCGTCGGATGTTGGGGGCCTTCCACCGGGGGCGTGTATGTGAGTGGTAGCTCTTGATGTAATGCACAACGACTCTTTTCTTGATGTAATGCAGATAGGATAGGATTCTTGATGTAATGCAGATAGGATGGGACTCTTGATGTAATGCAGATAGGATGGGACTTTTGATGTAATGCAGATAGGATGGGACTCTTGATGTAATGCAGATAGGATAGGACTCTTGACGTAATGCAGATAGGATGGGACTCTTGATGTAATGCAGATAGGATGGGACTCTTGATGTAATGCAGATAGGATAGGACTCTTGATGTAATGCAGATAGGATGGGACTCTTGATGTAATGCAGATAGGATAGGACTCTTGATGTAATGCAGGAAGGATGGGACTTTTGATGTAATGCAGATAGGATAGGACTTTTGATGTAATGCAGGTAGGATGGGACTCTTGATGTAATGCAGATAGGATGGGACTTTTGATGTAATGCAGATAGGATGGGACTCTTGATGTAATGCAAATAGGATTCCTTTCTCTGGGTTATTCCAAACTGTTTAAATTAAGAGTCCATGTATGATGTGGCCTTACGGTTAGACGCATATGGGTTAGCTCATGATGTTTAAACAAATCATAGCTCATTCCACGATGTTTAAATTAGTAGTCCACACATGGTTTGTGAATTACGGTTATGCATACATGGCGACAAAATTGCGATGCCGTTTGCCTGTGCAACAGGAGGAAGCCTTCTCCATGCCTATCAAATTTTGATCCCATCATTCCAACACACACCAGTCACACACACACACACACACACACACACACACGCACGCACACACACACAGCTGCTCAGCCCCAGCCCCCTTCTCGACTGCCGCCTCTTCCTGTCCGACCACAAGGCCCTTCTTCCTGCCGTGGCCCGTGCACGCGCTTGCCAAGACACCCACATTCAGTTCTACCACGCCGCCCCTACTTTTACTTCTAGCCACCACGGGGGCCCCATTTCCTCTGCTGCTACTCATGTCCCTCAAAGGGGCGTTGCAGTTATTGATGGTCTGCCAAGAACCCCGGCGTTTCAGTTGGAGCTAGGTAGGTCAAGCGTGCCACAATTGTTCCAGAAATAATGGTGTTTGTGTGTGTATGTGTGTGTGTGTGCGTGTATGTGTGTGTGTTCTCCGTGTCTTCAAGGCTGTGCATGCACCCACTGTCTGAATTGTCTATACATTCTACACACAGGCCCTTGCGAGGTCTCCTCGATCACCGGCCGGCCCAACAGTAAGCGCGCACTGCTGCTCCTGGCACATCCATCCATGCCTTTGGTGCTGTGTGTAACCTCTCATGTGGTACCCTCTAGCGCCACTCAGACCTTCCTCAATATACACTTCAAAGAGTGAGACCCCATGCTTTGTGTGCACCATCGCCCTTGGCCCTCCAGCACTCAGCCCCTCCTCAATAGGCATTCAAAGCTGAGGCCCCAGACTAGTGTATATGTAGTGTGTGTTGTGAAAGTGTGTGTCTGCACTTGTGTGTGTGTGTGTGTGTGTTAGTGAGACACATAGACATTCAAAGACTGAAGCCCCATGCTTTGTGTGCACCTCCGCCTTTTGGCCCTTTAGCACAGCGGCCTCTTGTACAATTTAAAGGCAAGGTCTTGGGTTACGTGTGTGTGTGTGTGCTATTGTCTGAGTGCCTTCGGTGATGTAAAAGAGAGGGCTTGTATTCTACACAGCAGTATTTCATTGTTTTCTCACACCAGTGCGCTAATCAACGCTTTGAATTACAATGTCGCGTCATCACTCAACTTATTTACAACGGCGCGGACGCCGCTTGATGAGCACCTTCTAGAGAGAGACGTGCTGCACAATTCGTTGTGTTCTCAATTATTATACTAACCACATGGAGTTCCTGTGACATAGTTTGTCTGTGTGTGTATTGCCCTTATCGAGCCGCTAGCACATGGTGTATACTTTATGCCAGTTCTGATAAAGGGCTTACTACCAATATGATGCAACGTTGTAATATCCTGGTGGGTGTCTATTTTATGCATAAAATTTGACGTTGTTTCGGGTCTTGAAGCTGTTGTTAATGCGGCGATGCACGACTGGATTTGCATATGCTATTTTTATGCTATTTTTTAATAGGTTGCTTGTTTGGCACCCAATGAAATCACTGGATGACGGATGAATGTAATTGACAGGGAAAGACGGATGAAAGTGCTGTTGTTAATGATGAAGATGACAGGAAGCAGGTCCCTGCTAGGTCTCCTTGCCAACCCCAAAAAGACATTAAGTGACATATGGTTACAATGGTTACAATGGGGGGTGACCTTCAGCCAGGTAGTTTGGCTGATCGGCTGCTGACTGGTCTCGGCCAGCCACAAATAAATCCATAAGCTCAGAAAGAAAAAGAAAAAGTCTATT
>Ga0307968_1002019_pt1:0-12500 | contig 16744 bp, 19 predicted proteins | sample OrgLakmetagen650_FD_201834 | JGI IMG/M metagenome (GOLD analysis project Ga0307968, IMG submission 201834) | Saline water microbial communities from Organic Lake, Antarctica - #650 | ecosystem: Environmental > Aquatic > Non-marine Saline and Alkaline > Saline | place: Antarctica: Organic... | reverse complement strand
CACTGCTTTTTATTCCCTTTCCAACCTCTATGCATTCGTAAAAGCTCGTGTTTTTTAATGGCTAGAGTGTGCCAACGAGGGGTAATACCGGTGCGTGATACCAGCTCAGATGTTGGACGATCTGCAATAAGTACAGCTAGCCATTAGCAGGAAACCGGCCGTCATGTCTTCGTGGTTTTGCTCACAAGGGCAACCATGTTTTGGGGGGGACGCTGATCTCATTGCCGTTATGTTGCCTCGGGGCCATGCTCGCTCTTTATATAGCGTTGACAGTACAGGTGTACTATCATTGTTTTCCTTGAACAAGTCTTCATGGTGTTGCTCACAAGGGCAACCCTGTTTTGGGGGGGACGCTGATCTCATTGCCGTTTTGCTGCCTCGGGGCCATGCTCGCTTGGACCGATTGCTGATTGATTGCAAAGATAATCCCTTCATCCGTTATCAAAGTGCTCCTCTTTAAATTGTGCTGGTTATATTAGCGTTGACAGTACAGGTGTACTATCAATGTTTTCCTCGATGCATGGGAGGCGGGTAGTTTAAATTCAAAAAGAGGTGTCATAACGCTATGTGCAATTAAGCAAACAGGTGTTTAAATGGGAGGTAGCCGAGTCCAGTTTGTGCCCGAAGCTATAATATAACAACCCAGGACTATAACAAGAGTCTGCTATAGTCTGGAAAGCATGTCTTAGTCTGTTAGGTGACCTGGAGATCTGAGGGGCAGCAGATGTTCCGTTACATTCCCCCCTGCTTGTCTGTGGACGTCCCAGCCTTTCCAACCAGAGATCTAAAATAGGTCTGGAAAGTCTTTTATTCGTGTCGGTCTATTGTCCAGTCTGTTTGCGTCTTTTTAAGTGCGTCTGTAACTGCGTCTGATCACCTGTCTGGTACTGCAAAGAGTGCCTTGATACCAAATGCAAGGAAACAGGTGTTAAAATGAGGTAGCTGGGCCCTGAGCCCGTGCCTGCAGCTGTCATAAAATAATAGCCCAGGACTACATCGAGAGTCTGTTAGTCTAAAGAGTTTGTTATAGTATGATAGGTGAGCTGGAGATCTAAGGGGGAGGGGAAAAAAGGAAAAAAGGAAAGATTGAAAATGTAGGCAAGCCAACATCGTGAAATGGAGGCCCTCGTCCCAGCGAAGGCTCATGGTGAGGTCCTTTCCACCCAAGCTGGATTTCCTAGACCAAGGAGGACTGGGCGGCATACTTCAGCGCACACGCAAGAGACAGTCGCTCGCCAACTCCTCCTGCCACACTCCAAGGACCAAGCCCCTCTTGAACAGTGTGCCTAGTACGCCCGCTTGCTCGTCGGCTGGCTGACCTTCAAAGGCCCACTCCCTACACCCGTGAAGACTCCAAGGCAACGTTGTTGGGCTAAAAACAAGCTCAAGAAGCAGCGTCGCCAGCTTGAAGGCTAGCTTCAACTTCCCATGATGATGCACATACAAAGCACCCAACCTAGGCCAGGATTGGCTTTGCTTGCTTGAGAACGGAACAAAGTTAGTGCCATGGAGGCTTGCATGACGGCGATAGTGCCAGGCGACAATTATGGCTATAAAAACTCTCCACAGGAGTCTGTGCTGTATATCGTGGTGCCGTTTTGCTGTGGAGCATCCTGGAGGATACTTGTGGTGTTTGCTTGTAAGCATGCTGTGGCTTGAACACACTGGGATCTGTGGACAAAGATGGCTATGTTTTTCATGTGTATGAGACAACCAGCTAGGCCATAATGGGGATCAAACAACCTGCCTTAGATGGACTCCTGCATGCTTTTCTTTGAACGATTATGCTGGTGTGACTTTTCTTAAACAGTCGGCTCTTTTGCACTGCACCCTCTTGAGTTATACCTTTCTGGTGTTCAGTAGGCATGCCTGAACTGCTATGTTGTGGCATGCATGCATCTTATTTCGTGTGGCTGGCCAAGACCAGTCAGCAGCCGATCAGCCAAACAACCTGGCTGAAGGTCATCCCCCATTGTAACCATTGTAACCATTACTTTGTCTTAGGGTTGCATTATATCTATTTCCAGTACAGTCTGTTATCAGTGTGCTGGAAGGTACCAGAACCAGACCCATCAGCCCAACGTAGTGGCTGCCGGTCCATTGTAATTGAACCTAATCTAATTTAATCTATTCTAACCTGAGGGGAAGGGGAGGTTACACGATGGGCATCAAGCCGCTTGTTAAATACAGGGTACGGGGGCAGTCAGGTCTTAGTCTCGCTGCCTTAACTCTGCCTGCTACATTTGGTATCGAAGCTTTGGTCTGGGTTCACTCCGTACCGGGTCCCCAGTCCGAACTCAAGCGCACACAGTTTTTGTTCACAATCATCCTAAAGTGCTGTTCTTGCAAGCAATCACTTAAAACCTTCGGGTTAGAGTAGTTGTGATAAAGCTTTTGAAGACGCAAGCACGTGAGGGTGGGATGAATTACAATACATACAGGAATACAAAACCTAATCTTACATCTCAAGTATGCCTTTTACAACGCACTGCTACAACATGTGCTCCCTGTACGCAAAGTATATGACTGTCGTCTAGGTTGTATTCCCGGCAAATCCCTGTCTATACGAGCGATAAGTAATTATGACCTTTTCAAATGCATACTTGCTTCTGGTGGGCAAGCAGACAAGCAGACAAGCAGACGAAGGAAGAAAAGAAGAATAAGAAGATAGTGTAAACAAAATCGACATGGATTAGGAAAGGACGTTGTTTTGTGTTCTGCACCATCAAATGGACTTTGGAGACAACAACATTCCACGTAGAGAATAAATAGAGGAAGGGCTCTCAATGGGGATCAGGTGGCTGGGAGGCAAAGAAATAGCCGCTGTCCCTATAGTTCTCACTCTAAGACTCATAGTCCCCATAGTTCTGGCATAGTTGTGGGAACTATGAGACGGCATCATTCTTGGCTCATAGTTCTATCATACACAAACTACAAGCCTAACTGTGGCAACTATTGATCCCTCTTTCCCACTCTCAAGAACTATGGCAACTGTAGCAACTATGGCAAACTGTGGCAACCATAGATCCTTGCCCTTGCAAGCAAGAACTATGGCAAACTATGGCAAACTGTGGCAACTATAGTTCCTTGCCCTTGCAAGCAAGAACTATGGCAAACTATGGAAACTATGGCAACTATGGCAAGCTGCGGCAACCATAGATCCTTGCCCTTGCAAGCAAAAACTATGGCAAACTATGGAAGCTATGGAAACTATGGCAAACGGTGGCAACTATAGATCCTTGCTTGCCCTTGCAAGCAAGAAACGAGGCAAACTATGGCACCTATGGCAACTGTGGCAAACTGTGGCAGCTGCAGATCCTTGCCCTTGCAAGCAAGAACTGTGGCAAACTATGGCAACTATGGCAACTATGGCAACTATGGCAAACTGTGGCAACTATAGATCCTTGCCCTTGCAAGCAAGAACTGTGGCAAACTATGGCAACTATGGCAAACTGTGGCAATTATAGATCCTTGCCCTTGCAAGCAAGAACAATGGTTATCTATGGCAACTATGACAACTATAGCAACATAGATCCTTGCCCTTGCAAGCAAGAACTATGGCAACTATGGCAAACTGTGGCAACTATAGATCCTTGCCCTTAAGGTTAGGGGGTTAAGGTCAGGGTTAGGGTTTGGGTTAGGGTTAGGGTTAGGATTAGGGATTAGGGTTAGGGTGGTCTGGGAAAGATCCTAAATTCTTATAATTTGCCATAGTTCCCATAGTTCCCATAGTTCTAGGAGAAGGCCAAGGAAGATCCAAAACTCCCACAGTTTGCCATAGATAGTTGCCATAGTTGCCATAATTCCCATAGTTTGCCTAAAACTATGATTTCAGTTTTATACCTAAACTATGGTACAACTAAAGATATGACTGTATGAACTATGAGAATAGCGGCTATTTCTTCGTTTTTGCAAATTTGATGGCATGCAAGTAGGATTGGCCGCCATAACTATCTATATTCGGTGTGTATACGTGTATACGGTATACGGTATTTAGTAGGGGGGAAATCGCCAAATATACGGTCATATATCATATACGGGGTGAACGTATATGGTTCTGGCCAACATAACGCTTGTATACATAATAATGAGCTCATTCTCGAGTTTTGTGGCATATCGACGACCAGTAATTCAAGGCTCTGGATCAGAGTGGGTTTGTTGCTGCTAGCTACATGCTGTACACAGTGCCTGTCGTTTTGAAGTAGAGATAATACCACATTATAGTGTGGAGGGTTTTGCGGCGTCCGAATAATAGCAAGGCATTATAACTAACAGAGCTTCTATTAGTTGCGCAAGCATGCTCCTAGGAGGAGTACAGCGCGTTATTTAGATTTCGAGCAGATGTATAATGCGGGCAAGCAGGCATGTACTATGTGCAACTATACGTGTGAACAGTACTTTTCTGTTTTTCCACAAACCTCAGTCGGAGCAGGGGCTGTAGCAGAAAGAGGCAGGAAAACTTCCTTGTTTTAATAGTTGAAGCGTAAATAAACTAAATTAAATTAAACTAAATTAAGGGGGCAGGTTCTAGCGTTGCCCCTGTAATAATAAGCGCGTCAACGTTTCAAACGATTTTTGCAAACACTAAGAATTCTTAGTTTTCCATATCCCTGAATTTGACAATTGGCTAGCTGCAGCAGCCCTCGTGCCTGCGGAGGGCCCTAAGGTCTTGGCAAGGTGAGTTGAGCTTTGCCATGTGTGACTGAAAGATGATTGGAAGACACACCACCATGTCATTGACAGGTTTTGAAACTGTTCAGGGGCAGAGAATGCAAGGAGGGCCACGCGGCGGGCGCTTTAACAACAGCAATGGCAACCAAGGCATGCCGCCAGGCTTCAACCCGGGAGGGGGTCAGCAAGGTCCGCCTGGATTCATGCGTGAGTGGGCCGGGGGTGGTGTACACAGATGTGCGCATGTTGTTCCTTGAGAGAGCGAGAGCAACCTGGAAAAGTCACTCAGTCAGCCCATTGCATGCAGGTACGTACCCTTACTGAAGCACTCTGCTGTATGTTTTGCAGCAGTACATCTAGAATTTTGTGTTTGTGCGCTGAGAAATGCTTGAGCAAGTAGCGGTCACAATCGCACTCTCAACCTATCCCACAAGAATCTGAAGCAGTATAAGCACAGAGGATGCTCTTCTATCCTGAAACCGTCAGCAAGCGATCCTGACTGCTTCTTCAGCCTCACGCACATATGTATGGTTTTGGCCCTACTAAGATTGCACGTGCCCAACTAAGATTGCACGTGCTTCTGTCATGACTAGGGTTGCCCAGGACCATATATACACGGTGTACATATATGGTATTTTGGGCAGGGAAAATACGAAAATACCAAATATACGGTCATATACAATGCAAATATATTGGTTTTGGCCAACCCTGGTCGTGACCGGGGTGTGTGCGCTACCACAAACAATTATGCTGGACCCTCCCCCCCCTTTTACTTAAAAGCCCCTATACACCTGAAACCCATGGTGTGCCTTACTCTCCAACAACATTCCTTTGCAGTCTCATACGGACGTAGAGACGGCACGACCCATGCACTGCGCAGTGCATACACGTGCCACTTATATGTAGGGTTGGCCAGAACCATATATATACGGTGTATATACGGTATTTTAGACAGGGAAATCACCAAATATACGGTCATATACGGTGTATCCATAGTGTGTTTTGGCCAACCCAACACATATAAGTAGGGTCGGCCAGAAACTGTACATGGGATTTCTGTATACGTATGTGTACGGCGTTTTAAACTGTGTGTGTGCGTAAATACCTTATACAGGCCTGTGCACTTACTTCGTAATGTTGGATTTTGGACCGTAAATACGGTACCGACCGTAGTTACCCCGTACAGTACGGTCCAAAATACAGTCTGCCAAAATAACGGTGTCAGACCGTACAAGACAGTGACCACCGTGCAGTACGATGTTGACCGTAATTTGGCTCCAATTTTAGCCCAAAACAATTGTTTAAGTAAACTTTTCACAACAATAATTGCTTATGAATAAAACACAAATTAACAACCAGGAACCAAGTGTTGCGTCCGACTTTGAGTTTTCATGCAAGCCACTGCTGGGCCCTTCCCCAAGCTGATGCAGCCCCAACCCAGCCTCAGGGTCGTTCAGGGAAGCATTGTGTACAGTGTTGTGACCCTACGGTGTACGGTACGGTTGACGGTAATACGGTACGGTACCGTAATTACGGTACACCACCGTATTTTGTACGGTTTTCGCAAATTTGGGACCGTATTACGGTCGATTACGGTACGGTGTACGGTACGGTCCATAATTTTCCTCGATTACGGTAAATTACCGTAATTTTTTTACCTTCACTGTGGGCTACAGTGGCACTTGTGCCACTGATTGCTAACTTCCTGCTACTCGAAATGTGTTCCTCAAAAAACCCCTGTCTGAACCACTTCGCTGCATGTCCATGCTGTTCTGCTGCTCCTGCTCCTGCTCTTCCTCAGCAGAGCGAATGCCTCCAGCCACTCCTCCTTGTCTGACTCAGGGAATTCATCGAACTCAAAGCCGTGCGTGCGTGCGTGCATGCGTGCGTGCGTGCGTGCGTGCGTGTGTGTGTGTGTGTGTGTGTGTGTGTGTGTGCACGTGTGCGTGCGTGCGTGCGTGCGTGCATGCACGTGTGTCCTTCCCCCACCAATTTTTATTCTCCTTCGTGGCGCTTGCTTTGCCTGCCCTTGCCCTGCAGGCTCCTTGATGCAGGGTGCTCCCTCACACCCAGGTCTCTGGAATGGACAAGCCACTGCCATGCATTTCCACCCTTTGCTTCTTCCTAGAAACATTTGCACTCATTGCTGTTAACTAATAAATTAATTGCGTGGAAGGGGGATGGAAAGCTGTAGGTTCCCATCACGAACTTCTGACACGCGCCTCAAAATTACTACGATTTACCCACCGTATTTTGTACAATTTGCCACCGTACATGACGGTTTGGACCGTAATCTTGGTTTTACTGTAATTTCTACGGTATGACCGTAGTACGGCGTACACCGTACCGTAATACGGTGCAAAATTCTCAATTACGGCGTAAAGTCACAACACTGATTGTGTAGCGTCAGCACATGGAAGGAGCACACCGGGGAGCGAATATGAGAGGTTTTGGGGTGTAGTGGCCTTTCTGAGGCCATTTTTGCACCGGCAGTGCCAGCTTGGCACCGTACCGTACACCGTACAGGAAATTGCCGTATGGTAAATTACGATCCTCCAAATTTGTAATTACGCCGTAATTTACAAAATTACGGTACGTACAGTACAAAGCGTACTGTACCGTACACCGTACTGCGCACAGGCCTGACCGTATACCATATATATAGGGTTAACCAGAACCGTATAATATACACACCGTATATGAACGTGTGTATGTTGATTTCCCTGCCAAAAATACCGTACATACACCGTATATACCTAAAAATGTATGGTTCTGGCCAACCCTACACTTGCTGCACTACTTGCCTCTGCTCCCCGCACCTTGCACTTGCTCTTAGCCGTACTTTTAGCCTCTCAATTTTGCGCTTGCAGCCTCAGGCATGCGTAGGGCTGGCCCAAACCATACATTTTAGGTTATACGGTGTATGTACAGTAATGCGGCAGGGAAATCACCAAATATAAGGTCATATACGGTGCATATATACGGTAATGGCCAACCCTAGGCATGCACCTTCAGGCATCTCTCCCCTATGGACGGCGTGTATTTTTGTACCTTAAACACAATCATCTCTTGCTGCACCTTTGAATGCTTATTCATAGGGTTGGCCAGAACCGTATATATGCACCGTATTATGACCGTATATTTGGTGGTTTCCCTGCCAAATGTACCGTATATACACCGTATATGTATGGTTTTGGCCAACCCTACTTATTCAACAACAGTCGAGTTTGGTTGAAGCTAACCCCAAACTGCGTCTCCTTTGTGCTTGTGCTCACCGCTTCAGACATGCCTCCTGGTGAGCGTTCCCAGATATGTGCAGCGTGTCACTCTTTACCCTAAGCACGTGTGTGTGTGTGTGTGTGTGTGTGTGTGCGTGTGTCTGTGTGTGTGTGTGTGTGTGTGTATGTGTGTGCGTGTGTGTGTGTGCGTGTGTCTGTGTGTGCGCGACTGTTGCTGTACCTTTCAGTGACTACTTAGGGTTTAGGGTTTAAAAACCAATTCGATTGGGTTCAAGCTGACCTCAAACTGTGTCTCATTTGTGCTCTCACAGCTTCAGACATGCCTCCTGGGATGCATCCCCCTATGGGCAACATGATGGGTGGGCCAGGGGGGCCCATGGGCCCTCACCAAGGCATGCCATTTGGAGGTGAGATGCGTGTGTGTGTGTGTGTGTGTACGTGTGTGTGTAAATGTATGCGTGAATGGAGTGTGGGGGCCCACGGGCCCTCACCAAGTCATGTCATCTGAAGGTGAGATGCGTGTGTGGGTATGTGCTCTTGTGCGTGTGCGTGTGCGCATGAAGGTGTGTGTGTGCGTGCATGTGCCTTTGCGTGTGCATGAACGGGGGGGTCAAGAGGGAGATTGTGGGCTGTCGGTGCACAGCCTTTTTGAGGTGGAAAGAACATTTTAATTAAATGTGAGACACGACGAGGAGGGGGTGTACGTGCGGGTTTGTTTATGTGTAGGGCTGGCCAGAACCACATATATATTTACGGTGTATATAAGGACTTTTTGGCAGGGAAATCACGAAATATACGGTCATATACGGCGTATATATACGGTTCTGGCCAACCCTATTTATGTGTGTAAATGATTGATGGAGTGGGAGCTGAGACATCAGCCTCCCTAAGTTGTCAATGCAGGTATTGCAAGCACCCACGTATTGTCTTTGCGCTGCTTGGTTTATGTGTGTAGATGATTGATGGAGTGGGAGCTGAAACATCAGCCTCCCTGAGTTGTCAATGCAGGTATTGCAAGCACCCACGTATTGTCTTTGCGTTGCTTGGTTTATCTGCGCTGGGAAGCAAGGAGAGGCAAGCAGGCATGCACGCGTGTTGTTGCCCAGTGTGTGCTGTTGTTTGCCCTGTGCGTGCGTCCTCACACTCAAAATTGTGTGGCCTGTTTCTCTGCGCAAGCACGCAGGCACGCACGTGCACCTGTTTGCCATTTGTCCACACACACACACACACACACACACACACGCACACACACACGCACACACACACACACACACACACACGCACGCACGCACGCACGCACACACACACACACGCAAGCACACACACGCACACACACGCACACACACACACGCACGCACACACACGCACACACAATTCAAACCAGTGGCGCTTCATTTGTAGGGTTGGCCAGAACCATACATTTATAGGTATATACGGTGTACATACGGTATTTTTGGCAGGGAAATCACCATACATACGGTCATATACGGTGTGCATATACGGTTCTGGCCAACCCTATTCATTTGTGCACAGGCATGATGCCCATGATGCACCAGGGCATGGGGCCTCGCCCACCCATGGGAGCCATGGGGCACCCCCCCACACACGCACACACACGCACACACACACACACACACACACACACACACACACACACACACACGCACACGCACACACACACACGCACACAATTCAAACCAGTGGCGCTTCATTTGTGCACAGGCATGATGCCCATGATGCACCAAGGCATGGGGCCTCGCCCACCCATGGGTGGTATGGGGCACCCCCTCCCGCACGGACACGGACCTTTTCCTGGGGGACCAATGCAGGTTCGTGTGTGTGTGTATGAGTGTGTGTGTGAGTGTGTGTGTATGAGTGTGTGTATATGTGTGCGTATTTGTGTATTTGTGTGTGTTTGTGTTTGCATGTGTGTTGCTTGTTTGCTTGCTCTTGTGCACGTGTGTGAGTGTGTTTGTAGCGTGTGTGTCCGTCTAGTATTTGTTATCCTTTCCACTATCTTTCCCATTATGGGATATGGATTTGGATATGGATATGGATATGGATATGGATAGGACTTAAAATGGTGTGTGTGTGTGTATGTGTGCTCTTGGGGGGCCTATGCAGGTGTGTGTGTGTGTTTATGTGTGTTGTGTGTGTGTGTCAAATATTGCTTTATCCCTTCCCACACAAACGTCATCTTCTGCCGGTGAGCTGCGCAGGTTTGGGTGTGGGTGTGTGCACGTGTGCATATATGCATGCATGCATGCGTGTGTGCGTGTGTGTGTGTGTGTGTGTGCGTGTGCGTGAGCGTGAGCGTGCGTGTGTGTATAATGTACAACGTGTTGTGTGTGTGTGAAAGAGCCAGGCTTAGGAACACGAGCTGTGATAGCTGCGCACAGTGTGTTTCTGAAATTTCAAAAAGTGTGTTGCTGCTAGCGGTGTGGGTGTAAGTGTGGGTGTGGGTGTGGCTGTGGGTGTGGGTGTGGGTGTGGGTGTGGGTGTGGGTGTGGGTGTTTGTGGTTGGGTATGGGTGTGGGTGTGGCTGTGGGCGTGGCTGTGGGCGTGGGCGGGGGCGTGGGTGTGGGCGTGGGCGTGGGGGTGGGTGTGGGCGTGGGTGTGCGTGTGGCTGTGGCTGCGCACGTATTATATGTTGATCACCTTGCACAAAAATGTAAACAAAAATAGAAAGGTGTGCGCAGGCAGCGCAATTTACACCTAACGTAAACTGAGGTTTTTAAAGAATGTCACCTTTGTACCATGGACTGTAGAACCCCTCCACCACAGGGAGGGTAATAAATTACACCAAAACTGAGTGGCAAAAAAAAGTCACTTTGGTACCAAGAATTGTAGAACCCCCTCCACCACAGGGAGGGTAAAAAAACACACTAAAATTGAGAAGAAAAAGTCACTTTGGTACCACGAATTGTAGAACCCCTCCACCACAGGGAGGGTAAAAAACCACACCAAAATTGAGTGACCAAAAAAAGTCATTTAGGTGCCACAAAATGCAAAACCCCTCCACCACAGGGAAGGTGAAGAAGCACACCAAAATTGAGAAGAAAAAAGTCACTTTGGTACCAAGAATTGTAGAACCCCCTCCACCACAGGGAGGGTAAAAAAACACACCAAAATTGAGTGACAGAAAAAAGTCACTTTGGTACCACGAATTGTTAAAACCCCTCCACCACAGGGAAATTGAAGAACCACACCAAAACTGAGTGGCAAAAAAAAGTCACTTTGTTGCCACGAGTTGTGAAGCCCCTCCACCAAAGTGAGGGGAAAACCCACACCCCAAATCGACTGAGAAAAACAGAAAAGAATCGAAAGAATCAAAAGAATCGACTAAGAAGAACAGTCATTAGCTACCATAAACCGTAATGCTCCTCAACCTCAGAGAGGGCAAAAACGTGACTCATGTGACTTTGCGCTTTTGCCTTTTTTCGCTGCGCTTTAAAGTGCGCTCACACCGTTCTAAGCATCCACTGTATGTCCGTGCACTCACACTTATTTTAGCATCCACCGTATGTCCGAGCGCTCACACTTTTAGCATCCACCGAATGCCCGTGCGCTCACGCCTTTCTAAGCATCCACCATACGTCCATGCGCTCACTCACACTTATTTTACCATCTACCGTATGTGTGTGTGCTCACACCTTTTTAAGCATCCACCGTATGTGCGTGCGCTCACGCCTTTCTAAGCGTCCAACGTACTTCCGTGCACTCACACCTATTTTAGCATCCACCGTATGTCCGTACGTGCGCTCACATGCATTTCAGCATTGACCGTACTTCCGTGCGCTCACACTTATTTCAGCATCCACCATATGTCCGTACGTGCGCTCACACCTTTCTAAGCATCCACCGTACTTCCGTGCGCTCACACTTATTTTAGGAATCCACCGTACGTCCGTCGAGGGTTGGGTGGGAGCCTCAGACGCACCTCACATTCACATGCACATACACACACTAGCACACGCACATACTGACACACACACACACACAATTACACAGGCGCAAAATTACACACCTGCGATCACACAAGCCACACACACACACACTCACACACTCACATATGCATAACTACACACTCACACTCACAATCAAACAAGTCACACACACACACTCACTCACACACACAGACACAGACACACGCACACACAGACACAGGCACACACACACACACCCACACACTCACATACACACTCACTCACACACACATACACACTCACTCACACACACAGACACAGACATATACACACACACACTCACACTCACATACACACTCACTCACACACACATACACACACACACAGGGTCCGCCGGGCATGGGTGGCGGAGGGCCACCACAGATGGGAGGGGGAGGGGGAGGAGGAGGAGGAGGAGGAGTGTATGTAAGCGGGCCTCCCGGCCCTCCTATGGGGCCTCCAGGCCCGCCTATGGGGCTCCCAGGGCCACCGGTGTGTGTGTGTGTGTTTGTGTGTGTGTGTGTCCCATTTTAGGGCGGCCGTTCACTTTGTTGGAAACATTAGCACGGCCCCCTCCCCCTGGGGGTCCAGGTATGACCTGTGTGTGTGTGTGTGTGTGTGTGTG
>Ga0307968_1002017_pt1:0-12500 | contig 16748 bp, 16 predicted proteins | sample OrgLakmetagen650_FD_201834 | JGI IMG/M metagenome (GOLD analysis project Ga0307968, IMG submission 201834) | Saline water microbial communities from Organic Lake, Antarctica - #650 | ecosystem: Environmental > Aquatic > Non-marine Saline and Alkaline > Saline | place: Antarctica: Organic... | reverse complement strand
TCCCCTGCAGCCTGTTTTTCCCAGAGTTTTCGCTGCAGCACGTTGTGGAATTGTTCCTAGCACCCTAACCCTGTGTGTTTCCTTGTGGCGCAACCCGACCACACACTGCAGTACGTTGTGAAGTTGGCAGACAAGAATGACTACCTGCTGGCATCGAAGGTCCTGTCGTCAGGCGTGGAGTTTGGGATCCTTAAGCAGGTGAGGCTTCCTGAGTGGGAGAGGGAGAGGGCTTCAATTGGGTGGAGGTAAGAGCAGGGTGGCGGCAGGTAGGATGTAGGAATTGAAGGCTTGTCCTTGAGGGAGGCTAATTCAGTAAGAGCTGGTGTTGATAAGCAGGCAAGTGTTGGAACTCCTGAATGTCTAAACTGTCCAGGGATGACGGGTGATGTCTTGAAAGTGGGTACAAGAAAAAGTGGGGGAGGGTTGTTATTGATCAATTGGAAACCTGAGCTTCATCGCTCATGCAATCGAGGGAGAGTCTGAGGTCATGTGGGAAGTCCTGCCTGTATTAGTGTGGAGCACCACATTATTGGCGCATGCTGCAGTATAAGGTGGTGTGTGAAGCCCTGCCGGCATCAGTGTGGAGCACTACAGTGTGACGCATTCTGCAGTATAAGGTGGTGTGTGAAGCCCTGTCTGTGTCCGTGTGGAGCACCACATTATTGACGCATGCTGCAGTCCAAGGCTGTGCCATTCGACGCCGAGCAATATAGCTATGCTCGTCAGCCCGGGATGCAGGCTCCATGAGCTTGTCTGCTGCAGCCTAATATCTATTCTCAAGAAGTTGGGTGTTTCTGGCGTAATGCACAATTAGGCTACACGCGAATCGGCAAGGGAACCTAAAATACTTGGTGAATTACAAAATAGTACGGCACATGCACATACACACACATATCTAGCCAACCCTGTATGTTTGTTTGTCACTCTTGTGCCTAAGCTGAAATTGTTTACTGAGTGCATACATACTGAATGAGTGCACTCAGTTCCTTTATGTGTCGGCCATTAGCCAGTCAGTTTTTTTTCTGCAGCTTACGGACCATCATGCTTACCATCATGTGTACATATGTGCACCATATAAGTACCATCCATTAGCCTGCTTCAGTTTATTTTGCAGTTTATGTGCCATCATGTGTACCATGTGTGTACCATGTACCATATACCATGTGCCATATGCGCACCATATATGTACCATAGCCCATAGCCATATGCCATACATGCACCATATATAAATACCATTTATTATGTACTTATGTGCACCATATATGTGCCATATGCGCACCATAAATGTACCATAGCCATATGCCATACATGCACCATACATATACCATATGCCATGTGCCATATGTGTACCATATGTGCACCATATATATACCATTTACCATGTGCCATATGTGTACCGTACGTGTATATAGCAGGGTTATTCAGTTCGGGGTTCCGTCAAAAGTTCGGGTTCGCAAACTTTCACGCATTTTAACGAACCCTAAAAATGCTGTTTGCGAGCTAGTAAAAGTTCGACGAACTTCAAGCCCTTATTTCGAATTTTGGGGTCCAAATTTGCAGCTCAAAATGCAGGAAAGAGCCTTGGATGGCCGTCAAACGTTTTAATTTATTGTGCACTCAATAATTATAATATATGGTTAGTTTCAAGACAATTCAAGCATGTTTTGGACGTATACGACCACAAAAAACAGCAAAATTGCACATCAAACTGCTCGGACAGCTCGAGGGTTCTATAACTTTCACGAACTTTATCGAACCCTTGCTTCCAAAATAACGAACTTAACAACTCTGCTGTACGGTGTACGGTACGGTGCCAAGCTGGCACTGCCAGTGCAAAAATGGCATCAGAAAGGCCTCTCCACCCCAAAACCTCCCATTTTCTCGCCTCCCAGTGTGCTTCTCCCATGTGCTGATGCCACACAATGCTTCACTAAACGACCGTGAGGCTGTGTTGGGGCTGCATCAGCTCGGGGAGGGCCCAGCCGTGGCTTGCATGGAAGCTCAAAGTCAGACGCAGTACTTGATTCCTGGTTGATAATCTGTGTTTTATTCATACACAATTGTTGCAAAAAGGAAAGTTGTGTTTTGGGTCGAAATTGGAGCCAAACGGCCAAATAACGGTCAAAATTAAACTGTATGGCACTAGTGCACAGGCCTAACCACATTTACCATATGAACCATGACTCACGCCTCCCTCCTCCTCAAATTCAATCTTTCACCCGTTGTGTGTAACTTCAATACAGAGCTTCACGTCAGCCATCGCCAATGTATTCATCACGGCTCTAGCTTTGTGGATTCCACTCACCCCCCTCTTCTTTCTCATGCGCCGCGTCCTGGACGACCGTTCCGGCACAAAGTGTGTGTGTGTTTGTGTTTGTATGTGTGTGTGTGTCTATGTCTGTTTGTGTGTGTGTGTGGTGTGTGTTTGTGTGGCTTGTGTGTGTGGTTGCACGCTTGTGCAAAAGTGCGTCTTCATGTGTGTTTGTATCTGCGGCCTTGTGCGTTCGTGTATATTGCACACCCTTGTTCAAGCTCTCTTTCAAAGCAATTTGTTTTCATCATACTTGTGTCTGAGCACCGAAATGTCGTTTTCATACACGACTCATCGTTATGTACATGCATTTCATTTGCATGAGCATCGGTATAGTTGTGCTAACCTCAAAACATCTTGAAAGGCACAAACTCAGTGTGAACTATTCTGCGTATCAGCACTAAAAGGTTAAACTGAAACCTTGCACTCATCAAGTGTGCAGGGTTGGCCAGGTCCGGTTGGCCAGAACCGTTTAATTACACCGTATGTGACCGTATATTTGGTCTTTTCTTTGCCAAAGAGACCATATTTACACCGAATATGGTTCTGGCCAACCCTACAAATGTGCACAGCAAAGAGGGTAACGCAGGTTTTTTGATCGGTTCTGTGCACTGCGTAAATTCCTGGTGTGTTGCTCACACCCACCCTCAATCTCACTTTTTTGCCGTAGGAAAAAACGTAGCGATTCCAAAGCTCAATCCGTGACCACGACATTCGCGGACGTAGCTGGAGTAGACTCAGCTAAGGTGTGTGTGTGCGTGTGTGTGCGTGCGTGTGTGCGTATGTGTGTTTGCGCGTGTGTGCGCACACTTGCTCAACTATCCAGGCCTGCCCACAAGACAGCGGGTCACGACGCACACATGCATACACGTATGCACGCACGTATGCTTGCACACACGCACACACACACACACACATGTGCACAGTACAGATGTGTTGCAGTGTGTGGGTGTTGTGTGTTTGTGTGTGTGTGTGTGTGTGTGTGTGTGTGTGTGTGTGCATACCACCTCCTCACAGCTCACAAAATGTATGAAATAAGCTGCTAGTCTGTGCAATGCACCCCACCCCCCTCCTCATAACTAACCACTACAACAGCTTGAGCGCGCACACATGTACACACATGCATTGATGTATGCACACATGTGTCTGCCTCGTCTCCCGGGTTGTTGCTAAAAAAATGCTACAGCTCCAACAAAACCCTACACACGTTTGGTTCCCTGACCCGCATTTGTGCGCGCATGCAGCTGCATGCATCAATGCACACATTTAGTGTGCACCATATGCACTATATAGTGTGCACAGTGTGCACCATATGCACCACATAGTGTGCACAGTGTGCACCATATGCACCACATAGTGTGCACCATGTGCACTAAATAGTGTGCACAGTGTGCACCATATGCACCACATAGTGTGCACCATATCCTTCTGCAGAAGAAGGATCTCTACCGAACTTGCTGCTACCAAACCTGCCAAAAGCCTTAACCCGCTCCCATGTGAATGTGCGCACCCCCCCCCATGTTTTTAGGAGGAGCTGTTAGAGGTTGTAGACGTGATGAGGAAAGCCAAGGCCTCCTACACCAAGCTTAAAGTCAAGATGCCGAGTGGAGTCCTTTTGTGTGGTCCGCCAGGAACTGGCAAGACCCTGTTAGGTGCGTGCACGCCTCGTACGTAGGGTTGGCCAGAACCATAAATTTATAGTTATGTATGGTGTATATACGGTATTTTTGGCAGGGAAATCACCATACATACGGTCATATACGGTGTGTATATATGGTTGTGGCCAACCCTACTCATACGCTACGTCTTATGGGTAGAGCTGGCCAGAACCTGTGTATGTTATGAAATAAATAATATATATACGCCATTATGCTATACATTTATGTTCTAACCTATACGCTACGTCTTATGGGGTAGAGCTGGCCAGAACCTGTGTATGTTTTATATAATATACCGTAGGTTCACGATCACTTCGGGACCACACTTTCAAAAAATTAATTTATTTTTCGATTTCAGTTCGTGAGGGGGTCTGGGGAACAATTTTTGGGTTCGAGGGCACTTCGGGAGGGCTCTGTCGGGAATTCATTTTTGAGTTCGAGAGCCCCCTGTGAACTCTGCCTGTGCACTGCTACTGCTGTTTGTTGAAGAGGCTGAAGCTGTGGCTGTGGCTGAGGCTGGGGACAGGGGCTTCAAGAATCCGGCCAGGGGGTTCACACTGGCGCGCTTGGAGCTAATTTTGATATCACCCTCAATATTTTTATTTATTTATCACTTCGAATTCAGTTCGGAGAGGCCTCCATGAATTAATAAAAATTTCCGTTTTTTGGCCAAATAATTAATTAATTTCCGAAGTGATCGTGAACCTACGGTATTATATACAAAATGATATATATATACACCATTATGCTATACATTTATGTTCTAACCTATACGCTGTATGCTATACATTTACGGTTGTAAGCAGCCCTACTTATGTTCTTGTGTTTCAAGGTGCTGCAGTTGACATAAGGGAGGGAGGAGGTGTGGTGTGTGTGTGTGTTTGGATGGGTGTGTGCGCATGTGTATGTATGTGTGTGTTGTGTGTGTGTGTGTGGGGGGGGGGGGGAGGGGACTGCATTGGGCCCAAACAATGGCACCTCTGTGAGCAAAAAAGCTGATCAATGCTACCATTGCGTAAACAATAGTTGAGAAGAAAAATAACCTGTCCTCAATACCACTACTAAGCCTACGAGTAGTGTACTCTGTCCATCTTGCTGTCTGCAGAACAAGCTGTGGCTGCTGCTCCTCAATTAACGCGCTCCTCAGACTTCAAATGACATGTAATCCTCAGACTTCAGATGACATGTCATTTCATAATGTAATCCTCATAATGTAATCCGCAGACTTCATATAACATATAACATGTGATTCACCACATACGCTATTGTTCCTCACACCCTGTTCTAAGTCAACACATCCCATCATCACAATTTTTGTATTTCCTCATCCCCCGTCTCCAATGCTCGTCACAGCTAGAGCAGTGGCCGGGGAAGCTGGCATTCCTTTCTTGGCTGTCAGTGCAAGCGAGTTTGTGGAGCTGTTTGTCGGGCGTGGGGCTGCGCGCATTAGAGAGCTATTTGCAGAGGCACGCAAATCTACGCCATGCGTCATATTCATAGACGAGCTCGATGCGGTGAGTGTGCTCTGCTGCTTTATGTGCAGTGCAGTGCAGTGCAGTGTGGCACGTGCATGTGAGGTGATGAGGGATATTGATGGTGTGTATAATGCGTGTATAATTTGGGCAGGCAACCTTGTGTATAATGCGTGCATTATTTAGGCAGGCAACCTTATGTTAAATGCGTGCATTATTTGAGCTGGCAACTTTGTGTTAGTTGCGTGCATTACCTGGGCAGGCAACCTTGTGATTAATGCGTGCATCATTTGGGCTGGCAACTTTGTGTTTGATGTGCGCATTGTTTGTTTTATGCGTGCTTTATTTGGACAAGCAACCTTGCGACACAAAGTTGCCTGCCCAAATAATGCACGCATTTAGCACATGTGCATGCGCTTGTTGTTAATGCGCATGCATTATTGAGGCTGGCAACCTTGTTTTTAATGCGTGCATTACTTGGGCCGGCGACCTTTTGTATTTGCTGCTTCTTGCGCTTTGCTTGTGAGGTACTGTGCGCAATGCATGTGTATGTCTTATCCCTCAAGCTGGTGACTCTCAAACCAAGTGTCCTACGTGGCATGACACATATTGCAAGAGTGAGGCTCGTGTCTGCACACTTCTTACTTTCAGCTTTGTGTCCTTTCAGCCTTTTACTCATTCATCTTGCATCTCCTTCCCCTCTCAATCCTTCACACTTCCTCAATATTTGGGTGGCTTTTTTCTTTTTTCCCCCTCAGGTCGGTGCGAAGCGCGGTCTAGGCTACAATGACGAGCGCGACCAGACTTTAAATCAGCTGCTGACAGAGCTAGATGGGTTTGAGGGCAGGCAAGGTGAGAAGCGGAGAGGAAAGCAGCCTTTGCACAAAAAAGAAAGCGCAGGAAGGGGCAGCGTTATTGCTCCGCGGGTGCTGCGACAAGACAGCGCTGCTGATCTACAACACAGCACTGCTGAAATGAAGTCCAATTGTATAAACCATCGACGAGTAGTGTGGCGGGTTGGCATACTTAAGGTGACACTTGCTGGAAGATTTACAATATTATAAAGCATCGACGAGTAGTGTGGCGGGTTGGCATACCCAAGGTGACACTTGCTGGAAGATCTGCACTCAGGCGACGCATTACTTTTGCATTTGTCCCGCTCCTATGATAGGACGGTGACGAGGGCAAAGCTCTGTAGATGGTCAAAGAGGGGGGGGACAGGTCCTTGGATGCCACAATTTTGAAAGGTCTAATTTTTGATAGTCCAGGGTTTAAGGCGTACCAGTGTATTAAGGCGTACTGTACCAGTGTGTGTGTGGCAGTTCTTCAAGGCGTACTGTACGTGTGTGTGTGTGTGTGTATGTGTGTGTGGCAGTGGCAGTGCTTGAGAAGTACAAGTGTGTTGGCCTTGGTTAAAAGGCTTTGATTGGAGGCGTAGTGTTTTTTTATTTTGGGTACGTTGCGATGTCACATTAATGAGCTGTACCTCATTGGCTCAAAACACATACCATTTCTTGTGCGGTTTCTCCCACAAGGGTGTGGTGCATCAAGACATGTACCTCATTACTTCATTGGCTCAAATCACTCACTGCTTCCTGTGCGGTTTGTCCCACGAGGATGTGGTGCATCAAGACATGCACCTCATTGGCTCAAGACACTCACTGCTTCTTGTGCGGTTTCTCCCATGAGGATGCGGTGCATCAAGACATGTACCTCATTACTTCATTGGCTCAAAACACTTTCCTGAGCGGTTTCTCCCACGAGGATGCGGTGCATCAAAACACTCACTGCTTCTTGTGCGGCTTCTCCCACAAGGATGCGGTGCATCAAAACACTCACTGCTTCTTATGCGGTTTGTCCCACAAGGATGCGGTGCATCACGATAGGGTGTGTCCTGCGCGTGAACATTGAAGGGGGTGGCTGCATTAAGTAAAATGAGTGTGCATTAATAAGGTCCCTTGGGCTGGGGCTGTGACGCAGGCCTTGGCTAAAGTTTGGGGACATGGTGCACGCCTTGGGCTGTGGTGCAAGCTTTGGCCCGAGTCCCACCAAGTGTGAGCACGGTCAATACATTATCTGACTCATGTCCCCTACCTGCTGGGTCGACGGTGCTGGGTTTTCTCAGGGCGCTCTGTCAGGTGGTTCATATCACTTATCGGGTCGACGGTGATGGTTTTTTTCAGGGCGCTCTGTCAGGGGGTTCATGTCCCCTATCTACTGGGTCGACGGTGCTGGGTTTTCTCAGGGCGCTCTGTCAGGGGGTTCATGTCCCCTATCTACTGGGTCGACGGTGCTGGGTTTTCTCAGGGCGCTCTGTCAGGAGGTTCATGTCCCCTATCTGCTGGGTCGACGGTGCTGGGTTTTCTCAGGGCGCTCTGTCAGGGGGTTCATGTCCCCTATCTACTGGGTCAAATGGTGCTGGGTTTTCTCAGGGCGCTCTGTCAAGGTGTACCAAAAAAGGCCTTCAGTCAGGAAGTGCGAATGCTGCTATTTTTTTCTCGGGGCGCACTTTCAGTAACCTTATGAGCAGGGTTGGCAGAACCTTAATTATACACCGTATATGACCGTACATTTGCAGAATCCCCTGACAGTAAAATTCTGTACATACACCGTATATACATATGGTTCTGGCCTCCCTTCTTGCGAGGCTAGGAAATGACGTGAGGTCCGGTTGTTGTTGAGGATATCTTGCCACAGCTTTGTCTATGTGCTTCAGGCAGCTGCAAAGGCATTCCCAGCGCTTAAGGTGGTGTGCTTTCTATGCCGATGGCACGAAAAATCTGGTGTACTGTTCCGGTACTGTATCTGGTATACTGTTTTTGAGGGCACTGACGTGTTCAGCAGAATAAATTGAGTTTGCAGTTGAACTGCATTGCCATCTTCTTAGTCCTTTGCCTTTTCACTGCCATTCCTAGCTAAACATTAACGCAGCCGGTTGTAGTACTTACTAACAAACTTTGTTATTGTTTTAATGCAGGTGTGCTTTTCTTAGCCGCCACTAATCGCATAGATGTGTTGGACCCTGCACTGCTTCGCCCAGGACGAATCAATCGAAAGGTCAGTTTGTTCTAGGTTCAATGTGGTGGTCCTAGAGCAGTTCAACTTCAGGATTAGTGATTTGCCGGTATGGTGTACGGTACGGTGTATGGTTCGGCTACATTTTGGTTCGGCTGCAGTATGGTTTGGAATGGTCTGACCATGATGTACAGCAAATGCGGTACGGTTACATTGAAGTGCACAAGGCTGAACACAGCCTATCTTGTACCGAAAGGGCCATTTTTGGCTCAAATTGTTCAAAAAAGCAGTGACCAGAAATTGAATCCAGGACTTTTTACCCCCTGCAAAAGCCCTGCACAAAGGCAAAATACAGCAAAGCTAGGTCTAACCGTATCATTTCTTTGACTGCGTTAAACGGCATGTACTGCATTGGTGTTGTACCATATATGCGGTCTGAAAATGAAATACGCCGCACAGGCCATCACTGTCTAGAATACATGATTTAATTGACATGAAATTTATTCCAACAAAAGGTCAACTCATTCTAGGTCCACCCTGGTTAAACTCACGCTCTAGAGCATTAAATCTTTAGAAAAAGGGTTTCAGCTTCTGTCTGTTCCTGAGCTGTTCCGTGAGCGCTCCCCTCAGCTTCCTTATTACAATTAGCCTAAAAGTACACTTGCACACTGTGCACATACATGGACATGCTCTTTTAAGTGTGCGTGCGCGCGCGCGCACACACACACACACACACACACACACACACACACACACACACAAACACGCATGTACACACACGCACACACATGCACACACACTCATGCACGCACACTCGCATGCACAATTTCACACACGTACACACAAAAACTCACACAGACACACAGACACAAACACACGCACGCAAACAGACACACACACATATATATCTTACACACACACAAACAAACAAACACACATACACACACAAACACACACAAACACATGCGCACCCACATACAAACACACACAGGTTGTGGTGCCTCTTCCAGACGAGAAGGGCAGGAGGGACATCCTGCAAGTGCACATGCGTGGAGTTCCGATGGCTTCTATTGAGGAGAAGGCGGAGGCATGCTACCGACTCGCTAGAGTGACTTCAGGTGCGACAACATTGCACTAATTGTCTCCCTTTTGCCGTGCAGGTGTGTATATGTTATATGGACGTTGACAAACCCTTCCTCCTCTGGGTTCTCTGGTTCTGGGCTCGCTTACGTTTTGCGTGCCAACCTCAATTCATCTTCCCTCCTTGAGAAACGATGACGTGGCAGTCTCACATTTTTCCTTGCCTCACGCGTTCATAGCATGAGGAGATGGCTTGCAGATCTCACACGTTTGTCACGCCCAATCAGTGGCAGCAACGTGTCTATGGTATCATAATCAATCAATCAATGGTATCAATGGTATCATAATCAATCCATCAATGGTATCATAAAACAAGCAGTTAGTTGGTTGGTAGTTCTTCGTCACTGTCAACTAATCCCCCCCTCATTTGAGAGCTAGTTGTGCTGAGTCCTATACTTATACTGTAGTGACGGTGATTTGATCTGAAACGTTGTTGGTTTTAAAGGAGAGGAGGGAAGATGCATGAGATTGGCATGCGAACCACTCACATATCCCCCTCCCAGGAACCCTTTCTCTACCAGATCCTCTTACTACCAGGTCCTCTTACTAGATGCGTGCCTGATATGCAGATGTTGGCAAGCCAACTGCCAACACACACAACACACACACACACACACACACACACATGCGGCATAACACACTCCTACGTTGTCCTCTTCAGGGTTCTCTGGCGCTGAGCTCGCAAACGTGGCCAACGAGTCAGCCCTTCTGGCTGCTCGCCAGGAGCAGGACAACGTCACCCTGCGGGATTGCCTAGAGGGCGTGCGGCGGACAAAGTGAGCATCGCTTGTAGCAGGCCTGGGAACCAATTAGCAGGCCTAGGATCAATTAAGCAGGCCTGGGAACCATTTAGCAGGCCTAGCAACCATTTAGCAGGCCTGGGAACCATTTAGCATGCCTGGGAACCATTTTCTTTGCAATTGTCAAGGAACAGAAGAAACTGTGACAACTGCCAGTGCTGTGTCTAATGGGTTTAATCTTTTGAGGCTCATCGCTTGTGCCTATTCTACAAGCCCAAGGTCACATCTTCAGAATTTTTCAGTTAATGCCACGCTAACTGTACGCTAATGCGCCTATTGAAGTGCAACAATATGCCTCAACAGGAGTCTTTTGACACCACTGACGCTCCGTTCAGCTTCCGCCTTAGACCTGTTAGTCAGAACTGGGTCATGAATACAGTGTGAACTGATTGGTGCTCTGTTGCCCCCTTCCTTTATCACGCAGGTTCGGTGTGAATGGGCAGACAGGTAACCCAATTGCCTTGGCATGGCAGAACTGGCTCATGGACGTAGCCTCGGGCGGCCCTCCACTAAGGGAGCAAAAAGTGGGCAACATAGCCGTTTAGGCGCTGTGTTCCTCATTTTTGCATTCTCCTGCTGTACCATAGAATGAGAAGATCACAACAACGCATGGACTCCTTGTAAGCTTTTATTTTCCTAGCCTTTTTTCAGCGTCTATTCTCACTCCCTGCCTTGTAGTGCCTAGGCTGTTTCTGTAGTAAGGCTCTGTTACCTGGTCCTTAGTATTGACTATGTTATGGGGAGCATTTATTCGTCGATTTCCTCTCATAGGTAAAAACGAAACGAAAATACCTTTCTCTATTTTGAGTAGTCTGCGGGTCCTAACATACTTTGAGGTATGTGTAGCGACGATCATGACATTAGCTTAGACGTGGATTGCAGGCCCTTGCCGGACACCCTGAGCTGCTTCTGCTGTGCAACAAGGATTACAATCAGGGGTTACCTTCAGCTAGGTTGTTTGGCTGCTCGGCTGCTGACTGGTCTGAGCCAGCCACAAATAATCGATAAGCGAGTGAAAGAAAAGTCTCCCGGGATTGTGTGCCGTGGCACCCAGACCCACACCTTGACTGTTTTCCCTCAGGAATACTCAGGAATTAAGCATTGCGCTGGACGTCTGTCTCGTAAGCAAGCCTTCCATCCCCCAAAAGGTGTATACTAGCCTCTGCTCTCCTCCTCTGTGGGAAGACAACAGCTCAAGCACCGCACAACCAAAGATTTTAGATGTCTGGAAGAGCGAGTTTGACCGAAAAGAACCATCCTCATGGCCAACCGGGTAAATAACTGTAACAATTTACATAACTCGTAGATGCAAAGACAACACAGACAAGCCTTTGGCAAACTTCCATCTGGTTTGCTATAAGATTAGCTGCAAAGCTGACATGCAAACTGAACGAATGCTCCATCAGACATGCATCTACACTCGTAAAAACAAGATATGCACCACAATACAACTTAGACAACAACAGTCAAAGTGCGGGTCTTCTGGGTGCCATGGCACACAACCCCCCTGACCCACACTAATTATTTATTTGCGTGTTGCACGGTGTGGGGTTGCCTGGTGCAGGCACCTACGTAACCCCCTCCCTTAATTAAGCTGGCTATGTCATTCACTACCAGCGTCTTTTCTTTTCTTTTCTTTTAGGTGTACCATACATTACCTGATATAAGCGATAGTAGAACCAGTATTCAAATTCATATCAGTGACTGCATGACCGGCATTAAAAGTGGGCTTAGAAACAGGCGAATAGTCAGTCATACTTCTTGACTGAAGGCGCTTTTCTTGTGAAGCTTGTAAGCCTTGTAAAAAATGGGCTTAGTCAGTTTTAGCCCTTTCCGGTACTGTTATCAACTCTCATCAGGAGCCGGTTTCAGGCCAAGCCTGCAACCCTCCTGATCCCTATTGATTTTTTCCTTTCCTTTTCGCGGTGGAAGAGCCTTACGGCGTCAGAAAAAACCTCACGGTTGAAATTTGCGGTTGAAGCGGTTGATTTCAACCGCGGTTGAAATCAACCGCATTTCAACCGCTTCAACCGTGATATTATGCTATATGCCAGCTGGCGGTTGAAATCAACCGCATTTCAACCGCTTCAACCGTGATATTATG
>Ga0307968_1002016_pt1 | contig 16749 bp, 22 predicted proteins | sample OrgLakmetagen650_FD_201834 | JGI IMG/M metagenome (GOLD analysis project Ga0307968, IMG submission 201834) | Saline water microbial communities from Organic Lake, Antarctica - #650 | ecosystem: Environmental > Aquatic > Non-marine Saline and Alkaline > Saline | place: Antarctica: Organic Lake... | reverse complement strand
GTACTAATGACCCTAAAACCATGCAAGTAGCAGTATTGCATGATGTACTAGAAGATACTTCCGTTACACTGCAAGACCTAGTAGAATATGGTTTTGATAACAAAGTAATTCAGTCAGTTTACATGTTAACTCATAGCAAAAACCAAGGTTACGTTGAGTATATTGAAACAATTAAAAAAGACTATATGGCTACTGTTGTAAAGATAGCAGACTTACGTCACAACAGCGATATTACACGGCTAAAAGGGATAAGTGGTAAAGACCTGGATCGTATTAAAAAATACCATAAAGCTTATACATTCCTTATGGAAGATGAAGACGAAAAGGATTACGTGGATCAAATGAAAAACTACAAACAAACACGCGACCGAATGTGCAATTAAGCACACTAGGAGAAGCACATGGCAAAAAATGTAACAACAGCATGGAGAACACTTCGTCTCTCAAGTCCTAGAATAGGACTTGATGAACCAAAAGTAAGGAATAAAGCTAAACAAGTTATAGAGGATACTATGGGTTTCCACGATGCGTTAAGTGGTGATTGGTGTCACGTAAAACCAGATAGAAGCTGGAAAAAACATAGAAAGACTCAGTACAAAAGTTAAAATAATTATAGACAAGTAACTAAAACCTTGTTATAATAGTTAAACAAATTAAGGAAACAGAAATGTTATCTTAATTATAAAACCTAACTGCGGCTTCAATTACCGTGTAACCTTGTAATCTGTGTTAGAACAGAGGGACGTTAGCTAGTTACATATATCTTGTTATAAACTGCGGCTTCAATTTCCGTGTAACCTTGGAACTTATTACTAGAGTAAGGGGGGTTTTCTAATATGACTAACAGATATAAACGCAGACAAGTGATAATCGCAGAGACGTATGTGGTGACGTTCAATTAAGTGCAAAGCTTATTTATTTTAAGGGTGGGAAGCTTAAGTGGTATAAGCGGTGGATTGTTAATCCAATGATAGAGAGTTCGAGTCTCTCCCCGCCCTCAATTATAGACTGTTAAGGAATAAATAATGCAAATATGTATAACTTGTGGAACAGTATCAGACCTTTGTCTCTGTAAACCTGAAGATGTCTGTTTAGAAGATGCAGCTCACTGTGAATGCTGCAATCGTTTAACGTCAGAAGATTATTTAGATACAGATAACTACTGCACAGACGAAGAGTGTCAAGAAGATCACGAAGTATACTTAGAAGATATAAAAGATCTAGAATAAATTAATGCGATATTAGTTCAGTTGGTAGAACGGTAGGCTTCCAACCTACATGTCAAGAGTTCGAGTCTCTTATATCGCTCCACTACAGAGGAAAGCACTATGATAATTCCTGGGTATACAGATTACTCATTAGAAAAGGGTAACGTGTACCGAAAAAATAATACACAGGTTACGTTACAGAAAACAGGTAGTTTAAAATTAAAAGACAGTGAAGGTAACTGGAAAAGTGTAGCACTGACTAAAATTAAATCGTTATGCGGTATTAAATTACAACTGCCTAAAAACGCTAAAGCTATACCTTTTACTAACAACGATTATTTTATAGATAAAGAAGCAAACGTATACAGTTTTACTAGAAGGAACCCTTGTGGGTTAAAAATGAAAACAAAAGTCGGAAGCAAGGGTTATATTTGTGTAAAAATTAAATACAAAGACGTAACCAGAAAAATAGAGTTACAACAACTAATGGGTATTACTTTTCTACAGCAGGACTATATAGAAAAGGGCTTAGTATGTATGCACTTAGATGATGATAAAGAAAAGTGTGAGTTAAGCAACCTAAGAATAGGTACATACTCTCAAAATAACTTAGATGCTTATGCTACTGGCGTAAACCCTAGCAAAAAATAACAACACCCCTATAGCTCAATGGCAGAGCACTCGGCTGATAACTGAAAGACCGTGGATCATTACCACGTAGGAGTACCAAACAATGGAGAGGTTGCTAGAAGTATTCCCGGCACTATGTAGCTAATACCTACCCTCTCCGCCCATTTAACCTCCCTGAGGTTAATACATGCCCTTTGCGTGTATAAAATAAAAACACCCCTATAGCCAAATGGTATAGACGTACTAAATCAAGAGTGGGAACGTATAGGATAGCCCACCCCCCTACATCTAGAAACCTACTGTACTACTAAGTAGATGTTGTAGCCTTGGTCAACAAGGATACCCGATAGTCTTATTGGGTATAGGGATCCCCTACATAATGGAAGAGTAATCCAATAGATTCTGGGTACTGGCAGTAGTCTTGAAAACTATCGATCCTTTAAAGGGTGTGTGGGTTCGAAGCCACCTCTTCCGCCACATAATGAGTAGTTAGACTTATAGTAAAGCTGCAGTATCCTAACTGTATTAGCAGGTGCAAAACCTGCACTACTCACCTAATAACAAAGGAGTAATACGTGCGTATTACTCCTTTTTTGTCTTTAAAATTTAAAAATATCTTTGACATAAGCCATAACTTCTAGTATAATATCCTTATAAATTAAACAAAAAATAGTTCAATATCTGTAGCTATATAACTAAGGATTAAAAATGAAAAAAGAGTTAACCGTAGTAAAAAGGGATGCTAAAACTAGTGTCCCTTTTTCACCTGAGCGTATTATAAATGCAGTAACCGCAGCAGCAAGAGAAGTAGGTACTACATACTATAACTTAGGTGAAAAAGTAGTAGAGGAAGTAAAAGAGATACTACCTAAGCATGGTGAAGTACACGTAGCCTTTTTAGAACGTGAAGTAGAAAAGATACTTACTCGATATGACATGGAAATAGCAAGAGCCTATATTGAGTATAGGCACTATCGAGATATGGTTAGAGAACGCAAGTCCCCACTAATAAAAGATGTAGTAGGGCTGCTAGAACAAACCAGTACTGATATTCTAAATGAAAATGCGAACAAAGATACTAAAGTAATACCCACGCAAAGGGATATACTAGCGGGTATACTATCAAGACATCACGCAAAGTCTCATATACTGCCAAGAAATATAGTAACTGCACATGATAGAGGAGAAATACACTATCATGACTTAGATTACGCACCTGCTTTTCCTAGTTTTAACTGTATGCTTATAGATATTGAGGAAATGCTAAAAGGTTTCCATATGGGTAATGCAGAAATAGAAACTCCAAAGTCCATAGGAACAGCTACAGCAGTAGTAGCACAAATTATAGCACAAGTAGCTTCACATATATATGGTGGTACTACCCTCAATAGGTTAGATGAAGTACTAGCCCCTTATGTAGAAATGACTTTCGCTAAGCACTTAGTAGTAGCCAATACGTGGGAGATACCTAATGCTCAGTTATATGCTAAAACAGAAACAGAGAAGTCCTGTACAGACGCTTTCCAGAGTCTAGAATATGAAGTAAATACTTTACATACCGCAAATGGACAAACACCTTTTATAACCATAGGGTTCGGGTTAGGTACTGGATGGGCTTGTAGACTAATTCAGAAGTCTATATTAAACACCCGTATCAAAGGTTTAGGTAAAAAACATAAGACAGCTATATTTCCTAAACTAGCCTTTATCATTAGAGAAGGCCTAAATAGAAAGCCAGGAAATGAGAACTACGATATAAAACAGCTAGCACTAGAGTGTGCATCTAAGCGTATGTATCCTGATATTCTAAACTATGATAAAGTAGTAGAAGTAACGGGTTCTTTTAAAACCCCTATGGGTTGTCGAAGCTTTCTAGGAGGGTATAAAGATGAACAAGGGATTGAGAAAACAGATGGTAGAAATAATCTGGGGGTGGTAAGTATTAACTTACCACGTATTGCTTTAGAAGCTAAAGGAGACCTTGGATCTTTCTATAGTATATTAGAAGAAAGACTAGAGTTAACATACCTAGCGTTAGAAACACGTATAGATAGGCTACGTGGTATAAAGGCCGTTGTAGCACCTATCTTATATATGGAAGGGGCTTGCGGAGTACGACTAAACGCCGATGATGAAGTTCTGGATATTTTTAAGAATGGTAGAGCTAGTATCTCCTTAGGGTATATAGGAATACATGAAACACTTAATGCACTACTAGGCACTAAGGAAGATAACTTTAATAGTGAGTATAGAAAATCATTAGGACTTAAAATAGTTACCATTTTAAAGGATACAGTAGTAGAGTGGGAAACACGTAACCATTGGGGTTACAGCCTATACTCTACTCCTTCGGAAAATCTATGTAATAGATTCTGTCAGCTAGATAAAAAAGAGTTTGGTACTGTAGAGGGAGTAACTGATAAAGGTTACTATACTAATAGTTTTCATTTAGATGTAGAGAAGAAAGTAAACCCTTATGATAAACTAGACTTTGAAGCAGAGTATCCAGAACAGTCTTCTGGGGGCTTCATTTGCTATGGGGAGTTTCCTAATATGGAAAACAACTTAAAAGCATTAGAAGATATATGGGATTATAGTTATGATTTAGTACCTTATTATGCTATCAATAGTCCTATAGACGAGTGTTATAAGTGTGGTTTTACAGGAGAGTTTACTTGCACAAGTAAAGGTTTTGTATGTCCGTCCTGTGGCAACCATGAAGTAGGTACTATATCAGTTATACGTAGGGTATGTGGGTACCTAGGAAACCCCGATGCCAGATCCTTTAACAAAGGAAAACAAGAGGAAGTAAAACGAAGAGTAAAACATAGCTAATAGCTATACACAAGGCAACTAACATAAGAAATTAGTTGCCATACTGTTAATAATTTGTTATAATATGTCCTCAAAATCAGATAATAAAAGAAAGGAAGAATAACTTGAACGTAACTAAAAGAGACGGCAGCCTAGAGCCCATTAATCTAGATAAGATACACGACATCTTAGAGTATGCTTCTAAGGGGTTACCTAACGTATCGACCTCACAAGTAGAAATGAATGCAAAAATACAGTTCTATGATGGCATTCCTACAGACGACCTCAATAAAATGCTAATAAAAGCAGCTGCGGATTTAACTACTGCACAGCACCCTGAGTTTGCCACTTTAGCAGGACGTTTACTAATGTTTACGGTACGTAAGTTAGCATATGGACAGCATACCCCTACGCCATTTTACGAACAAATAGTATCTATGATAGACAAAGGGCTATACGATAAAGATATATTAAAAGATTATACAGAAAAAGAGGTAAAGGATTTAGAAACTATTATTGATCATGATAGAGACTTAGACTTTGCATACGCTGGAGCTAAGCAGTTATTTAGTAAATACCTAGTACAGAATCGTGTAACAGGTGAGGTGTTCGAGTCTCCACAGTATTTATATATGCTAGTATCTATGTGCCTATTTAGTAAATACCCTAAAGACACCAGGATAGGATATACTAAGCGTTTCTATGAAGCCACTAGTACACATAAAATCTCTTTACCTACACCTATTATGGCAGGTGTACGTACTCCTACACGTCAATTCAGTTCATGTGTTTTAATAGAAGCAGCAGATAGTTTAGACTCCATTAGTGCTGCTACAAGTGCTATAGTTAAGTATGTTTCACAGCGTGCTGGTATTGGTATTAACGGGGGCAATATTCGTGCTCTAGGAAGTACTATCAGAGGTGGAGAAGCTAAACATACAGGAGTTATACCTTTCTGGAAGCACTTTCAAACAGCAGTAAAATCTTGTTCGCAAGGTGGAGTACGAGGTGGAGCAGCTACGTTGTTCTATCCATTCTGGCATTTAGAAGTAGAATCTTTGTTAGTATTAAAGAATAATCGTGGTACTGATGAAAACCGTATTAGACATATGGATTATGGTGTGCAGTTAAATAAACTGATGTACCAACGTTTACTGGAGAAAGGTAACATTACCTTATTTAGTCCTAATGCAGTTCCAGGCATGTACGAAGCCTTCTTTGCAGACCAAGAGTTATTTGAGAAGCTATATACAGAAGCAGAAGCTAACAATGCTATAGAAAAGAAAACCGTAAAAGCCACAGAGTTATTTACAACATTGATGCAAGAGCGTGCTCAAACAGCTAGAGTATATATCCAAAACGTAGACCACTGTAACACACATAGCCCTTTCGACCCCAAAGTAGCCCCAGTGAAGCAGTCCAATTTATGTGTGGCTGGTAGTACAGAGACTTTAACAAGTAAAGGATACCTAACTATCGCTCCCTTAGAAGGTACAGAGGTTAATGTATGGAATGGAGAAGAGTGGTCTAATGTAACTGTGGAGAAAACAGGAGTAAATCAAAAACTACTAACAGTATCTACTGATTCTACTGAAGATATAGAGTGTACTCCTTACCATAAGTTCTACGTAGCAAAAGGATATAGTGGTAAGTATGTAGAGAAACGGACATACCAGTTAGAAGAAGGAGATAAATTAATAAAACATGAGCTACCTTTAATAGAGGGAAGTTCTGTATTAGAAAAAGCATATGATAATGGTTTCTACAGTGCAGATGGATGTAACGTAAAAGGGAGAGCTAGAGTATATTTATATGGGGAAAAGCAAGGTTTGTTTGACTTATTCCAGAATAAAGAAGTAGTTACTATACAGCCAGAGCTAGATAGAATGTACTTTTACTTACCTAACTTAGAAGATAAATTCTTTGTACCCGATGCCTCTTATACAGTAAGCAGTAGACTGGAATGGTTAGCAGGTTATTTAGATGGTGATGGTACCGTAGCACGTAATGGAGCTAATGAATCATTACAGGCAACTTCTGTAGACTTTAACTTCTTATTTAGAATACAGAAAATGCTACAAACATTAGGTATACACAGCAAGGTAACACATAACACACATGAAGGCTATCGTATGTTACCTAGAAATGATGGTACAGGTACAAAAGGAAAATACTGGTGTAAGGCACAGAAGCGTTTATTAATATCTTCAAGTGATCTTTATAAACTATGTCTTCTAGGGTTTACTACAAATAGACTATCATGGACTAAGAAACAACCACAAAGAAATGCAGGACATTTTGTGAAAATTAGTGCAGTAGTAGATAATAATATTACAGGAGATACATATTGCTTTACAGAACCTAAACGTAACATGGGTATGTTTAATGGTGTTTTAGCAGGTAACTGCCTCGAAATTGCACTACCTACAAAGCCTATGAACAACATACTAGATGAAGAAGGTGAAGTAGCTTTATGTACCTTGGCTGCACTAAACTTAGGTGAATTACTTAGCCCTTCTGTTATTGGAGATAATGAATTAGTAGAAGAGTTATGTGACCTAACAGTGCGTGCCTTAGATGCTTTATTAGACTACCAAAACTACCCAATACCTAGTGCCCAAAACTCTTCTTTATCACGTAGAACTTTAGGTATAGGGGTTGTAAACTACGCTAATAACTTAGCTAGACGTGGGCTTAAATACTCTGATGGAAGTGCAAATAAGCACACGCATGAAATGTTTGAGTGTATTCAGTATAACTTACTAAAAGCCTCAAATAACCTAGCAAAAGAACAGGGTGCTTGTTCTGCATTTAGAGATACACGCTATGCACAAGGTCTATTACCTATAGATACTTATAAAAGAGACTTAGATAGTGTTATTTCACCAGAGTACATTATGGACTGGGAAACTCTACGTTCAAGTATTGTTAAGCATGGGTTGCGTAATTCTACACTAACTGCTTTAATGCCTAGTGAAACCAGCTCTCAGGTATCTAATGCTACAAATGGTATTGAACCACCACGTAGTTTCGTAACCGTAAAGGGTAGTAAAGATAACATGTCTAAGCAAGTAGTACCTAATGTAACAGAATTTGGTAGTAACTATGAGTTTACTTGGGATATGCCAAGCAATACTGGATACATAAATTTAGTAGGTATTATGCAAAAGTTTGTTGATCAATCAATATCTGCTAATACAAATTATGACCCAGGTATGTTTGAGAGTGGTATGGTTCCCCTGAAGGTACTAATACAAGATCTATTAAAAGCATATAAAGTAGGAGTCAAGACTCTTTATTACCATAATACCAGAGATGGTAGTAGTGATGGAGATGTAGTGGCAGAAACAGGTTGTGATAGCGGAGGATGTAAAATATAATGAGTTATACAGTATTTAGTAAAAAGAATAACGACCAGACAAAAGAGAATATGTTCTTTGGACAGTCTGTAAATATCGCACGATATGACCAACAAAAGTTTGAAGTATTTGAGAAGCTAATAGAAAAACAGCTCAGCTTCTTTTGGCGTCCTGAAGAAATAGATATTACTAAAGATAAGAGGGATTTCGCAGGACTCCCGGAACACCAAAAACATATATTTATATCGAACCTAAAGTATCAAACACTATTAGATTCTATCCAAGGTCGTAGCCCTAACTTAGCGTTACTTCCTATAGTTTCTATCCCAGAGTTAGAAACGTGGATTGAAACCTGGTCATTTTCAGAGACTATACATAGTAGGAGCTATACCCATATTCTCCGTAACATATTCACAGAGCCAGGTGAAGTATTTGAAGACATAGTGGAGAATGAAGAAATCCAGAAGCGTGCAGGTTCTGTAGCTTATTACATGGATAGGTTAATAAACTATACTAGAGAGTATCAGGTAGGCGTAAAAGGAACTACACTAAGAGAGTGTAAGAAAAGGTTATTCTTATGTTTGATGGCACAGAATATACTAGAGGCTGTTCGTTTCTATGTATCTTTTGCATGTTCTTTTGCTTTCGCAGAGCAGAACTTAATGGAAGGCAATGCTAAAATAATCAAACTTATAGCCCGTGACGAAGCGTTACATCTTACAGGAACGGTATCTATTATACAAATCTGGAAAAACTACCAAGACGACCCTGAGATGGGTGATATTGCTAAGGAATGTGAAGAAGAAAGTATAGCTATGTTCCATGATGCAGCAAAGCAGGAAAAAGAATGGGCTGCTTACTTGTTTAAGGATGGGTCAATGATCGGTCTTAACGAAAATATTATAAACAAGTATGTTGAGTATATAACAAATCAGAGAATGACTGCACTAGACTATCCCAAAGCTTTTCCAGACGCTATACACAATCCAATACCTTGGGTTAATCACTGGTTCTCCAACGACAATGTACAAGTTGCACCACAAGAAGCAGAGATTACTTCATACCTATCAGGAGCAGTAGACTCTAATATAGATGACTCTGACTTTGATGATTTTAGTTTATAAGGAATAAATAATGAAAAAAGATATATTAGATGTCTATACAAAACCTAACTGCCCAAAATGCACAGAACTAAAAGAGTTCTTACGTAGTAAGGAGATATCCTTCTTTGTAATTGATCTAACTGTAGACAAGGTAGCGTTAGAAAATATAAAGAGAGCAGGGCATGGTACAGTACCTCAAGTATATAAGGATGGTACTTACGTAGGGGATGGTAACTTTACAATGGAGGCCTACTCTTAATGAACTATTCAGCCTATTATCCCGTAGACGTAGTAAATGGTGAAGGTACTCGTTGCACTTTATTTGTTTCTGGGTGTACACATAACTGTAGAGGATGCTATAACAAAGCTACTTGGAATACCAACTACGGTGAAGTTTTTACTAAAGAAATAGAGGATAGAGTGATAGAGGACTTACAAAGTACACGAATACCTATCCAAGGAATATCTTTATCAGGAGGTGACCCACTACACCCTGCAAATCTAACTGCTATCATAAAACTTCTAAAAAGAATATCGACTGAATGCCCTACTAAAGATGTATGGCTATGGTCTGGGTATACTTTAGATAATAGTCTGCTATACTTACAGAGACAGGTACTTAGTTATGTCGATGTTTTTATAGACGGTAAATTTATACAGGAACTAGCAGATCCAAACCTGCTCTGGAGAGGCAGTTCAAACCAAGTTATTCATAGGTTTACTAAGTAACAAGTAGCAATTAATCTAAAAAATTAATTGCTTACTTATCTGATTTACTGTACAATATCTTTATTGAATAGGAAAAGGAAATATTATGTTAGATGCAAATATGAGACACTTACCAAAAGACTGGTGCTTTTTCGTTTACTTTGCTGCATGTAAGGAGGGTTGTGAACCTTATAAACTAGGCGTACGTCAAGGCGACTACATACAGTGCCAAATGCTAGATGAAACGTCTGAAAATCCACATATAAGTATATATGTGGAAGGGAGTGCATATACTATAAAAGAGTCTGATAAGTTAGACTACTGGTGTACATACCAAGGAAACATAGATGGTACAGGTTTTATCAGTGAACACGTAAGACAACTATGCTCTAAAAAGATATTAAATAAAGTGTAAAAATTAACTTGACTAACAACGTTATTATTGATATAATAGATTCTTAGAAATTAAGGAGAGTTCGCATAACGGTATTGCAGTGGCTTGCTAAGCCATCGTCCTGAAAAGGGCTTATAGGTTCGATTCCTATACTCTCCGCCACTAAATTAATGCCGTGTAGCTTAACTGGTAAAGCTCTCGCTTCATATGCGGGAAGACGTCGGTTCAACCCCGACTGCGGCGACCATCTTAAAGGATTTATTTATTATTTAAACGCAGGAGATAAATATGTACCCGAAAAGAGTTTCACATTATAGGCTTTCTTTATGTGAGAAAATAACTGCCCAAGTGCTTTCGGATAAAAGATACTTAAAAGTGTAAACAAAAGCATTAACAGTAGCTATAGGAGTTACTAATGTATAGAATTAGTCCTAAACCTGGGTTACGTCAAAAACTAACAGGTGTTAAAAAACGTATAGTTAAGAAGTTAAAAACAAAAGTTACGGAAGAAGAAAAAATAGCTTTAGTAGCTAAACTAGAACTACTAAAAGAAATTAAAAAATATATTGACTAACAACCAAGTAGTTGATATAATAATTACAGAAATAAGGGATTAGCTCAGTTGGTAGAGCGGCGGATTCCAATCTCGCGTCAGCATAGGTTCAAGTCCTATATCCTTTGCCACATTAAACCACAGGAACTATAATAAAATGGCTAAGCAAATTACAGTAACAGAAGCACTATCTACCCTTAAACTTTTAGATAAGAAGATTGAGAAGCAAAGCAAAGTATTAGAGTTTTACGCATGGGAAACAGTAGCTAACGGGAAAGTGATGGTAGGACGCGATTACTTTCCCTCAGTTAAAGACGCTACTGATTTTATTACTAAAGCACATGATAAAGTTACTTCGTTAATGGCGTCTCGGGCACGTTTGAAAAGTAAAGTTGTAGCATCAAATGCACAAACTAAAGTTAATATTGGTAAGGCAGAAATGACAGTAGCGGAAGCTATCGAGTATAAAAGCTCAATTAGTTCTCAGTTAGTTGTAGAGAATCGTATAAACCACGCTATTGCAAAAGTTACACGGGCACAAGACGATTTAGAGACCCGTATACAGACTCAGATTGAAAACAAAGTAAATCTAGTACTTGGTAATAAAAAGTCGTTAGATGCTAGCGATGATACCTTACAGATCATCGAAAAACAAGTACGCGAATCTAACAAGATTGTCTTTCATGACCCCTTAAGTGCTGTGGGATTAATGAGCAACCTTAGTGAGGAGATTTTAGAGTTCTTAGGTAGCGTAGACGTTGTACTTACCGTGAGTAATTCTACCACTATGGTAGAGTATAGTTAAACAGTTTTAGGTTGATGCTGCATTACGATAACAGAAGTAATTCTGACCCCTTAAGGATGGGGGTCTAATTAAATTCTCCTTATTACCCTAACAGTAAGACTAACTTGTCTTAAATGTTTAGCTATTCTGGCAACGCCAGATACTTTTAAGGACTCAAGGTTTAGCTATCAAAGTTTAGGTATTAGGTATTAGGATTTAGTTTTTAAGTTTTAGGTTTCAAGTATCAAATGTCATAAAAATCCAGGATTAAAGTTTAGTGGTAGTTAGAATGACACGCCCTAGTTAGCTCCTGGCTGTAATAGTAGTATCAACCGCCTTTATTGGCGGTTTCTTTTTCTTTAAGTTATACTCACATAATATAAAGAAAAGGAAACACTATGTCAAAACATACAGAACCTAATTACGTGGATTTTAACCTTAATAGTAATATTAAAGTTAAGTTAAACAATTACGGACGATCTATATTAAAAAAACAGCACAATGAACTATATTCATCACTACGCGTAATAGACGTTCCCTATATACCTCATCCTGTAGATGAAGAAGGATACTGTACCTTTCCGATGTACATTTTTATGAATACTTTCGGAAGCCATGTCCTAGCAGGATCAGTATACTTACCTTTTTCTATTGATATTAATATAGCTTAAAACTATAAAAAGTTATTTACAAAAACCCATAATTACAGTATAATATACTTATAAATAAAGAAGAGAGATTAAAATTTATTGAGTTTGATACTGACAATTAAAAGGAAGGAATAAAAATGAGTAAACTAAGGGTTGACTATTTTTTAAGTAAGAAAGGCGTATTTATAGTAGGCGACGTAGTAGAGAATAAATATGGTGTAACTTGCAGACTATCAGACATTCCGAAGTCTAGTGCTATTTCAGTAAAAGCAGCCAATCAACCAACAGGTGAGTATGAGTTTTATATAACCTCTTTTGCGTACCGTAGTACAATTATAAATAATATTCCAGAAACTAACTTTCCTATTATTATGTCGCAAGTACCTACATTCTATAGGATAGCGGGTGGTAGTAAGTGGAAACCAGATATTGCAGCACTGACAGGAATACAAGAAAAACATGACACAATACGTAGAGGCCACTCTAACCATACTTTTTCTACAGGATATTTAGAACCTAATACCTACCTTACTGCATCTAAGGGTGACATAAAAGCTACAAAAATAGATGACTCTATTAGTATACGTAGTGTACGGTTACAAGAAGGTTTTTACTGGGTAAAACTGTCTACAGGAGACCGAGAAGTAGTACAGTTAAGCGAAGGAAAGTGGCTAGTAGCTGGGGTTAGTGAGAGATCTCACACACTAAAAGTAACTGAGATAAACCCTAAGCGGATAGTGGAGGAGTTATAAATGTTCAAACATCCAAATCGTATCCATTACCTTTTAACTAGTAAACCTTTTAGGCACGAAAACGTACCACAAAAGCGTAACGAAAAATGTAAGTGCGGAAGTGGTATAAAAGTAAAACGCTGTTACCACCCCAAAAAGGATTAAACATGAGAACCCATAGGAGGTGATCACCATCAGTAACCTGTCGTGAGACACTTAGCGAACAGGCCGTGAGGCTAGCTTCCCTTGCTACTGCCTTAAAAACCAGTAGCCATCTGATACATGTGCTGGAAACCCCGGTGAGAGTGTTTTGAATTTCGCGGCACTCTTGCCACCCCTTTAGTTTAAATAGGAAATACAATGATTAAATTTAACTTAGAAAAAGCTTTGGCAGGCGATAATATTATGACGGTAAAAGGCGAAGAAGTTACACAGTTTGTAGGCTTTGACCTTGACAATGAGTATCGATTTTATGGGGTTTTATGTGGGGGGTTAGAGTCTTGGAATAAGATAGGAAAATACACCTTGAAAGATAAGTACACCCTGAGAGATAAGGATCACCCAAATGACTTAGTCATGGCCCCTAAAAGGATGGAAGGTTTTTTTAAACGTTAACTCTAATACATGTTCCTCTATTCACGAAAGCAAAGATAGAGCCGATTTTTTTTGCGGATGGCGACAGGGTGGCTTGCATTGACCTCTCACTGTTCCCTATAGGCTATGGAATACTATCGGGAAGAAAATAAAATGAAAACATTATCAACAAACTACTACTTACAGTTTACAACAAGTCAATTAGACCAGTTACCTAAACAGTTAGACAACGAAATTCAAGAAGTCTTAGCAGAAGCCCTAGATTCTTACTTTCTAGGTAAGGGCATAGATACAGCAGAAGTAAGGATAATTAAGGAAGATGTTAGTGTCGATCATTTCAACTGGTATTGCGTGGGCATAGGATTTTCTGTTGCCTCACTAATATGGGGTATTTGCATACACTTTTGGGGTGGGTAATGAATTACGAGATATTCAATGGTTACGAATACTTAAATGTAATCACACAAATGTCTCCTTATGCAGGTCTTAACGAGTACTTAAACTATCGGTATGGTATAGTATATGTCCCAAACGCTACAAAACGTATTAATTCTCTTTACTAAGGGGCATATTTACAGTATAATATACTTATAAAATAAAGAAAAGGAAATAAACCATGTTTAGAACGGCTAATGAAAGAAAGCATTTAAGAGTTGTTGCACAGTATCACTTATCTAAAAACTGGATATATCCAGAACAAGCTCCTGCACGCACCCGAGAAAAGCTAGAGGATATTGATACGGGAATTATTAAGTATTGTGGTATTCATAGTTATCAAAAGACCACGTAAACTCTACGAAAGTGCTAAACTTAATAACGCCAATGATGTTTTTTTCGATAGCCGTTTTAAGGATAGACCTGCTGAGTACCAGATTTTCGCAAAAGAAAGAGAGGCAAGTCGCCCAGGCATCCAAGAACAGAATGCCAATCACAGAGATGTTCGTAATGGCAAGCTTACAGACCACAATAAAGAAGCAGAAGAGTTCTTAGAAGGTTATGACTGTCCTATGTACTCTAGTGAACCAGCCTTAGAAAGATGCATCTTTGAAGAAGAACGCCTAGCCGTTACAGAGTATGAAGGGGATAAAGAACTTGACTACCCTCTTGGGCTAAATCGGCATGGTGAGTATAAAACCGAATGGGGTGATGCACAGGGTTACGACTTACATTTCATGTTTGGACGTACTTATTACTTATTACATAAAACATATTAAATAGGAGCAATTAACATGAGTACAAATATAGCCTTAGTAGGTAAAGCACGTTCAGGTAAAGATTCATTTGCTAACTACATAAAAGAAGTAAACCCAGAAATACAAGTATATGCGTTAGCTAAACCAATTAAGGAGTTTATTAATATTTTGTTTGGGTTGTCAGAAGAAGTGGCAGAAGGTATAAAGGATATAATGTTAAGACATAACATTACCCTTTCTTCACTAAAGAAAGCAGTAATTTACTTTGGGAAACTTTCAAAAGAAGTACCAAAGTCTTTACCCTATCTATATGATTACTGGGAAATGTTAGTTACACAGCTACAATTTAGCGATGAGCGTGGAGAGTATGTGTATACTGGTACATTACGTAAACAGTACCAAGAGTTTGGTACAGAGTTTGGTAGGTCACTAGATCCTGATGTTTGGCTAAAGTTAGCTCCAATATCTAACGTAGTAATAACTGATGTAAGATTTCAAAACGAAGCTAAATGGTTTAAAGATTTAGGTTTTAGTATTGTTAGCATCCAGAGAGACACTAAAAAGTACGATATTAGAGAGCATTCCAGTGAACAAAGTATGCCTGCTCACTTACTAACTACTACTATACATAATAACATGGAGTTAATAGATTTAAAAGATAGAGCTATTGAGTTATTAGATAACCTAGGGAGTATGCAGAAGACTATCCGAATAGTATGACTGTATAACCCTATAAAACTATAAATTTACTTGCTAAAGTCCTCAAAATACAGTATAATATCTTTATTGAATAGAGAAATACAAAACAATAAGGAAAGTCCAAATGTCAGAACGTTTTTATAGACAACAGATGGAACACTTTAATATTACATCGGTATATGAGCTTGGTCTACTTCATGAAGGTAAGCTGAAGAAGGCAGGTAAGAGACAAACAACTAAGTTACCTGATGGTACGGTTAAAGCAGTACTTAAAGCTGATGTAGTAATTATAATAAATAACTACTTCTATGAAGAAGTGACCGGATTAGATAAACTCACTATGAAAAGCCTAAATGATTTATCGGCAGCGTTGTGTTATAGTAAAGAAACACAAGGCTCTAAAGAAACTGATTTATCTTTTGAAGCCTTTGGGAGGATTAAGAAACCATATATTGAAACTATAATCTCATGGCTGGCACTCCCCGAGACTTATACGCTGGATTTAACTAAGCTAACTGTAAAAACTCTAAAACAACTAATTATACAACTAGATGAAGGACTTATAGAATGAGTGATGATTTAGAAAAGAAAGAAGAGATGTCAAAAGAAGAGCTAGTATATGTTATGTCTACTATGCTAGATTGTACTGCTTTTTCTAAGCAAATAAATAAGCTATCAAAACCTTGTTTATTTCAACTATTTGATAACATGAGTCAGAGAAGGTGTAGTTTTTCTAATATAGAAGATGATGTTAGGAAGTTAGAGAGAAAGAACATAGAGCTTCAAGGTCAGGCAGATGTTCTTATTAAAAAGAATAAAATGTTAGAAAATAAACTAAAGCAAGAAGTACGCAGAGGAAGCAAACGAAAATGAAAATGAATATAAAAGAATTTTTAGAGACAGAACTATTACCTTCATTTAAAGAAGCCTCAGTAACCTTCAATGCATCGTTACAAGAAGAATTTTATATACGTGGAACGCCTTTCTTAGACAAGAACTATATCGCATTAATTACGGAAAGTAATATGTCTAGTAAATCATTTAGAACATTATGTATAGAGGTATTTGGTACAGATAGATTTAACTATACACCTTTACCTGAGGAGGACATAACTTTAGAGCTGTTCGAAGAGCACTATATATTTGGTAAGTATACACACTGTAGGCAATGGGTTACTTACTTTGCACATAAAAAGATATTCACTAAACGTAATACAATATTAAGGTTCATATATGCCTCATAAGACCGTAAATTTTCTAAGGAATGTTATAGAGAATATATCAAAAAACAGTTATGTAGTATCTGACCATTCTTCAGAGAGTACCAAA
>Ga0307968_1002013_pt1:2500-16759 | contig 16759 bp, 14 predicted proteins | sample OrgLakmetagen650_FD_201834 | JGI IMG/M metagenome (GOLD analysis project Ga0307968, IMG submission 201834) | Saline water microbial communities from Organic Lake, Antarctica - #650 | ecosystem: Environmental > Aquatic > Non-marine Saline and Alkaline > Saline | place: Antarctica... | reverse complement strand
AGACCCTACCCCTGGACAGGTGCGCGTGGTTTTGGGTGAACTTGCATGGCACACTGAAACTGCTTCCTTGTGCACCCCTCTTGCATCACTCGTGATCTGTAGACCCTACCCCTGGACAGGTGCGCGTGGTTTTGGGTGAACTTGCATGGCACACTGACACTGCTTTCGCGTGCACCCTCCTTGCGACACCCGTGACCTGCAGACCCTACCCCTGGACAGGTGCGCGTGGTTTTGGGTGAACTTGCATGGCACACTGAAACTGCTTTCGCGTGCACCCTCCTTTTGACACCCGTGATCTGCAGACCCCACCCCTGGACAGGTGCGCGTGGTTTTGGGTGAACTTGCATGGCACACTGAAACTGCTTCCTTGCATGGAATTGCATCACTCGTGATCTGCAGACCTTACCCCTGGACAGGTGCGCGTGGTTTTGGGTGAACTTGCATGGCACACTGACACTGCTTCCTTGTGTACCCCTCTCGCATCACTCGTGATCTGCAGACCCTACCCCTGTACAGGTGTGATTCCATTTTCATGCCCGGCACTGCTTGCTGTGAGATTCCATTTTCGTGCCCGGCACTGCTTGCTGGTTTGCAGGCGCCTGAAGCAGCTGTACCTCATAAGCGTGGCCCAATTCAGGCCTGAGAAAAACCATAGGTTGCAGCTTGAAGCGTTTGCTGCTGCAAAAAGGAGATCAGGTACGGTATGCACATGTGTGTATGGGGGGTTGTATGGGCGGGAGGGCGCACGCGGCACACACACATGCACTCTACATACACACACTCACACACACACACTATCACACACACGCTTTTGCACACATAAGCACACACACTCATGCACGCATACACGCACGGACACTCAAGCACACATACACACGTCCCTGCCCTCCACAGCAGACCCTACGCTGACCTCCTTTGGCTGCTTTGCCCTGAAGGCTGCACGCCTGAAACTAGTTGGAAGCTGCCGTGACGATGCAGACAGATCGCGGCTAGCACAGCTGCAGACATATGCGTGCGAACTAGGGCTGGAGGCGTTTGTTGACTGGTGGGTGCTGTGAGATTCTTTGCTGAGCTGTGTTTGGGGGCTGTCTCCATCTATGTTGGCGCTGTGAGAGAGAGGCGTTTGGCCAGTGAGTCTCTAGCTGTGGCATCGCTGCAGTGTGTATACGGCTTTTCAGTTTACTGCTGAGTATGTGTGGCTCTGCACCTGTTTGCTGCTGCTGAACTGGTGTGTTGCTGCTGAGCTCGTGTGTTGCTGCTGAACTGGTGTATTGCTGCTTAACTGGTGTGTTGCTGCTGGGCTCCTGTATTGCTGCTGAACTTGTGTATTGCTGCTGAACTAGTGTGTTGCTACTGAACTGGTGTGTTCCTACTGAACTGTGTGTTGCTGCTCACCGCAATGTTGATATGAGAGGTACCTCCTTCTTGTTGACCAAGCTGCGGTGTGTGCTGTGCTGTCCAAAAGGAGCACTGTGGTGCACAGGCAATATGTGTTCTCTCATGTGTGTGCGTGTGTGTGTGTGTTTGTGTGTGTGTGTGTGTGTGTGTGGCAATGACACAATGCCCAATAGGCTCTGTGCGTGCATCCAGGTTATAAGGAGTGCTCATCCTGGCCTTCTGCTTGGCATATGCTACTTTCTCTGCTGTGTTTAAAGTGTGGTTTCTTCCGCGCACCTAAGTATGCTATTCCCCTCGTCTCAACATCTTCCCTACAAAAAGACGAACCTCCGTGGAAAAGCACGTATCAGGGCGAAAAAGAGCGCTTTGGCACCTCCACACATTTGAGAAAATTGCTCCCCTTACCTCCCTGCATGGTGCTGTACCTGACCGTGCAGAGTATTGAGAGTTTTTTGCCTTCCCTCACTCCTCACGTTTCCTCCCCTGTATAGGCATGTCAACGTGCCGTACAGCGAGCTGCGGTTTCTACTAAGCGGTGCCGTGGGAGGGCTCCACACGATGGTGGATGAGCACTTTGGCATCAGTGTGGTTGAGTACATGGCAGCCGGCGTCATTCCCATCGCGCACAACTCAGGTCAGTCTGCTCAGTCAGCACAATCAGTCAGTACAGTCAGTCAGTACAATCAGTCAGTACAATCAGTCAGTTCAATCAGTCAGTTCAATCAGTCAGTACAATTACAGTCAGTTCAATTACAGTCAGAACAATCAGTCAGTAAAATTACAGTCAGTTTAATCAGTACAATCAGTCAGTTTAATCAGTCAGCACAACTCAGGTCAGTACAATCAGTCAGCACAACTCAGGTCAGTCAGCAGGGGCTCTGAACGTGTCAGTCAGCCTGGCTTTGTTGGATGTCACGTGTGCTGCTCCTGCATCAGTAAAATTGGGTTCATAAGCACCGTAACGGCATTGCTGCTGGCATTGCTGCTGGCATTGCTCCTCATTGCGCACCACAAAGGTCCTCTGCGTTCATAAGCACCATAACGGCATTGCTGCTGGCATTGCTCCTCATTGCGCACCACACAAAGGTCCCTGGTCAAGAGGTCCTCAATTAAGCACAAAGGTCCTCGGTTAAGCACAAAGGTCCTCGGTCAAGAGGAGCCCCAACCGTCAGGCTTGTCATCGCTTGTACGCTATACACTACGTGAGGGAGGCAGATTTGTGTGCGGTTAAAAAAGGGTAAATGTTGTAAAAAGTCCTGCACACAAGTAATCATCCCCGATGATGTAATGTCACACACCTGTTGCGCATGTCCAAGGCTGGAGGCATGCGCAGTTTGTAGAAAAGGCTAAAGGTTGCAGAAAGTCCTGCACACAAATAATCATCCCCGATGATGTAATGTCACACACCTGTTGTGTGTGTCCAAGGCTGGAAGCATGCGCAGTTTGTAGAAAGCACTGTGTTTTTTTGCAGCGCTTTTTACAGCAAGAAAGAAGCTAAGCCTTAAGTTATAAAAGCTACTCTGTACCTCCTATATGCATTGCTTCTCTCCTGTTTCTTACTATACAAATCACCATGCATGTGCTGGACCTGTGAAAGGATCTCATTTGGTGGACCTGTGATGATGTCTTTGCCGGACCTGTGAATGGATCTCATTTGATGATGTACGGTTTTACTCAAAGTGTGAAAGGATCTCATTTGGTGGAAATGTGATGATGTCTTTGCCGGACCTGTGAATGGATATCATTTGATTATGTACGGTTTTACTCAAAGTGTTGTGCCTCCATCATTCCCTGTAGATGTTGCAGCCTGCGGTTCTCCTCACTGTGGCAAGCAGTGATGTGGGAGTAGGGTTGGCCCAAGCCGTACATGAAATTTCCATATACTGTACATACTGTATATACGCCGTATATGACCGTATATACGTGGGGTTGACCAGAATAGTATATTTACTCCGGAAATGACCGTATATTTGGTGATTTCCCTGCCTAAAATACCGTAGATACACCGTATATATATATTATATATATATATTATATATATATGGTTCTGGCCAACCCTATACATACGCCGTATTTCGGTATGTACAGTTCTGGCCAACCCTATATGGGAGGCATGCTCCCCCTCCAACCTCACTTCTCATATCATGTTGCTTCTCCCGCCGGCAATGTTTGTCGTGCTCACCCCCAGACCAAGGTGCTCAGAACTAATTTTTCTCATATCATGTCGCTTCTCCCGCCGCGGTGTTTGTCGTGCGAACCCCTCACCTCCAGCAGGCCCTGTGATGAAGCATCGCAGTATCGCAGTGCCCCTGAGGTGGCCGAAACCAGGTTCTAGTGAACAGGCGGTGGGAGCATGTGATGCTGTGCGGTGGGAGTATGTGATGCAGGAAGGGAGGGAGGGAGGGAGGGAGGCGGTGGGAGCATGTGAACAGGCGGTGGGAGCATGCTGCCCCCCCAACCTTACTTTCTGTTTCCTTTTGCTTCTCACGGCGGTGGTGTGTGTGTGTCGTGTCACTCCTTACTTCCAGCGGGCCCCCGTGAAGACATCGTGGTGCCCCTTACGATGGCAAGCAACGGTGTGGGAGGCATGCTGCCCCAGGACGACCAAGATGGCCTGCCCCCCCCCAACGGCTTTCTTGCTACCTCCGTGGAAGAGTTCACGGATGCCATTGTGCAGGTGTGTGAGGTTGTGAGGTTGCTGACGTTGTGAGGTGTGTTTTACTGATATCTTCTTTGTGCAGATGGGTTGCTCCTCCACAACCGTTGTCTTACCACAAGAGTCCTCTACTCTTCACTGAGCCAACAGGGTGCGTGTGCAGTGAGTATGGGGACACAGCGCTGGGTTGTGTACTCTGTGCATGTGCCCTATATTTTTTGCAGTTATCCCTCCCTCCTTCCCAGCCCTGATGCGTGATAATTCTTAATACATTTGTTCTGAGGTTACCTTTATTCTCATAGGCCAAGCAGCCGCCCCAGGTCAAATGCCTTTGTGACCCAAACTGGACTGTGCATGAATCAGTCTGCCAAAGATTATTTGATGGCGGCGACACAATCCTGGCAGTGATGCTGTGCCCTCGTGCCTTGCTCCCAACGCCCAATGTCTGTGCCCGTTCCTCTAGTTCAGTATCTTCCTAGTATATACTTCAAAGCTGTTATTTCATAACTTGGTTTCAATGCTGCTCGGTTTCGATGCCCGTGCACTGCAACCAGCTTCACTCGCTTTTGAGTGACAGATATTGTTTCATGCCTGTCTGTGTTGTTTCATGCCTATATATGTTGTTTCATGCCTGTCAGTTACATTCGCAATCGCAGTTGCTGTGACTGACCTTTGAGCATGACGCAGACATGCATTCATCCACAATGCCTCATTCTTTCTCCTATCACAGTCAATCAATCATAACATGCCGCTTCGTTTTCTTCAATTGTGGCATATCATGACAGCAGCCGTAGCTTTACTCTGCCCCTATAGATATATTAGGCCCCTATATATGTGGCATATATGCATGCATATATATGTGGCATATCATGACAGCAGCCGTAGCTGTACTCTGCCCCTATAGCTATATTAGGCCCCTATAGATATATTGATTCATACCATGCATGTTAAGTTGCATCGGCAGCTAAGATAAATCTCCCTCAAACCCTGCTCTTGTGCAGCTGTTGGTCATGGATCAATCGGAGCGCCTCCACATTGCCGCGGCGGCGCAAGCACACGCCTCAGCTTTTTCAGTGGAGCGGTTCATGGCCGACTTCAAGGCTGCCTTAGAGCCAGTGCTTCCCCTGCCGCCATTGGACGGCGCCCATTGATGTTACGAAGTTCGTAGCGTACTCTAGTTAACCAACAGCTAAGGCAGTAGGGTGGGTGTGTATTACTACTTATTAAGAGCTGCCTTCTGGAGTCGAACCAGCTTCACCGGTCACCGTTGGACTAACTCCAGTTAGCTATACACCTTTTCTCAAGGGACGTGTACACACGTAACAATTGGTCGCTCTCAGAGTTAGAGCAAGGCCGCCTTAAGGCCATCCAATTTGTGTTAATGGACAGGGTTGCTCCGTTTCTTCCCAGTTTCATGGCATATGTACTTTGTACTTGCACGCGTCCTTGCATTGGGCAAGCAAACCTACGAAGGGGCATGTCCTAGCTTCGCACCCACCAATGCCGCAGAAAAGCCCTCTGCCTTTCGTCTGGTTTCTAAGCAGACATTTGTTAATATGTAAGAAACATCACAGAGGCATGCAACTAGAGGAGTTCAGTGAGGTTTCCAATTTTGATAGGGTTTTAATTTCCAATTACTGCTGTGCCCTGCGTCCTGGACTTGCTGGGTTTTTTGGTACAGAAGTACTTGATGGCCGGTACAGGCTGACAGCATTTTTCACATTGGGCCTTATTTGTGATGCCGAGGGAGGCGTTTGTAGCATCGTGTACTAACTCGAAGGCATGGCACTTTTTTCTCGGGTTGGAACAGCTGTAATGGGCTGCTTTAAAGTTTATATTTTACTGTTTCTGCACAAAGTGAACCAACTTGCACTGTGCCTTACTGTAAACAACTTTTAATTTGATGAAAGCACAAGGCACGAAATATACATCAACTATACAACCACTGTGACAGTGGTACGGAGGGCGGGATCTGCTACGGAGGCTAGAGAAATATCTTGATGGCTGGTGTGAGCGCTATCAGATATCATTTTGTGCACTGCACGGTGGCTCACTGATTCTTACCAGTGAGGAGTTACTAAGTAAACAAGGAGGCGTGGGAACGTATAGGCAGCATATGCCACAATGCGTGCTGGTACAGGACGTGATTCAACAGCCTCCACAAACTGCAGCTCAAAAGATCTACAGAGCATCTTGTTTTCAAAACACATAGTCAAAAATTCCCAAGCGATCGGGAAGTGTCGACCGTGCCTGAAAGGTTGTTAAATGATAAATATTTGCGGATTCTTGCTTAGACCTGGTCCAGCCGATCAGCCAAAATTGTGTCCTGCCTCTCCCTAGCTTATACAATCAAAGTAACTGGTGTGACACTTTTTGCTGCAGTCCTTTATCACGCCAACCTGATCGTACCACTTGTTTCCTCCTCGATATGCACTTTGAGCAACTGACCCTAGCATACAGGCAGGTCCTATTCAGGATACAAGATAGTACTGCATAATCTTACTTCCTATTTGTCCTTTTGCTGTGAAGGGGAGAACGGTACCTGGTACGTGTATGGCTATCCATCCATCCCTTCATCATGTAAGTGGTGCTTACTTTTATGTTCTTTTTCTATTCCTTATCTTGCCTGCGACCTCTGTTACAAAAAGGCTAACTTTCACTCCATCCTTTTGTTGGCTGCTAAGTTTCTGTTTACAAACTTGTCTTTAACGTTGCACTGGCTGGAACCAGAAATCCCCCCTTTCAAGTTGAGTAAACTCACAGTTTTGTTTTTGATGCTAGCACCAGGAAGGTGTTTTTTGTTTTGTTTTAGAAGGCACGTACTTTTTGGGGTGGAAACCCCTGAGGGACCACCCACCCCTCAAACCCCCCGCCCTTTCAGTGCCCCCACCAGACATAAAAGGGTACCAATCTGCTCCCGTATATATACCAATCGATAGCTCTTGACGTGTGAGGATGCATTCCGAATATATAAAATTTCATCAATTTGACACGTGCCGTCCAAAAATTATGCTTCCTACACCCTCCTGCTAGCAGGCAAAAAAATCCATCTGCCTAACAAATGTGGCTGCCGTTTACCCCCTTTGTAAACCCTTTACGTACAGGAAAACAGGGGTAATGCGGATAATACGAAAGATAATAACGAGGTCGATGCCATTTTGCGTAAGAAATAAGAAATTACATAGGCCGTAAGCCGAGGCCGTACGTAGTAGCAGGCCGAGGCAGTAGACCATATTGGCTGAGAGCGAGCGATTTGCTTCCAGTATCACCCAGATCGGTATGATTGTTAGAATGGGTAACCCATAGCTACTTATTTGTGTCAGTTTCTTTGGCCATTTTTAAAGCATTAATAGGGTAGCTGCGGGCAGCTTGCTTCACATCAAGAAGTTTGTAACTTGGTAAACGGTATGAAACTAGGTGTTTTAGCTTGGTAGCTACGATACACAGAACCAAATGCTTGCTCCAGCACAGAACCTTCAAGGCCTGTTCGCCGCTTGTAGTATGTCCCGCATATGATCAAGAGCAGAAGGGCGGCGGGAGCAGAATGGAGAAGTAGGGCAAATCCAAAAAATAGCAGCTGCAAGTGCAAAAGAGGGGGCATCCAATTGCAGATTGGCTGCAATCCCTGATAAAAGGTTTGTCTGTGGATCTTTTGTAGATGAAAGGCAGGCAAGGCATGTTTAAGAAAGGTGAAGATAGTACAGTCAGCATGGCTCGGACTGAGGCCAAGTAGGTGCCCGCACCAGACAACCTCCCACCGCACAAACAAATAATTCAAGTGTGGGTCACCATTAGCTCATCACTAATGTGCCACAACCCAGACCCAAACCTTGACTGCTGCATGCTGTGTTGTTGTGCGTGTATGTTCATTCGGTAAATTATACCCATGATCCATGATATTACGATATTACTTCCTGATGTAGATGCCATTCAGTCTGTGTGCCGCGGTTGTATAAAGTGAGATTGAGGGGTGTAAGTATAGCCTCTGTACACTTTCCCTAGAACCCACCCAACAAGGATCTCATGGAGCTCCACTCTTACCCTGACCTTGATTGTTCACGTGCGATGCATACTCTTTTACAGAGCGTGTTTTACAGCTAGAATTGGCCAGAACCATACATATACTTCGTATTTGACCATATATTTGGTGATTTCCCTGCCAACAATACCGTATAAACACCGTATATATATATATGGTTCTGGTTAACCCTATTTATAGCAGTATTAGAGCACGAGAATAATAATTTGTTTGTGGTATGCACAAAAGAACATATCCCGTAACAATTTATCCGCACAGACACTTGTACAGAAAGCTAGAGTTAGTTAAGTTGTGCAGGCAACTTGAGAAAACATCAAAATCATGCTGGTAACCTGAATAGGAAACATTTAAGGTCACCCATGTATCGTGCATCGTGCAGCACTGAAAATTGAATATCTTGAAGGCACACACACACACGCATACACACACATACACTTACCATGTAGGAGGTGTATATGGGGTGCTGAATTTGTGCGTAAACTCCGGTGGTGACTAGCGCCTTGGGAGTAACCACTCTATCCCAAGCCTGCATTTGTATGCAGCACAAAAGCAAGGGCAAGGACACGCTAAAGCACCAAAGCAAGGGCAAGGACATGCTGAAGCACAAAAGCAAGGGCAAGGACATGCTGAAGCACAAAAGCAAGGGCAAGGACATGCTGAAGCACAAAAGCAAGGGCAAGGACATGCTGAAGCACAAAAGCAAGGGCAAGGACATGCTAAAGCACAAAAGCAAGGGCAAGGACATGCTGAAGCACAAAAGCAAGGGCAAGGACATGCTAAAGCACAAAAGCAAGGGCAAGGACATGCTGAAGCACAAAAGCTAGGGCAAGGACATGCTAAAGCACAAAAGCAAGGGCAAGGACATGCTAAAGCACAAAAGCAAGGGCAAGGACATGCTAAAGCACAAAAGCAAGGGCAAGGACATGCTGAAATTCTGCCCAGAACTCTGACAAACGTGAAAATCGCTCCCTCTCTCTTCGTGCTTCCTTTGTCAACATTTTCTATTTGACTTGGCTACACATGGAACGTCCTCCATGAACACGTGTTATTCAAGTTATGCTTGTGCTGCGTTTAAGCAAAATATTATGTTCTCCCTTCTTACAAGCGTGCATGCAAGCTCCTTAAGTGTCAGAAATGGCGGGCGTGGAACGCACTTTAGCTTACGGCTTCACTAATTGCCAAGTTTTAGAATTGTAATTGCTTGGGCCTCTTCTGTCTGCAATGGCAAAGGAGTTTTGCGGCAGTTGGTGTCAAAGCTGCGTTTCTTTTGTCGGTGTGGCTTGTTTCCAACCTGCCCGTATGCATTGCTTGATAAATCCCCTTACCCTAATCCTCAACCCAAATCCTCCATCGCGTGACTGCACAAAGTAGTGTCGCAAATAGAGTTGCAAAATATCACCTCGCCCAAGTCCTGTGCAGCGCGCCGGTTAAGGAGGAGGGCGGCAGCGATGGAGGGCAGGCCAAGGGCTTCATACTGCACATACAGCAGGCATAGTGCAGGTTTACCAAAGACTCCACTCTGCACAAATGAGGGCTTCATACTGCACATACAGCAGGCATAGTGCAGGTTTAACAAAGACTCCATTCTGCACAAATGAGGGCTTCATACTGCACATACAGTAGGCATAGTGGAGGTTTAAAGACTCCACTCTGCACAAATGTGCGCAACGGAGAGACTCAGAATAAGGCGCGTGCGTACCTATGATCCAAAATGAGGCTTTAAAAGGTACACCATTCCCACCTGGTTCTTCGGTTTGTCTACTTAGCCCCGAGAGGACGAAATTGCAGCAATTTGTGATATGAGCAGAAACATGTGAACGCAGGCAGTGAATTCAACTTCCATGACAAGTATAGGACAACGCACTATCTTATTCACCAAGTACCCTAAAATTCCTGCACCATGAGCATAGCAATTGCATTATGACCGCTCGCCTTGCACAGCATCGACGAGGGGGGGACGGAAACCCTTACAGAAACAGCATACAGCATACAGCATACAACAAGACCCCAGGACGTTTGAGTTTGCAGCGGGAATGGAGATGGATGGAAACCATGGAAACAGCACTTGCACACATCAGCACCTAGCCTCACAGAGGAACAGCATCTATAGCACTATATCAACACTACATTTCCAGCTGCTGCCCTGCACTTGAACACTAGACGCCACCAACATGTTCGAAGTTTTGACACAGACTCAGTTCAAAGTGATTTTCTGCTCTTATTCTTTACCTACAGGTGCCCCATCTACCAGACCTCGGTCGACACAGTATGTGGGGAGATGGTGGCACCACGATTCAGCAGTAGGAGCAGTTAATCCATGCTCAGTTTCAGTACCAGTTCAGTACCAGTGCAGTAGGTTACACAGACCAGCAGACGACCAGTCGGTTGTACAAACCAGTTTTAGTAGTCTCACACTTGTTTTCAAACTCCAGTTGTCCCTGCGTTTCCAACTTGTCCAACTTACTTGTGTGCAATGTGTGTGGGTTTTGCCCTTTTTAAATGTAACTATTTTTCAGTATGCGTCCTTTGGTGAACCAACGTCTACACTTTGATGTGTTTTTGCCTACTTCTTCTCGTGTCTTTAAAATTAGCAATTTCCAGTTGCGTCACAGCCCTTTTTTACCTGGTTTGTTGTTTGAAGTTTACCTCGTTCTCATAGGTTGAGCAGCCATTCCAGGTTGAATGCCTTTGTAATCCAAACTAAACTATAAGCATAGCAGATAACAGAGGCCCATTCAAACGCTTGTTGTTTTACCCACTGCCCTTTTAAAGACACATTAATACATGCGCCCCTGTCCCAATAATCCTATCTAACAATGATTCAAAAGTAAGATTGCCTAACTAATCTCCGTTCAAACTGAGCGTTACAACGCATTAGGTGCACTTAACCGAACTGTGGCATGTTGCCAGTGTTAGTACTCAGCTACTATTTACCCAGAAAGAGATAAGAGAGAGAGAGAGAGAGAGAGAGATGCTTAAGACCAGGAATTCGTAACCACAACATTTACTAGAGCAAATCCCGCACAAGCCAACTTCCCCTGTCTGTATGTCGTTGTCCTTTAAGTTTTTGCTACATTTTAGACCGGCCAGGACCATACGTCACATACTTTGTGCATAACATACAGCCACAGGACCATACGTCACATACTTTGTGCATAGCATACAGCCACAGGACCATATGTCACATACTTTGTGCATAGCATACAGCCACAGGACCATATGTCACATACTTTGTGCATAGTATACAGCCACAGGATCAGCAAGCGTTTAATCAATGCTAAATCAACAGCTACAATAGAGTGTTTGCCTGACCTGGTCAGGCCGCAATACTAAACGCCATGTGATCAAGGGTTTGAAGGTTTCCATGCCGATAAGTACCGTGCATGTACACTTCGTATGTAGGATGCTGGCTGGGGTTTGTAACTAGGGTTGACCATAACCATGTATATATAAATATATACAGTGTATATACGATACTTGTAGAGAAGTCACCAAATATACAGTCATATACGGTGTATACTAGATTCTGGCCAACCCTATACCTTGCATGCCGTGCCAAGCTGATTGACTCACGAAAGTGATCTGGGTGGGGTATATACCCAGCTTTGTATAGCGAAGCACCGGCAGCCAATGCAGGACGACGACAGAGGTGATGAATGCTGCCAAGGCCAAACGGTCAGGCCAGCTGGACCGTTGCTTGTCTTGACTCCTGCAAAGCGTGCATGTAGGACTGGCTGGAACTATTGTACGTATGTGGTGTACATATGGAATATCTCAGCAGGGAGAAAACAATGGGATGAACCAATAAACTGGAAAGACACAGGTGCCTTCACAGATGGGAGTTGTATCACCAACGAAGAAAGTGGCTCTCAGTCGATTGGTGCTGGAGTCTACCGCCCTCAATCCAACAACACCACCACAGCAAATTATAAAGGGTCAAGCATCAACAAAAGCATTAACAGATCCAAGCTAGCAGGAATTGCTGCTGCTTTGATAAATGAACACACCCTTATTGCAACAGACCGCTGGTGCACTATGGCAAATAAGAAATAGCATCCTTTACCCCCAGCGCATAAAAAACGGCATAAATATGCCAAACTCCTAGAAACCATCGTACACCACAACCAGCAATTTAAAAGCATCATCCATCTCTACAAGGTTTAAGCTCTTGCTGGCACCCTAGGGAATGAGTGCGCTGATGCCATGGCAAAGTGCTCTGCGGAAAGTCAAAGTGGCCATGATATTTACATTGACACCGGCGCCCATCCCCATTCATCCATATTCTGGCCAGCAAGGGTGGAAAAACCTCTTCCAGCTTACGTACTAGATACTCTTAACACCTGCCAAGGTAGTGTTTACGCTATCTGTGTTCTTTTTCTTTTCTTTTATACCTGCCAACCAGGGCCACCAGCAGAAAGGCTCTTCATTTTCTTAGATCTCGATGCTGTAAAAGCACACATGCACGTCCAACACAAATAGGTCCTAAATCAAAAAAGTTTCAAACCATCAGTCCACAAAGTGCTACACAAAATACCAAGAACCGATCAGGGAAGGCCTTGTCGAGAAAGACATAAGTAACTCAAATTATAAAAATGCTAGTGTTGACTCTGGAGAAAAGAAAATGTCATGCTCTGCCGCACAGATTTGACATACAACTGAAGGCATGTTGCTCAGTGCAACCATAAAGAGGGCCCACCAATCTGCCCCAACTGCCAAGCTAGATGGCACCTACCACATGCTGTCAGGCTGCAGCCATCCCATAATAAAAATGAATATTAACAGGCACAACGCTGCTGGGCAAATGGTTCTAAAACCGATGTGATAAGGTACACACGGTGCATGCCTGCTGGTAAAAGCAGACAAAGACATTCAGGCAAAAAAGATACGACAAAGCATTATTCGCACTTTTGAGGAGACACAGATAGGAATGATTCCAACCTGGCTCTTACCTTCCAATCTCAATGCACAACAGCGGCGGAAATTTAGCGAGCCAGATGCAAATCATAGTTACTCCGACCCAGCAGCCATGCCCCAAACAAAACCCAACAAATACATATTAAACTAGGTCTGCCAATAATGCAAGAAGAGTTGCCCGTAGTAACCTAAGAGATGACGCTGCATATCCATACCCCCTAACTATGAAACCAAGAGACATACAAATAAACAAATGCGATATACACCTGATCAAACTTAGATACTGTGTAGACACTTCCCAACAGGCAGAAAAGGCACGATAACAGCATAAGCTGCTTATGCCTCGCTTACTCAAACACCGCAAAACCCTCCACACCATCCTGCTAGGAGCAGCAGGCACCATCTACAGCAGGCACACAAGGAACCCACTCCACAGCCTCGGAGTTACTGGTCTACATGCCAAAGCACTCTTGTAAAAACTAAGCTTACATGCCATCAGATCTGCAACAAATTCATTCAAACCAGACGTGACATCAAATACAACCCCAAAGAGATCTGAGCAACTTTCTTGTTGGTGTGCAGGCCCCTGCCTCCCAACAACCTGATCTCCTCCAAAAAGCCCTTCCTCTTTCTATTCTCCAGGTGGGATATTGTGTGTCTTACATCCATTGGGCGGTGCAGAACACAAAACAACATCCTGTCTTATTCATGCCGGTAGTAATTACACTATCTGCATTTTTCTTTCTCATTTATCAAGGAAAACGTACAAGCATTTCAGGGATAGAACAAGGAACTCACAACGCGCTCGCAACACGCTTGCAAATGCATGAATTTTCACGTCCTGATACACATTCACAGCGATGCATTTTCACGTCCTGATACACATTCATAGCAATGCATTTTCACGTCCTGATACACATGCACAGCAATGCATTTTCTCGTCCTGATACACATTCACAGCAATGCATTTTCACGCCCTGATACACATTCACAGCAATGCATTTTGACGTCCTGATACACATTCACAGCAATGCATTTTCTCGTCCTGAGACACATGCACAGCAATGCATTTTCACGTCCTGATACACATGCACAGCAATGCGTTTTCTCGTCCTGAGACACATGCACAGCAATGCATTTTCACGTCCTGATACACATTCACGGCAATGAACTTTGACGTCCTGACACACATTCACAGCAATGCATTTTGACATCCTGATACACATTCACAGCAATGCATTTTGACGTCCTG
>Ga0307968_1002012_pt1:5000-16767 | contig 16767 bp, 21 predicted proteins | sample OrgLakmetagen650_FD_201834 | JGI IMG/M metagenome (GOLD analysis project Ga0307968, IMG submission 201834) | Saline water microbial communities from Organic Lake, Antarctica - #650 | ecosystem: Environmental > Aquatic > Non-marine Saline and Alkaline > Saline | place: Antarctica... | reverse complement strand
CACACACACACACACACACACACACACACACACACACACACACACACACACACACACACACACTCACACACACACACACACACACACACACACACACACGCACACGCACGCACGCACGCACGCACGCACGCACGCTCGCACGCACGCACGCACGCACGCACGCACACGCACGCACGCACGCACGCACGCACGCACACACGCACGCACGGAGAGAGAACGCATGCAATTTCACACTATTGCACGTAGTCTGGCATGTCCATGCACACAACCTCGCAAGCACGCCATGGTGCAGACTGCCCTACCGTTCATGTCTTGACCAGGTAGCTGGATTTGTGGGCTTTGTGTGCGTTGCTCTCATCCCCATCGCTGCGATGCCCCTCAAGTCGAGAACAGTTAAGGTGAGGCGCACTTCAGGTAAAACTCGATGCACCTCTCTGTGCTTGGTCCACTTCGCCCCATCTAATGCTCAGGTGAGGTGCATACAACAAGCAATCATTTTCTCCTCTTGTTCGTCTTGTAAGGAAGCTTGAGTCCTAGGTCCTTTGATTCCTTTGGTTCCTGTTCTTTGAGTCTTTCTCTAAAGACACCTAAACAAGACACAACCAGTCCCAACATAACCTGCTTCTCTTCACTCGTCACCGCTTGCCCAGTCAGTTCACTACGCTGCATATCTTTCTGTTCAGTGCTACGCCCAATGCTGCGCAGTCTCTCAATGCGCGCCCTTGTTGAGAACCGTGATGATCAATCGCTCCAGCCCTAAGGTTCAATCCGTCCTGCCCTCTCTTTGCTTACGCAGGAAGAGCCAGAAGCAGTCTCAGGATTTCAGAAATCAGGCATGTGGCGTTCCTTAGAGCCTCAGCAGCAGGAGAAGAAGCAGTAGAGTAGAAGAGAGCTGCTCCTTGGGTCCTTGGGTTCCTCAGATAGTAGTGCATGTTTGCACACTTTTCAACTAGGCGTTTTAATCACCAGGGCACAGCATAGCTGTTCAGTTTCTGCGGTCACGCATTTTTTGGAGTAGCAGTGTGTGAGAACTGGCAGCGGCGGTGAGTCACAGCCATCCTACTCGTAAACGCTGTCTGCAGCCGAGTTCAAACTACAGCACTAGCAAACTACAGTACTAGCAAACTGCAGTACTAGCAAACTACAGTACTAGCAGCGGACATCAGTCAGTTTCAGCTTCAGCAACAGCAGCAGCAACAGCAGCAGTGCCAACAGTAGTAGCAGGAGATAAAGGTTAAAGGTCAGCTTCAGCTTCAGCTACAGCTTCAGCAGCAACAGTAGCAGCAGCGACAGTGCAGCAGTAGAGGTAGCAGTAGAAGGCAGCAGCAGTTTACGGCAGCAGCAACAGCTTCCTCTTGACGTCAGCACAGCCCCTCTCCTTCCTCACTTGTGATTGCAAGAATGGGACCCCACGCAGCACTCACCGCGAGCCGCAAAGGCTTAGCAAGTGTGCAGGCAGGTGTGGTGAGGAGTTTGTCTGGTGATAGTGCTGGGGGTGGCGGCGCGCTGCTTGGCGGGAGCTGCTCAAAGCTCGTAACCTTGAGTAGTGGGCATTTGTCACCTGGAGGCAAAGCTGGTGGTCGTATGGCTACCAAGGGAGCTGCCCCTCGCTTCATTTCAGGTGTGTGTGCATGTGTGTGTTGTGTGTGTGTGTGTGTGCACGCATGCGTGCATGTGTGCATACGTGCATTCGTGCTTGTGTGTGTGTGAGAGAGAGAGGGGATGGGGGTGGGAGCCGAAGCGTGTGTGTGTGTGTGAGAGAGAGAGAGAGAGAGAGAGAGAGAGAGAGAGAGAGAGAGAGAGAGAGAGAGAGAGTGTGTGTGTGTGAGGGGGGCAACGCAAAGAATAACGTGGGAGCATGATAATTTCAATTAGATATATGCAATGTGTACGACTGTGAGATTTGAAGTTTCCCTGCCAGAAATAAGAAGCAACTGCACGGACGGTGGAAATCAAGCCCACACTTAGGACAGGAAGCCATGCTAAGCGAGGAGGAGAATGTGTGATAAAGTTCACTCCGCGCGGGGCCCGCAATTTATTGGTTCACTCAGTTCACTCATTAAGGTGTGATGGTTGCTGCACTGGATTAAGTGTGACCCGTGGAGAAAAAAGGTGCAGGAAGCCGTGCTTAGTAAGTTTGGTTGCTGCACTGGACTAAGTGTTACCGCGAAAGAAAAAACAGCAGGTTGTGCATGGTCTGAACTCTGAACACATGTGCGTGGTCTGAACACATGTGCGTGGTTGATTCTGAACACATGTGCATGGTCTGAACACATGTGCGTGGTCTGAACACATGTGCAAGGTCTGAACACATGTGCATGGTCTGAACTCTGAACACATGTGCGTGGTCTGAACACATGTGCATGGTCTGAACACATGTGCGTGGTATGAACACATGTGCATGGTCTGAACACATGTGCATGGTCTGAACACATGTGCGTGGTCTGAACACATGTGCATGGTCTGAACACATGTGCATGGTCTGAACTCTGAACACATGTGTGTGGACCAATTGGGGGACCTATGCAGCTCTGTCATTGAAGAAAGGTGTGCGGTTCTTGAGCGAGTTATAAACTTGCTCAACACTCAAAGCAGTGTGGACAATCAGCACACCATGGTAGCCTCCTTGATCATGACTAGGGGCGGCCAGAACCGTATATTTGCACCGTATGCATGGAGATCTCCCTGCTAAAAATACCGTATGTACTCCGTATATACCTATAAATGTATGGTTCTGGCCAACCCTATTCATTTACGCACACTGGGGTTCATCTCAGTGCAGAGTTTTACCCTTCCACACCCTCAACATCAAACAACGTGTCTCTGCTTTCAGGAGGCATGCCTGGTGTGGACCCAGGGGTCTTAAAAAAAGCGCGGCTGCTGTCATTGTGGGTAAGTGGTTGAGTTTACTGCTTGTTGGTGGTGTAGTGCACACGCACACACACACACACACACACACACACACATGTACACGCAGACACAAGGCACACACGCACATGCACACACACACACACACACGCACACACACACACATGTACACACGTACACAGGTGGGCGGCCTTGCCGGAGCTTGTGGAAGTTTAGTCGGAGTGGGCGGAGGAGTGATCATCAGCCCTATCATTGGAGCGGCGTGCAGGTGAGAGAAAGGGCAGTGTTTGGGGACAGACGTATAAGTAGGGTTGGCCAGAACCATACATTTATAGGTGTATACGGTGTACATACGGTATTTTTAGCAGGGTAATCACCATACATGAGGTCATATACGGTGTAGATATACGGTTTTGGCCAATTTTACGTATAAGAATTGGTATTATCGCATGAATGAATTCACCCTTTGATCTTTCAGTTGCAATTATTACCATTCATTCCTTTCGAGATCAAGGGACATGTATAATATTAGCATCTGAAAAGACACTGAGAAAACCACAAAACTTTTCAGTTGGTTAGTTGCCCTTTAGCCCCTGTTGTTATTCATACCCGGTAGCTGCCCTGTCGTTATTCATGCCCTGTAGTTGACCTGTCGTTAGTCATGCCCGGTAGCCCCTGTCGTTAATTCATGCCCTGTAGCCCCTGTCGTTATGCATGCCCTGTAGTTGCCCTGTCGTTAGTCATGCCCTATAGTTGCCCTGTAGCCCCTGCCGTTTAATCAGTTGCCCTGTAGCCCCTGTCGTTATTCAGGTTCCATGTGTCAGAGCATTTATGCAGGTTGCATGTGTCAGAGCGTTGATGCAGGTTGCATGTGCCAGAGCGTTTATGCAGGTTGCATGTGCCAGAGTGTTTATGCAGGTTGCATGTGCCAGAGCGTTTATGCAGGTTGCATGTGCCAGAGCGTTTATGCAGGTTCCATTTGCCAGAGCGTTTATGCAGGTTCCTTGTGCCAGAGCATTTATGCAGGTTCCATGTGCCAGAGCGTTTATGCAGGTTGCATGTGCCAGAGCGTTTATGCAGGTTGCATGTGCCAGAGCGTTTATGCAGGTTGCATGTGTCAGAGCGTTTATGCAGGTTCCTTGTGCCAGAGCGTTGATGCAGGTTCCTTGTGCCAGAGCGTTTATGCAGGTTGCATGTGCCAGAGCGTTTATGCAGGTTGCATGTGCCAGAGCGTTTATGCAGGTTGCATGTGCCAGAGCGTTTATGCAGGTTGCATGTGTCAGAGCGTTTATGCAGGTTGCATGTGCCAGAGCGTTTATGCAGGTTGCATGTGCCAGAGCGTTTATTCAGGTTCCATGTGCAGAGCGTTTATGCAGGTTGCATGTGCCAGAGCGTTTATGCAGGTTGCATGTGCCAGAGCGTTTATGCAGGTTGCATGTGCCAGAGCGTTTATTCAGGTTCCATGTGCCAGAGCGTTTATGCAGGTTCCATGTGCCAGAGCGTTTATGCAGGTTGCATGTGCCAGAGCGTTTATGCAGGTTGCATGTGCCAGAGCGTTTATGCAGGTTGCATGTGCCAGAGCGTTTATGCAGGTTCCATGTGCCAGAGCGTTTATGCAGCTTCCTTGTGTCAGAGCGTTTATGCAGCTTCCTTGTATCAGAGCGTTTATGCAGGTTGCATGTGCCAGAGCGTTTATGCAGGTTCCTTGTGTCAGAGCATTTATTCAGGTTCCATGTGGGCCGTGGGCCAGAGCGTTTATTCCTTTTTGTTACTCCAGCAGCTGGTGCTGCGTTTGCTTTAGCAATGCCAGAAGGTTGTTGCGGTGCATCGACTGCAAAATACTCGACCTGCCTTTGCACTTACGTCCAAAATTATTGCGCATTGTTTATGTATAGGGTTGGCCAGAACCATATATATACGGTGTATACACGGTATTTTTCGCAGGGAAATCATCAAATATACGGTCATATACGTTGTATATATATTCGGTTTTGGCCAACCCTATTTATGTATTGCATAACCTTGCTCATGCCTGCATCAGCTCTTACAGGAAGCTGCCGCCGCAGCGCATCATCAGCAACCTCCTTTCCCTGCTTTTCTGCACTATGATTTCACACGCACACACTGCTTCTTTTGCGCATTACGTCCGACAGGAAGCTGCCGCAGCAGCGCATCATCAGCAACCTCCTTTCCCTGCTTTTCTGCACTATGATTTCACACACACACTGCTTCTTTTGCGCATTACGTCCGACAGGAAGCTGCCACAACGCATCATCAGCGGGACCTCCCTTGCAGCAGTTATAACCACAGGCAGCGCTTCGGGCTACGTTTACTGGTGAGCGCAGAGGCTAAAAATAGTAGCCTGTGTGTGGGTGGGTGTGGGTGGGTGTGAGTGTTGTGTGGGTGTGGGTGGGTGTGTGGGGTGTGGGTGTGTGGGTGCTGGTAAGCATCATGGCGGACACAAAAGAGCAGCATCAGGTGCTTTTTGCTGGTCACGGCCCTTGTTGGACCTGGGTAGTTAGAGCTTTCTCTTGCATCTTCTTGGTTCCAAAAACGGTAAAGAATGGGAGAGATGTTGGTTACCGTGCGGGAAAAAAAAACAAAAATATCACCGCTTTTAATGAACGCTCTTGGGTGGGGCGATGATCAATCTTTTTTTGCGAAATATTATTTTTTAGAGTGGGGGGGCGGTGAGTTCATGAACGTACGGTACACAGGTTTTTCAGGTGCAACAAGCCCCTGTTTGGTGTGCAAGCCCTGTGGACGGTCAATTTGTGGACGGCCAAAGTTTGGGCGGCCAAAGTGTAGGCGGCCAAAGTGTAGACATCCAAATTGTGGGCGGCCAAAGTGTGGACGGCCAAAGTGTAGATGGCCTAAGTGTGGACGACCAAATTGTGGACGTCCAAATTTCTGTGGCTACAGAATTGCAAGGAAAGGACACACTTGTAGGGTTGGCCAGAACGGTGTATATGCACCGTACATGACCGTATTGTTAGTGATTTTCCTGCCAAAATTGCCGTGTATGGTTATGCCCAACCCTACACACTGGTACATCATTAGGAGTTATGGCAAGAAGTCTCCTCGGGGTTACTTTGAATTCCTTGTCTGATCACATGATTTTTGTTGCAAAATGAAGGAGCCACGCAGGCAATGATTGTCACTCTACTTTCCAGGCAACGATTGTCACTCTACTTTTACGATTGTCACTCTACTTTCACGATTGTCACTCTACTTTCATGATTGTCACCCTACTTTCGCAGGCAACAATTGTCACTCTACTTTCACGATTGTCACTCTACTTTCGCAGGCAACGATTGTCACTCTACTATCACGATTGTCACTCTACTTTCACGATTGTCACTCTACTTTTGAGGCAACGATTGTTACTCTACTTTCAGGATTGTCACTCTACTTTCGCAGGCAACGATCGTCACTTTACTTTCACGATTGTCACTCTACTTTCACGATTGTCACTCTACTTCCACGATTGTCACTCTACTTTTGCAGGCAACGATTGTCACTCTACTTTCCACATTAACTTTGGAAAAAGAAGCCACGTTGGTGTCGGGTACCTTTTAAAATTTCCAAATTTCTACACAGCGGTCAAAACTGGTCGTATCAAAGAGTTTGCGTAATTATAATCACCCAAGCGAGTCCTGCGCAGGGTATTGCCCTCGTGATGATGACACACACACACACACACACACACACACTTACACACACACACACACCACACACACACACACACACACACACACACACACACACACACACACACACACAAACAAACATTGATATTTATGTTTTCTTTGGGGTGGAGGAGTTTTACAGTACCCGGTATTATTGTGGCCCCTTTTAATAATCAATGCGGGGAGTGGTTTTCACTGCCTGCGTAACTTATTAAATTCATTTTCAAGCAAATGCTCGATATCATCACTGAAACAACTATGGAAACAAACGCAGGAGCAGCGGCTATGTAGATCTCACCTCTGCTGCGGTCATTGGGGGGTCTGCGCTGCTTACGGCATCAGCAGGTCAGTCCAGGACTGCTGAATTAATGTGCAACGCTTGTGTTTAGGTGACCCTTTTATCTAAAAACGATGCAACCAAAAACATTCCACTGCCATTTCTTGCTGTAAAGTTCAGTGTGTAGAACATGTCGTTAGGAGGTGCCCCTATTAAAAGAGTCATCCACCGCCATCTCTTGGTTAGAAGTGCATTGTGTAAAACGTGTCTTTAGGAGCCCCTTATAGAATGATATGTCCACCGCCATCTCAAGGTTAGAACTTTAGCATGAAACATGAAACACACATTAATTCCAGTTCTTGCACTGCAATAACGTCACTCTTTCTTGTTGTCTGTGTCTCTCTTCTGTTTCTACACTTCTGCAAATGCATCTCTTGCAGTGCATCAAATGTCACTCTCGCTTTTAGTCCGTGTCTCACTTCTGTGTCTACACCTCTGCTCATGCATCTCTTGCAGTGCATCAAATGCCACTCTCGCTTTTTGTCTGAGTCTTTCTTCTGTTTCTACACTTCTGCAAACGCATCTCTTGCAGTGCATCAAATGACACTCTCGCTTGTTGTCTGAGTCTCTCTTCTGTTTCTACACTTCTGCTAATGCATCTCTTGCAGTGCATCAAATGCCACTCTCGCTTTTTGTCTGTCTCTCTCTTCTGTTTCTGCACCTCTGCTAAAGCATCTCTTGCAGTGCATCAAATGCCACTCTCGCTTGTTGTCTGTGTCTCTCTTTTGTTTCTACACTTCTGCTATTGCATCTCTTGCAGTGCAAACAAAACTTGACATGAATGTCACTTAACATGTGTGTGCCGTGCCGTACCTTACCCATCCTGCACCCCGAATCTTAAAAACGTTTGTTGATTCTCGCACTTCACCCGCACTTAACATCAATCAAGTTTTGCCCTTGCCGCTGTCATCCCGCAGGGCTTTTAGCCCTGTTCAGCACCAATAAGCTTTAAATGAGAATGGACACCGCAAAAGGGATAAGCAAAGTCATCATGGTATTCGCATGTTAATTAGCTTGACGCTCTTTGTTCTACTACTATAAGCCCTTGCTGCCCGTCCCCCCCCCCAAATCTGCCTCTGCTTTATCTAGCCTCCATCACTGCTGCTGGCACTCTCCTTGCCCTCTTCACTGCTGTGTAGGTTACTGTACACGCAAGCACGTTAATTATTCTTAGACCGCACGTCCATTTTGAGTGAAGTTTGCTCTTTTTGCTCCTCAGGTGCCGCTGCAACCCACAAGTTTGATTGCAACAAGCTGCGTCGATTCCTGGGGTGAGTCGGTCAGATCCTTGCTTCAACCAGCGAGCACCTGTTTTTAATATAATTATGTTTTTATATTTTTCCAGGAAGAAACTGTAATGGCATATACCTAGGGTTGGCCAGAACCCTACATATATATATGGTGTATATAAGGTATTCTTGGCAGGGACATCGCCGACTATACGGTCATATACGGTGTACATATATGGAATGGCCAACCCACCAGGTTAGAGTTAGGATCTGCAGGCTTCTCACAGGGCACCTCTGTTACCAGGGCACCTGTGTATGCCAGGGCACCTGTGTTACCAGGGCACCTGTGTTACCAGGGCACCTGTGTCACCAGGGCACCTGTGTTACCAGGGCACCTGTGTTACCAGGATTTACCAGGGCACCTGTGTTACCAGAAGTTACCAGAGCACCTGTGTTGCCAGGGCACCTGTGTTACCAGGGCACCTGTGTTACCAGGGCACCTGTATAACCAGGATTTACCAGGGCTGTGGTGTTACCAGAAGTTAACAGAGCACCCGTGTTGCCAGGATTTACCAGTGCACCTGTGTATGCCAGTGCACCTGTGTATGCCACAGGGCACCTGTGTTACCAGGGCACCTGTGTTACCAGGATTTACCAGGGCACCTGTGATACCAGAAGTTACCAGAGCACCTGTGTTACCAGGGCACCTGTGTTACCAGGATTTACCAGAGCACTTGTGTCATTAGGAGTTACCAGAGCACCTGTGTTGCCAGGGCACCTGTGTTGCCAGGGCACCTGTGTTACCAGGGCACCTGTGCTACCAGGATTTACCAGAGCACCTGGGTTACCAGGGCACCTGTGTATGCCAGGGCACCTGAGTTACCAGGATTTACCAGGGCACCTGTGTTTTTAGGGCACCTGTGTATGCCAGGGCATCTGTGTTACCCGAAAACGGATAGGGTTGGCCAGAACTGTTTGTGGACACCGTATATGACCGCATGCATGGTAGTTTCCTTGCTATATATTATATATTCCGTATGTACACCGTACGAACGTAGGCGTGTATGGTACTGGCCAACCCTAGATATGGATGATAGAATCACCCAAATCAGCTCTAGCCGGTTGTGTACTTAGCCCCGTTGGAGGCCCCTCACGCAAAAACATGCACGTACGCAAGTACAAGCTCGCAAGCTTGCACACATGCATGTGTGTCTGAAAATGCTTGCAATTACTGCTGATGTACATACCGGGGGACTTACATGTACCTCAACAGACTCACACACACACACACATTCACACACTCACACACACACACACACACACACACACACACACACACACACACACACACACACACACACACACACACACACACACACACACACACACACACACACACACAAACATTCACACACTCACACACAAACATTCACACACTCACACACACACATACATCCATGAACACACACAGACGCAGCACACGCACACACACGCCATTGTTTTTTGTAAGTTGATATACCATATACCATATTAATCGATATGAAAACATGGGTTTCTAACTTTAAGAATCGATATGAAATCAAGCTTTTGGGGGTGTCGAGGAGCCCCTGTGTAAAACGGTTCTGTGGCCCTCAGAGGGCTTTTGAAAGCGTCCAAACCACAAATCCCAAAACAATTTCCAGAATGTTCCAATCATTTAATTACTGTGTTCAAATGAGCGAAAACCCGCACCGAAAAAGGTCAGAGTGCCAGGATTGGGGAGTGGGTTAAGTTAGCAGAGCTGGAGATGGTAATTGTGCCAGGGCTGTTTTCGAGTGGTCCAGCGCAAAGAAAGGCCGTGAAATTTTCAGGGACAGTTTTGGAGACAGTTTTGGAGATACTTTCCTCCTTACAACTCCAAGTCTTGACCTTGCTGAGTTGAAGCAACACTTTTGAACCCCACAATTATCTTACACCATATGCCGGGAGGCCGCAGGGCAGGCCGGGGCAGCAAAATTGATATGAGAACCCGATTTCTCAAATTCCCAGATTTGGGGGTGATTGAAACCAAGGTTGTCCCAAACCCTTAAAAAACACTGACACACACTGGCTGTTTATTCAACTCATTTCGTCAAGTCATCTGGCTTGAATGCGATAGCAAAGTTTCAAACACTGCACACAGATGGTGGCTGTACCTCGTTGCCGTGATTGTGCCAATAAAAGCGGTGCTTTCGCACTGCACACAAAACCAGGACACGCACACGTCACCACTGGCCTCCCCATTACCCTCTTCAATAGCAACACCAACATTGTCAACTCCGGCAGTGCCTTCATGCCGCGACAAACAGAATTGCGGTGATGCAGGAGGTGGGAGCGGGAGGGGGGGTGAAGGCAGTGGCGCCGATTTGAGCAGGGATGCACCATTTCCTGGACATGCCAGCAATAGTAGGGATGCCAGAAATAGTGGGGATGCAAGCAGCATCAGGGATAGCAGCAACAGAGGGGATACCCGCAGCATCAGGGATAGCAGCAACAGTGGGAATGCCTGCAGCATCAGGGATAGCAGCAACAGAGGGGATGCAAGCAGCAGTGATAAGAGCAGCAGCAGTGATCATAGCAGCAGTGATATCAGCAACAGTAGGAATGCTGGCAGCAGTCTTAAGAGCAGCATCAGGGATAGCAGCAACAGAGGGGATGCAAGCAGCAGTGATAACAGCAACAGCAGTGATAACAGCAACAGCAGTGATAACAGCCATAGCAGGGAGAACAGCAACAGCAGTGATAACAGCAGCAGTGATAGCAGCGGCGGCGATAACAGCTACAGTAAGGATGCAAGCAGTAGTATTGTGCTGAGGCCTCTTAGAGGCAGTGACGCAGCTTTAGCCGCTGTGGGCCTAGTGTCAGGTTTTGCCTCTGGACTGCTGGGCATTGGTGGCGGCACTGTCGTGACTCCCCTCCTGGCACTGCTGAGCGGTGCGTGCACAAGGATCGGTGAAGAGCTGGGAAGTAGATGTCATGGGGAAAAAAGCAACCAAGTCATGTCATGTGTTGTCAGTGTTTGCCTCTGGACTGCTGGGCATTGGGGGCGGCACTGTCGTGACTCCCCTCCTGGCCGTGCTGAGCGGTGCGTAAGGGTGTTGCTGTAAACCTGGGAAGCAGTGCGCTATAATAAGTATAAGATGCAATTTAAAAAAATGTGATGTGGTGTCGGGTTTTGCCTCTGGACTGCTGGGCATTGGTGGCGGCACTGTTGTGACTCCCCTCCTGTCGAGTGGTGTGAGTGACCATGTTGAGTGGTGTGATGCTGCTGAGCATCAGCGGTGGTACTGTCTTGACTTTCCTCCTAACCTGGAGAAGTTCTTCGACCGTGGATTTCGAGAGGTTTTCGCCGTTGTAACGTCGTGTTGAGTGGTGTGAGTGATCATGTTGAGTGGTTGAGTGGTGTGAGTGGTGACCATGTTGAGTGGTGTGACTCCCCTCCTGACCGTGTGAGTGGTGGCCGTGTGGGTGGTGTGACTCCCCTCCTGACCGTGTGAGTAATGTTGAGTGGATCTGTGGGTCCCTCTGGCTAACCTTCAATTCCCTGGCCTGTATGTGAGAGGAATGGGAGGGAGGGGAGGGTGTCGTGGATTTCAGGGGTGCTAGTTTTGGTGCGGGCTCAGGAA
>Ga0307968_1002010_pt1 | contig 16769 bp, 18 predicted proteins | sample OrgLakmetagen650_FD_201834 | JGI IMG/M metagenome (GOLD analysis project Ga0307968, IMG submission 201834) | Saline water microbial communities from Organic Lake, Antarctica - #650 | ecosystem: Environmental > Aquatic > Non-marine Saline and Alkaline > Saline | place: Antarctica: Organic Lake... | reverse complement strand
ACAAAACTCGGCGCGACATCCACCTCGTCGAGATCAAGTACTGTGAGGACACCAGACCTCAGAACCAGCTGAACGCCGCAAAGGAACAGCACAAAGACCTTGGCAACATTCTCCAAGGAGCCTCCGTTACTCTCCACATCATCCTTTTGGGTGTGGGCAGCACCATCTACAGCACTCACACTCTGAAGCCTTTCAAGGAACTGGGTCTCGATTCTCAAAGAGGTAAGAAGCTTGCCTCCAAGCTCCATGTGCATTCTGTGAACTTTGCTGCTAATCTTGTCCATACCAGACGTGCCCTTTCCAGTACTGTTATCAACTCTCATCAGGAGCCGGTTTCAGGCCAAGCCTGCAACCCTCCTGATCTCCATTAATTTTTCCTTTCCTTTTCACGGTGGAGGAGCTTACGGTACTCAGTACTAAAATGGCTCCTTTTCCTTGATTAATGTGGGGTGTGTTTTTCACTGCCTGCGTAGCTTTTGGACCCTAGGACACAAACTGTCTAGGGCTTATGGATTGCTAGAGAAAGTGAGAGCCTATAGCTTAGAAAGTGGCCCTTTTAGCGTACAAATTTTTATTTCTTTATTTTTTCTTACAACAAAAGGCCTTCAGTCAAGAAGTGCGACTGCTAGGCAGCCTGCTCATAAAACGCAATTAGTTCATGGAGGATAAAGCTTGTTATTGTTCTGGCTCAAGAAAGTAGACACATTGTGAGCTCCTGTTGGGGGAAACAGAGGTGCGTATTTCCTGCGGAGAGAAATCATGTGGGGATTGGCGCAGTGGAAAAGAACATGCTGCTCATCTTGGACATCCTACCTCTGTATCATACCGGTGGGGGATTTATTTTGATTTCATGTCGCTGTCTTGTAGCGTAGGGTGTGAACGCAAAGTCTGACACGAGCTGTACTGCATATGACATCACGAGGCAGGTTGAGAAACATGTACTTGGGAAGGTTGTAAGGCGAGTGAGTGACCAGAGCCCTTTCGGTTGGAAGAGCAAACCAATGGTGATAAGTAGCGTGTTTACTGTGGTTGTGTTCTCTCGGATGCGTTTTACGACACTTAGAAAACTGGGCAATAAGGTGCCCAGTTTTCCAAGTGTCTCTCCCTGAGGTCTACGATGTCACGCCCAATCGTTGGCAGCGACGAATCGTGTGACAGAGCAGTTAAGTTGGTTGGCAGTTGAGAGTTTCTATATGTCTTGTTCAATAAGCTGGATGGCCAGTCTTATTGATAACCTTTATCTTCTGGATTTGATAGTTTTGGTAATCAATTGACAACAAGTGAACTCTAAGAGGTACAATTAGAGGGGATCCTCATGAGACCCTGTGCCGTGTAAGGTGTCCGATTCTTTTTGTTCGTTTGTTTAGCGATGTTAATATGTAACCACATTGAGGCCGAGAGGTCCGTCTGAGTCATGGGTCCCAGCTCCGGAGGAGGAGCAGCAGTGTGGCAACCACGCTAAGCTGAGTAGACTCAGAGTAGTAGACACACATACATGTGTGCAGAGAGCGCACAAGGGCATGGGCCAGAGAACTGGTAGAAGCATTAGGGACCAGCGATGCAAAGAACTCACTCCTCTGCTGGATGGTTTTTCCACCTTGGAGATCTTTCTTGGTCCGAAGGCGCAACCATTATCAATAAGACTGGCTATCCAGCTTATTGAACAAGACCGACGTATCAGTAGATGTGCTGAGTCTTATACTTTGCAAAGACCGTAATTTGATCTGACAACGACATAACGGCTGAGATCAATAGGTTCGCAGTTTTGCAGCTTCTGTTTGAAGATATACGATTGTGTCAGATCATCCATGGCAGAAAGAATATGGGCTGACCAGCAATCATTGGATCGTGTACTCAGCTGCATGTCAGCATGTAAGACCTTTTTCTTTGTGTAGCTGTTGGATATAGTCAAAAAATTGTACAGCCGCATTGCCGCGCGAAACCAATTGAGCTGTAAGGGTTACAATCCACACTCTCGCATGACACACCATGAAGGCGTGGTGTCCCCCAACATCCTTTTCTTTACTGCCAACAGCCATTTCTGAAGGGAACTGTCCATCTCTTTGCCTTGTTGTAAGTAAGGAGTGGCCCAAATTTGACTCGCATACATACCAGCCGGATTAGCGTATGTCTTGAGAAGCCATATGTACACGTGTAACCTGTTAGAAAGGTTATGCTTCTGAACAAACTCTTTGACTCTGGATTGACTGCCGTGAACAAACGAAGTGTTGCGTCAGCCGCGGTATCCAGATTGATCTGCTTGTCGCAAGTTGTCGCACACCATGCCCAAATATTTGGCTGAGTCTGTGTAAGGGAGCATTTCACCGTCAAAGTACAGAGGGGGCAGGTTTTCAGAGTTTAAGTTAAAGCACATTACCTCTGACTTCTGTGTGTTGACGGTGAGAGACTTGTTTTCTGCGTACACTTAGCATGGTCTGCAAATCCGCGTGTTTATTGGAAGGGAGGGAAAGGTCATCAGCAATCATCATGTTTTTCATAGTAAGCCAGTGAGCGCACCCTGTGCCCCATCAGTCACGCTATCAATGTCGTTCAAGTAAATGGAATACAGCAGGGGGGAGAGGGGGCACCCTTGTTTCACAACAAAAAGTGGCTGGACAGCCGCTGATATATCCCCACCCAACAGCGTGTATTCATCAGCATTATACAAGCTTCCGAGGATTGACAGCATGTGGATAGGCATCTGGCTTTTACGAAGGTGGTCCCACATTTTGCTTCTGGGAATGGAGTCATATGCTTGTTTGAAATCAATGAAGGCTGCGTTCAGCCGTGATGAGCCCCTCTGCCTCTCTGTGCTGCACCTTTGAGATGTCGCAGGATAAACAGCGGGTGCAGCATGCTTCTGCCAGGATAAAAACCAAATTGTGTGTCCGGGATCTTGTTGTGTTTGGTACACCAGACATGGACCATGGAACGAAGCAAATCGGCATATAGTCTGTATAGCTTCCCACTCACCGCAATCATTCTATAGTTCCCTGGGATCGGTACTTACTTGCCCCTTCTTGTGAATAGGAGTGAGTTTTGCCTCTTTCCAAGACTTTGGAACGTTCGCTTTTGTAATGAGAAGTTTGAAAAGGGTAGCAATGTGGGGGGCACGTTGATGTTTTCCCACCTTCTCTCATGTTGTTTGGGCACACGTTTGTAAGCACCTTTTTATTAATGCTAGAATTGTGTCAAAACCAGATGAAGCCATGGTGTTCATACCGGAAATGTGAGCTCATTATTGTCATCTGGCATGTGGAAAGGATGAGGGCCAGGAGGCTGCGCATTGCGCCCTAGGGGAATCAGGTGATCCATGGGTGACACAGTGCCTGTCCAAACAGTAAATCACTCCCAACATTAATTAAGGGAAAGGAGCCACTTTGGTACCGGGTACCGTAACAATCCTTTACCAAGGGAAAAAATATCTTTGGGGATCAGGAGGGATGCAGGCTTGACCTGAAACCGTCTCCTGATGAGAGTTGATATTAGTGCTAGAAAGGGCACGTCTGGTGTGAACATGTTTGGCAGCGTAATTGACAGAATGAACATGAAGCTTGGAAGCAAGTTTCTTAACTCTTTGAGAATCAAGACACTGCTCCTTAAAAGGCTCCAGCGTGTGTTTGTGGTAGATGATGCACCCACTCCCAAAAGGATGGTGTGGAGAATAACGGAGGCTCCTTGGAGAATGGAGCAGAGGCCTTTATGCTGTTCCAGCACGGCGCTCAGCTGGATCAGCAATCTAGTGTCCTCACAGTACTTGATCTCGATGAGGTGAATGTCATGTTGTAGAATGCTGCCTGAGATCTTTGGGTCGGTGCTGTTTGGGGAAGATGGATCTGCTAGTGGCTGGCGGTGCTGCTGAGGTGCTCCCAGTTCCCCTCAGTTGTCCCCAGCCACTTCTAGGAACCCACCCTCCTTCATTGCTAGTCTGTTGCTTTTCTGTTTTTGCAGAGACGGGAGCAACTAGTACAGCATCCAGACAGCTGTAGGTAAACCTATTTTTATTTGAGAAGCGGGGTGGATAGAACCACTTTGGCATAATCCTAGTTTCAGCTGAATCGAAAATCTGAAGATTTTGCATAGCCAGCCGTTTGCTGCTACCTATATTCATGCAGACAAATCGGGATCTTAGGGAGCTTGTCTTGCTGATGGCTTTAAGATCATGCTGCAAGATTTTGATTTAGACATGGGGGGACCTTCAGCCAGACTGTTCGGCTAATCGGCCTGTGACTGGTCCTCGCCATAAATCCATAAGCTCAGATACAAAGGAAAAAAGTGTGTTGTTGTGTTGCAAGAGGAAACCATAAACTTTCTGAGCACTGACTTGTTGTCGCGAATAAGCAAGGTTGCTCTACAACTGAATAATCGCCTGGAAATTGACCGAACAGATAAGCAGACATTCTCCTCAGAGCACAAATGTCTCCACACATGAAAAGGGCATGCACTTAATCTTGAATCCGCTCACAGGCACAACGGTCACACAAAAGAGATCGTGATATCAAGATGCTGTCTCCGCCTTGAGGGTGTGCGCCCTCAGCCTAAACAACAAAAATTCTGCAAAACATGTTGAGGCAAATCTAAGTGCAAATGTCTCGGCAAACGAACAGGGGCACGCACATTAAGATCAAATGGCACTGCAACAAGAGATTGATATGCTGCCAACTTGCTGTTTGTGTCCTGTGGGTTAAATCCCTTAGCATCTCTCCTTCACGTTGTCCGCAATCTGTGCCTGAGATCATCAGCGAACTCTTGATTAGAAATGGAAGAACCCTGCCGCACTGCTTGCACAAATGACTCACGACACCGCAACCCTTAAAAAGTATCTAAAGCTACAAATCACTCCAGCAGGAGGGGTCACGTGAATGTATGCTCAGATCCGCTTTCAGCACCCTGCTTAATTTCTCGCTGTCAAATTAGAGCATGCTACAGTACAACTTGACAACAGACCTGAACCAGCAGTAAAACTCAGTGTGTGGCTCGTGTCCACACTCCCTCAAAACAGCCCAATTTTTGGTGGTACGCTTAACACCCAGCGTGCCCTTCAAAAATCTCATCTGTTGCACTTGCAAAGCACTCGTGATGACCTTGTCCTCTTTAATAAACTCAGTGCCCCACACTCGGACTGCATACATACCGGCTGGGAGCACATAAGTCTTCCCAAGCCATAGAGACACATATGGCCTATTCACCAGACAGTTTTCTCGTACAAACTGACAAACCAACAAGTGAATGCCATGAAAGGACCAGCTGCGTGCTTAGAGGACTCAATAATGCTCATGCGTCTGTGAAGCATCATACCCAGATACTCAAAAGAATATTTGAGTGCAAGCGGCACTCTCCCAATGTTGAACACAGGCACATCTGAATTAGATGGATTGAAATGAACCACTTCAGATTTTGCAATATTGATAGTGCGGTGCTTTCTCTGAGCATACCAATGCAAACAATTCAGCATGGTCTTCCTGGAATAAAAGGATGACGACACATCCCTACGCAATGCTCTGCCGCAGACTTCTGCACATGTGTAAATTCTTGGGCTCCAAACATCAGACTAACTTCAATGTGCAGAAGTACCTGGCTGGAACAACATTTGAACACCACTCCTCAAACACTCTTAAATTTGCCAATCATTGCCGTAGCATGGAACACCGAAGGTAGAATCTGCCATATAAGCCCACAGAAAAGATTGGCTTATAAGCTTGCCAAAGAAATTCTTGAGGCAAAGTGGGGAATCAATAGCGTACATATCGACCCCTGCTGTCCCTCTGCTCAAAGCGCTGGAGATAAACCAGGCCTTAATTAAGTAAGGAAGCGACCAAGCGATCAACTCCATCAAACCTCATACAAGGCCCCCAAGATATGCCATCACACAAGGCCCCCAAGACATGCCAGTGATGAGTACCCTAAACTAACCTCAAGCAAAGCTCTGACAAATCAACCCAAGCAACACAGCTCCAATCCAGACCTGATTCGTAAACTGAAATTGGCGGCGCGAGCGATACACTGATGGCAGCTTAAAAACAAAAAGAAGGGCAAGACACCGGATCAGGTGTATACCACCCTCACCTGAACTTATCCCACTATGTGAACCCAAGAGGCCGTAAGAGACGTGGTATTACCAACACCATCTCACGTGCAGAGCTAGCAGGTACAGTAGCCAAAATCAATCACGGCTACTCCCACTCAGGTTAGGCTCAGCCTAACCTCGTTACACCAAATTCAAAATCTGCTCTCACATCCGAACCTTCACCGCCACCACAACCAAGGAGAAGTTCACTGGCAGTCCACTGCCAAAGCAATCCGCCAGTCACCATCGCCCATTCATTTTTACAAAGCAAAGTCCCACACAGGCAATATTGGTATTGAACATGCTGACGCTACTAGAAAGTCAATCACATAAACTCTGACATTGCTGAAACCTTAATTAAGCAGCAGGGTTTGAGGGGAGTTCCTTCTACACCATCTATTGACTTGCAGACGAAGATAAGATCACCAAAGTATATCCATCTGAACATGGCCCAGCAACTCTCCTCAGAGTTGGTATCTATCCAACTATCACATTGCCCAACAAGCACACACGCACCCGCTGCTCAACAAACTTTGGAAATTCCCAATCAAAAACTTCTTTACCTTATTTAGTACGGCAACGGCAATGGAGCCGCTAGCAACACTTACCTAACTACATCTTGTGTTCCTGCTACAACCAATAACTGCATTTATGAAATACAAAACAGATACTCTACCCAAAAACGTGCGGTACGGTTTAAGCGCTCAACTCACAAGTCGGACCTGTCCACTTTGCCTACAGCTAGACAGTGCCCTAAACATCTCTCTGGGTACCAACATACGGAAAAAAGGAATTGACATGAGTTGGTATGCAGCATGATCTTCAAAGCCATCAGCAAATCAGGCTCCCTAGCATGCATGATCCTGCTCTGTCTCCATAAATATAGGCAGCAGCGAACGGCTGACTATGAGATTTTTGTTAAAATGAAACAGCTAAACAGTTTCCTTTCTTACAGGAGACCCCTCTTGCAAGGTCTCTAATTCGTAGATTTAATTTGCAGGCATTGTGGCAGTAGGTGCGCACGTATGCAGGAGCAGTGGGGAAATGACTCGGCCAGTTAGTAGGCGGTGCAGGCTTTTGTGCATCTTTTGCACACGAGGTGCGTGTCCACGAGCAGATGGAACACGATCTCCTCTCTCCTCTTAAATAAGTTGGGTGCAAGCTTGGATTTACGTGGGCCTGTTTGTCGCACGAGAAGGGTACATTTTCGAATATCCTGGAAGCATCCCCGAATGGAAGAATGCCCTGCTGTCAGCTGTCTACCTTTTGGCAGAGATTCCTCTCCAGCACATCTAAGCATCAACCAAGCGGCACAAACTGACGAAAGAGGATCTTGACCACTTGAATGAAATTGCCATGTTTAAGCAGCAACTCTGGCTACTGACTTGCTTTCAGGTATGCAATAAGGCCAGCGAGGCTGAGTTTCTGAGCCAGGTGTGGTACATGCTGTTTCTGTGAAAAAGGCAGGTAGAATTGGGTAGATTGTCCTCCTCAGCAGCTGTGATTCCAGGCAAGCACTCAATAAGCCGTAAGTTGTGCGTCCTTTTTACAAGGACAATGAAGTGTGAGTAATAGATAGGAAAGTGTGGTTTTTGGGCTGGCAAGAGCAACATCATCGAGTTTTTGATGATGCAGATCTGTTTAGCGTGAAGGCTGAGCTTTTCCTTAAGTGATGTTGCGATAGGTTTTTAAGAATATACCTTTTACTCAGTCACAAGGCTGTAGTGCAGTAGCAGGGGTGCTATATCTACGTCGCTAAGTAGCAGGATGGTGTGGAGGGTTTAAAAATCCCCGAATCTGCGGCGCCCTAGAGGAAAAAGGAAGTTTGTGCCTTTATTTCTACTTATTGGGTAGGAGCAGTGTCTACTGGAATTGGATCTATTTTCTTTAGTTGATAATTGTCTATTGGTTTCATAGCCAGGGGGGTACTTTTGGATTGGCAGCAGAGCTTGAATTGTGTGTGTTGCCAAGATATTATGGGCTATTATTCCACGGCAAATATGCGTTTAATTGCTGCTAGAAATTGGGTCCACTCTGCTGAGGACAGCGAAAGAAGAATATGTTTATGAAACTCTGTGAGTAGCGTGCAACAAGCTGATATGTTTCTATATACCTGCCGCATTAAAGGGAAAGACAAAACTACGCAGGCAGTGAAAAACCACTCCCCACATTACCATACCTTGCCGTACTTACCCCGGTGCCCAAATCTCAGAAATATTTAAGGTAACCCCGGGAACCCCGGACCCTGTAACTAAATATTTGAGCCTTCCCTGCACCAACCCCGGTGGGTATTTAGCCCATCCAGTGCCTGTACAAGTGTGTGTGTATGCGTGCACATACAAGTTTGTGCGTGTGCATGTGTGTTGGTGCGCTGTGCCCGCACATATATGTGTGCGTCAGTTGTGTGCATCACTGTTGTGTGCGTCATCACTGTGCCTGCACATGTATGTGTGCGCCACCCACCAAACTTTGCCAAACCCCAAACCCCAGATCCTCTGAATAAATACATAGGTATTTACGATACCGATATCATGCCGGAGGGCATAAAACGTTACTTACCCAGGGTGAGTTCGGAAGGTACGGTTATTAAGGAAAAGGAGCCACTTTGGTACCGGGCACCGTAAAACTCCTCCACCAATAAAAAAGGAAAAAGATCAATGGGGATCAGGAGGAACCTAACCGTCTCCTGATGAGAGTTGATGATATTCCTGGAAAGGGCACGTCTGGTATGGACAAGTTTGGCAGCGTAATTGACAGATTGAACATGAAGCTTAGAAGCAAGTTTTTTAACATTTTGAGAGCTTCCAGAGGGCCAGTACATACCAATAACAAGGAGTTTGGTGTTGGCGTCGTCAAGAGTGACAGGTGTGTCTACCCCCAGGGTCTATGTGTGCAAGTGTAGCAACAGTTTGTTGCCAAAGCAATGCTTTTGCGCACACAGATAATGGTGCCGCTGTTTTTGTTAGAGGCGTCCACCATTTATAATTAATGAGCAGAAGATGCAACCAGGGTCAAGGTTTATTTTTTTCGAGTTTGGTTTTTGTTAAACCATAATGTCGGGGGTGTTGATGGCTATCATGTGTGTGAGGTCGTGGTGGCTGGTGAAAAAGCCTCTGACGTTCAAGGTGAGAATCTTTAGGGAAGAGAGATGATTGGTTTTTATTTGGGTCGGGCCAAAGGGAAATGGGTGATAAATGTGCTCGTGAGAATTATGGGTGGGGGAGATGTGTATTTCTGACGGTAGGCTGTGGTGGTGATGGTGAGCATTGGTGTTCTGGCAGCAGTCCGGGCTGTGGTTTGACGGGGCGGGGGAAGGAAGATTAGTTCCTCCATTAAAGTTGGAGAGTACAAATTTCTGTTTGGCGGGTGTGGTAAGGTGTTGGCAGTGTGGTGTCGTTTTGGGGGATTGCAAGTATGGTAGGGGGGGAAGGTGGCGTGTTTGTTAGGAATCAGGCAGTCTAGCAGTTAGCTTGTTACAGTGTCTTTTGGTTTTCCTGCTGGGTCTGTTTCTCTCTCTGTAAATAAACTGCAATAACACAATGGGTTATAGGCCTCCAGCACGCTACACCACTGCGCGACAAACATGGAGGAGGGCAGTCAGAGCAATGGTTTCTTTAAGATGCAACAGCTGGGCGCTGGGCGCAGCTTCAGAGACTTTCTGGCCAACGCGGAGCTCAAGGAAATCGCTGATGTGCTGCAGGAGGGCCCAGCAGGCCCAGCAGCAGCTGCAGCGGAGGGGGAAGTGGAGGGGGAAGACATGGGGTACGCTTTTATGCTGGAGAAGGGGGAGCGACAAAAACCAGTGTTGGTTAATGAGGAAGAGGAGGGAGACGAGTGGGCTTTAGTGGCCCAAAGGGGGGGTGCAGGGGGAAGGTGGATTGAAGGGTACATTGCGGTCTGCTAGGTAGATGTAAAGGCACGAGCAGTCCTCAAATTTCTATAATAAGTATAGAAACAATCCGGTGTTTTGGTAACTAGGTCCACGATGTGGCAGAGTGGGCCGGCGCCTGTTTATTTGTCCTACCCTTTCAGCAGATGACTGAGGCTGGGGCTAGGCGGTTTCCACAGGATACCACATTCGAGGGTGGTGATAATAATGCAGCCTTTCAATCTAGCCCAATCGCTTATAAGCGGGTGAAGCCGAGGTTTGAGAATGTGTCACTGGCCCTGGTTGCCAATGTTTATAGTGAGGATGGCCTCTTTATTAGCAACTTTGATGTTGGTGAATTATTTCTGCTGTGATCATTCCTTCTTTGAATTCCCCAGAGCATATCTCATCAACAGCCGCAATATTACAATAATTCCGCAATCAATTGACATACACAGCCTGCGTGGTACATATACAGCAGGTGAAGCCTGTCAGGTAATACCACACTGCAGACTCAGTTGTGAGTGAGATGCTCTGCAGTACAGGGGTTGAAGTACAGGGGCTGAAGCCTGGCTTAGGTTCGGCAGCACGTCTGTACGGGCTTACCATTGTTACGCAAGCTACATGCGAATAGCCAAAGTTGCTATATCGCGAGCAGCGACAATGTTAACATACTTACCTGACCGGTGCGTAACCCTGATCCTCAAGGGGGTTCGCATGTTGGGTCTGCTCCCATTGCACTTTGGCTGCGGCTTCAGCAGCACTGCTCTACGGGGTATGTGCACGGTTTAATTTTTGCAAGGCCTGGATCGCGGCACTGCCGCCCCGGGCACCCAATCAATTGAATTCCACACACACTGTACCCTGAAAAAATTTTTTGTTTCCTTCTGGCTGAAAGCACAGGAAATACATCGTTTGCACCTTTATAGCTGGCTCGTTTGCAATGTATGCCTACACGCTAACGAATCGCCATTCTCGGCATTGATTCAAAGCGTATTTTCTTTCGCCTTTAACTAAAGAAAACCGTGAGTCATTGCCACACCAATGAAAACCGTGCGTCATTGCCACACCAATCCATCCAATCAATGAAAACCGTGAGTCATTGCCACACAGAGGTATACTCCAAAATTTTCGACCGTTCGCGGTCCCCCAAACTGGTGCACTGAAATTTCGCGGTCCCCCAAATCAACTGAAACAATTATAACGGCATTGCAAGACACATGAAACCTCCACCCCGAAGCGGCGCTGCCTTGTGTCATGTCTTACATTCTTGAAGGTTCATCATAAGCCACTGTAGAGAGAAACACGTACGTGACTGGTGCACTGAAATTTAGGTAAGGACTGCTACTGCTGCTGCGGATGCTGCCGAACTAAGGAATCCGTTACTGATGATGAGGGAGCTAGAGGGATGATGAGGTAGCTAGAGGGATGAGCTAGAGGGATGATGAGCTAGAGGGAGGGATGATGAGCTAGAGGGAGGGATGATGAGCTAGAGGGATGAGCTAGAGGGATGATGAGGGAGCTAGAAAAACATAAAGGTGAACCACATACTACATACGCGCACCTTGACCGGGAGAGGGGGGGGAAAGAAGGAGAGTGGGGGGAAAGTACAGTACGGGCCCCAATGAATAGAAAGATGCAAATGCTTGTGAGTGACTTGACTGGACTGGTGCAGGAGCAGGTGCAGGAGTATGAAATGTGCAGGAATCAGGATGCATCTCGAACATCTATTCCTCAAGCTATGCAATGTTTGGGCAGCAGAGATTGAAGGGAGGAGGGAGAAACACACGCGTGACTGGTGGCACTGAAATCTAGGTCTAGTAAGGACTGCTGTTGCTGCTCCTGCCGAACCAAGCACTTGCCTTCTTAGTATGCCATCTCTACCGTTGCTGATGATGAGCTAGAGAATCATTAAGATGAAGTACAAGCTGCAAATGTGTACGCGTGCACCTTTGCTGCCGGATTTGTTTGACGGTTTGATGCATGTCCTCTTCAGGCTTCACACCATTCTCGGCCTTTTGGCTAAGATCAAGTGTAGTATCTGTTTAGATCAGTTTAATAGCTGATACAGGAAACATTGCTCCCTATGCTATTAACCTAATTTCTCTGTGGGTGGCTGCCAATGCAGGGCTTGCTCAGCGGAGGCCACGGCATTGCACTACTGCCTGGTGTGTGCACCACACCCAACACTAAGTAAACCTCACAATTGGACTGCATCAAATGGTAATCATCAGGACCTCGGCCGATGATAATTACACAAGCTTTCTCAAAAAGCATCCTGGCCTGAGAATGTAATAATTTGTTTATGGTGTTCTACAAAATGATGGAGAACCTAAACCCTAAACCCTAACCCTAAACCCTAAACCCCTAACCCCATATCATGCTTTTGATGAACATTCAGTTAGGATTTTTAAAGCATGCTGCTACGCGTGACTCCAATAAGGATTGTGTGATACCTTGGTATCCCTTCTCCTCTTGCTGCTGCTGTGTCTTGCAAGTCCTAGCAATGACAGTATCTGCTCCTGGTTGAGTGTCTTCCATTCTTCGTGTGTCTGCTCACGTGCTCCTTTAGGATTGTTGTACATGCTCAAAATGATAGCAGAAGCTTGTATAATTTTGGTTCAGCGTAATTCCGCTGTCTAAATTCCTAGTTTCACACGACTCCTAGGGATTCTTCCTAAAACCAAAATGTCTGGTTCAGGAAATGCTATACCGTACTGACATGTACTCATTCCGCACCCCTCAAAGAAAGAGTTATTTCTACCCTGTCCGCACCAATCCGCACCCCTTCCAATATATAACCTAGTGCTTGCCGCACCAATCCGCAGGGGCAAAATGCCCTCGGAACCGCACCAAGGGACTCAGAGGTGCATTCCATAACACATTAACATATTTTTTGTCCAAGTGCACTGAGAAATATCAAACTGAGTCTGGTTCTGCTGAACTCTGTCATCCATTGTACATTGTTACGCTGCTTCTGCACTTGCTGCTTGAACTTCTGCCCTTCCTCTAGATGTTGCTGCTCATGCTGCTCGGCGGTCGGGGGGGGCTTGCAGAAGCTGGCCATCCCTGTCTGGACACGCCCCACAGGGGCTCTCGGGGGCTCTTTCCCACTCATGACCCGTCAAAAACTCAAAAGTAATTATTTAGAATTAATCCGCACCAATCCGCACCCCCTCAACTATTTATATATTTCAGGGGGTGTGAGCTCGCCGCACCCCCCAAAAACAATATTTTTGCGGCGTGATACATTGTTAGTACGGTGTTAAATAAACTGGCTTCTCGAGCTTATTGAAAGAGACTAGGCAAAACAACTCAACTAGCCAAATCACACGAATCGTCACTGCCAACAACTGGGCGTGAAAGGTACGATTGTTAATAAAAAAAACACGCCTACAGGTACGGCTTCTCTCCCAATGCAAACTGCCCCATCTGCCCTTGCACTGATAGTGCGCTTCACAGATTCTCAGGTTGCCAACACACTAAAAAGAGGAACATGAGTATAAAACGCCACAATATGGCAAGCATGCTGATTGTCCATGCCCTACAAAAGGGACGATGCGGTGCCAACCAAATTGCCTACACTGACGTAGGCAGCGCAAATAAACTATCAGAGCAAGGCCTAGATCTGAGAAACACTGCCAACAAAACACTGCCCTCTTGGTTGCTTCCAAAACTAACAGCACATGCTTTAAAAAAAGCCTCTTCTCGTCCTGACGCCACCCTATTTCTACCTAGCACTGTATGCTCCTCTCGCGTAACTACCCGCAACCCAAACTTTCAACAGCTTGCTTAAGACAAGAAATTAAATCCAAACCAGCGGGAGGTTCACCTGATTGAGTTTAAATTCTGTGAAGACACCAGGCCTGATCCCCAACTCCAAAAAGCAAAAGCACAGCACAGCATGCTTATGGCCAACCTAAACAGACAAGGATATAGGGAAGTCAAGCTTTACGTGATCCTCGCTAGAGCTATGGGAACTATCTACAAAGACTATACAGACAAATCTCTGGCAGACCTTAATCCGGATTACCATTCGATTAAAAAATTGACACAAAAACTGAATAAACACTCCATTAGACATGCATCCGCACTTATAAAACAAGGTACGCACTGCAATATAACACAAGCAACAACAGTCAAGGATTGGGTCCGGATGCTACGGGACACACCCCCCCTGACCCACATTAATCTTAAATTGTTTACGCGGTGGGGGGTTGCCTGGTGTGGGCACCTAAGTAACCCCCTCCCTTAATCATGCTGGCTGTGTCATCACTACCAGCGGAGTCTTTTCCTTTTCTTTTCAGATTCTGCAGTGGAAAAGAACATGCTGTTCATCTTGGACATCCTCTGTATCACACAGGTCACAGGTGGGGAAATTACTTTGATTCCATGTCGCTGTCTTAAAGCGTAGGGTGTGAACACAAAGTCTGACACGAGCTGTACTGCATATGACATGTTATTTGCCCAGTTTTCCATGTGTCTCTCCCTGAGGTCTACAACATAACGGCTGAGATCAATAGGTTCGCAGTTTTGCAGCTTCTGTTTGAAGATATACGATTGTGTCAGATCATCTATGGCAGAAAGAATATGGGCTGACCAACAGTCATTGGATTTTGTACTCAGCTGCATGTCAGCATGTAAGACCTTTTTTATTGTGAAGCTGTTGGATTTAGTCAAAAAATTGTACAGCCGCATTGCCGCCCGCGCGAAACCAATTGAATTGTAAGGGTTCCAATCCACACTAGCGCATGACACGCCATGAAGGGGTGGTGTCCCCCAACATCCTTTTCAACACTGCCAACAGCCATTCCTGCAGCAAGGGATCGTCCATATCTTTGCCTTGTTGTAAGTAAGGAGTGGCCCAAATTGCTTACATACCAGCAGGAATAGTGTATGTCTTGAGGAACCATATGTACACTTTGCCTCCATGGATATAGGCAGCAGCAAACGGCTAACTATGCAAAGTCTACGTTCCACAATTGTGCTTTTTGGGCGTGGGTGGCACCATATACAGAACTTAGCCACACAATAAAAGCATCCAAGGATTTGAGTCTTCGTTTTTAAAGGGTTAAAAAATTTTGCTTCCAAGCTCCATATATGCTTTCTGTCAACCACGTTGCCTTAATTAATTTGAAAAATGATTTCTCACTGCCCAGGGTTGCACAATACGCTACGGCTACGCTATGCTACGAATACGCTACACTACGAGGGTTTATCATATGTAGAATATATGCAGTACTGATGGTGGCTACCCATATGCCACAGTAGCCACATGTACAAATGAGCCAAGACCGCTCCTTTGCTTCATAATAAAAATTATGAACATGTTAAATATTACCTATAAGATAAAGTTTAGAGCTGGATTGGCACTGTTTTGAAGTAACGGAAGTTGAATTGACGCTGTTCGCCTGAATTGACGCTGTTCGCATACGGCTAGGCTACAAGCGCTTGCAGGGCGTATTATGCAACCCTGCTGTAACTGCCTGGTTCTTTCAAATTGATATGCAGCGTGGAGGCATACCTAGAACGAGCGAGGCGAATTTCGGAACCTCTGCTAGATGTCTTTTCTTTAGCTGGCGCGCAACCTTGCTTATAAAATAAAATAGGAAGGCTAGGACGAAGTTGTCACAAATTTGATATAGAATGAGAGAACTCGCGCTCTCTGCAGTTGGGAGCAAAGGGAAGGTCTTAAATAATAAATTGATTGAGGATTGCACGGAGTATGAGAGACAAATAAAGCAGGCAGGGAGAAACAATATCATCACTGTGATGATCTAGTAGGAAAAGAGAAAAATGCACGAACCCCATCGGACAATATCAGGTGAACCCAAACGCAGAGGCCACGTGGGTGATGCCTGGCTGCACATGCCGATACAGTAAGCCAAGCCTGCTTGAAAAAAAGAGAGCAAGAAATAGAGATACAAACTGTGCCGGTACATCTAGAAGCTCATAAGAAAAAAAAAAAGGGAAAAGAGCAAGACGGAGGTACAAAATTGCACTGGTCGATACAGATAACTAGCTACATCAGCTTTGAGCTGTTTGCCGATTAGAGCAGTGTACATTTTCCCAACTGCATGTCACACCATAGCTGCAGTCGCTATAGGTCTTACAACTTTGCCAAGGCAAATAGTTCAAGCCCCAGCCTCTCTCTTTTAAGCTGCTTGATGGACGTATTATAATCACCTCAATCACAACTTGCTGCGAGCGGCTGCTGCTCTAGCAAGGCCAGCCGTACGGCTCTGGGACTCCACTCCACGGGACACCTGTGTGTGTGTGTATGTGTGTGTGTATGTGTGTGTGTGTACGTTAGTGGTGGTGACAGAATAGCGTTGCATCAAGTCAGATTTGTGTTAGGTGCGGGCGCCTTGGCACTCTTTTCCTCAATCACGTCTTACGTTGCGTGTGTCGTCACTACCGGCTACCAATGTGCAATGTTTTTCAGGACCAAGTTGCGTGTGTCGTCACTGCCAGCTACCAGTGTACCTTTATTCAATTCTAGGCCGAGTGCGTCGTCACTACCGGCTACCAATGTGCATTGTTTTTCAGGACCAAGTTGTGTGTGTCGTCACTGCCAGCTACCAGTGTACCTTTATTCAATTCTAGGCCGAGTGCGTCGTCACTACCGGCTACCAATGTGCATTGTTTTTCAGGACCAAGTTGCGTGTGTCGTCACTGCCAGCTACCAGTGTACCTTTATTCAATTATAGGCCGAGTGCGTCGTCACTACCGGCTACCAGTGTGCATTGTTTTTCAGGACCAAGTTGCGTGTGTCGTCACTGCCAGCTACCAGTGTACCTTTATTCAATTCTAGGCCGAGTGCGTCGTCACTAC
>Ga0307968_1002009_pt1 | contig 16773 bp, 22 predicted proteins | sample OrgLakmetagen650_FD_201834 | JGI IMG/M metagenome (GOLD analysis project Ga0307968, IMG submission 201834) | Saline water microbial communities from Organic Lake, Antarctica - #650 | ecosystem: Environmental > Aquatic > Non-marine Saline and Alkaline > Saline | place: Antarctica: Organic Lake... | reverse complement strand
AATAGACTTTTTCTTTTTCTTTCTGAGCTTATGGATTTATTTGTGGCTGGCCGAGACCAGTCAGCAGCCGATCAGCCAAACTACCTGGCTGAAGGTCACCCCCCATTGTAACCATTGTAACCATTACCTAATTGCTGAAGATGACAACACGTTTTGGCGTATGGTTTTGGCTCGCCATTATTGCAGCCATGTTCTTTCTTGTGTTATAGCCGTGTTCTTTCTTGTGGCAGTGATTTGACCCGAGCCTCCTCTGCTCCTCCAGCCAGATGCCGTACAGAACAGCAAAAAAGACTGCTTCATCAGCTTCAAATCATTTCATTACATGTCAGAGTCGTTTAATAAGATACTTTTTAAAAGCATGAAATGCATTATAATCGATTAAGTATATATGAACTGCATTAAGAGCAAACTAATGAAATGTCAAACCTATCAGATCCTGTCGTACGTTGTCACAGCTACTATGTGCCAATTCAAAAATGAATATCACCGGTCACCACCCAGAACAAGTAATCCTCCTTGGGGTTAGACACATGCATTCATCTCATTGCACGTGCCGTGCAATAAAAAAGTTTCTTGCAGCCAGCTACAGACCAAATTAATGCAATACAAGGCGATGCAGATTGCGTTAAAACATTTGCTACTCGCTCATCCTTTACTACAGTTCCCCATCAATACTCCAAAAATTCAGAAAGCAAATCGAACAACTGATGCTTGAAAATAACAATTGAGCGTGTGTAGGTAACATTCTTTCTGGCAGACATACATGATCGCCTATCGACAACCTAGTTAGCAAGACATGTCAGAGGAAGGACCCCACCTCATCGTACGTTTTTCAGTACTGTCATGCTACTAAAGGTATAATCTAAGTGAATTACATTGCACAATCGCTTCGACAGAGTTTATAGACACACGCACACACATGTACACGGTGGCTCCTGGGTACTCAGCAACATCCCATCAACATGCCAATAAAATCCAATTACTTTGTAACATAGAGTGCAGAATCCATTCCCTTGAAATGCTGCTTGTACAAGCAGATTTGGTATGAAAGCCTGTGGACACTTCGGGGGACCTCTGGAGACAGCTTAAGCTCATGGGAATTCCTAAAGACATGTACAATGTCGCACCTAGCTACACGATTTTCCAAAGTCCCAATCACATGGTTTAGACTGTCCTGTCAATCATGGAGCTTTGGTAACATCCCCATATAAATTGCGGTACGAGCCTCTTATACAATCCTATACCGCAAGATCATAAGACCCCATACCTCAGACTGGGAGCTGCTGCAAGTCCTGCATCCTTCAATGGCATGAGTCACAGACTGTAACATGCAATTGTCCATCAAACCCTCCAGCATAGCTCTTCTCAAAACATATATGGTCAGAACATCAATAATTGAGATTGCCCTTGGCCGTTGCTGCTGCAGCAGAGGGCCTCCTAAACTCAATGTAAAAGCAGCTCGAAGTGCAGGCCCAACAGCTCAACTCACTCTATGGTGCTGGCATATTGTGAGGAGGATACTGAGGGAGTGCCCCTGTGATGTGGAAAGCACCGGACACGGGCAGACTGACCGGGGGCTGCAGGCTTATGGTATTCATGGGGAAGCCGTGGGTCACAGACAGGCCCCCCATCGGAAGTGAGCCAATGAAACCCCCACTGTAGGGTATGCTCATTCCCATGCTCATGCCCACTCCATCCATGTACAGCGGCTGATTGTGGGCTGCGTACGGCATGCTGTAGCCAATCTGCTGGTGCAGCATGTACTGCGGTGGGTGGCCTGGGTGGAAGCCCCCCATTGGGGTGCCCCCCCCCGCATGGTTCAAAACGTACATCTCGCCTCCAAGGCTGTGGCTTCCCGGGTAGGAAGAAAGTAGGGGGGCTTGCACACCAGTATAAGTGTGAGCTGCTCCTGCTTCAGGCGCCATACCGTGGGGCCCCCCTCCTCTCTGGCCAGCAGCTGCCGCAGCAGCGGCCAAGGTGGCCAGGCCGGGACTTTGAGAGCCGCTGCCAGTCAGACTTTGCTCCACTTCGTGCGGCAGCAGAGGCACAAGCTGGTCATTTACCACCCGGTACAAGTTGCCTGTGAGCATGTGTGTTGCGCGCCGACAGTGTGTGTGTGTGCATGTGTGTGTGTATGTTTGTGTGTAATTGTGTGCATCTGCGTGTTATGAAGCGTGTAGTACATATGTGCAAGCACTAGTGCGGGCGCGTGATGCGTGGATAACGCAAGCACAAAATTAGAGCGGCCACATGCTTATTTGCAGCAACTGTGCAGGCAGGCTAAAGGAAGTCGTACCTGCTGGGTCAGCAATGACGCGGCCTGCAAAGAGAGAGGGCTGGGACTGGGGCTGGGGCTGGAGTTGAGTTTGGGGCTGTCGTTGCACATGTTGCAAGGAGGCGATGGGTTGGGGTTCAGTCAAAACGCCACCCTGGTGGTCTTGTGTGTTTGCAGGCTTGCTCTGTGCGCCTTCAGCGTCTGCGTGGGGGTGTCACAAATCAAGGCATAGCGTGTTGGTGAGTACGGCAAAGGATGAGAGCTTGAGCCTGGCATGGACATCTCATTGGCTGCTCTCGCAGCAACATAGGATGAGAGCTACAGCCAGAGTCATACAACACACTATTAAATGGCTGCAATTACAAGACACGGGAGAAGCACAGGTGCCACAGAAAAGAGGCTACACTTTCAGACACCAAGCTTAGAATTGCCACCATTCTGAGCACGGTGCACACAAGTACAAATGCACGCAATTGTGCCACGCTCACGCTGCATATCCACGTGCGCACCTGGCTTCAGGCCGCCCAGAGCACCCAGGTTTGCTGAGCCTGCAGTGATCATGACAGCGTCTCCAGACGCGTTCTCTATCTCGCAGTGCCGAGGTTCTGACTGTGCTGCGATTCCAGCCTGAGGATACGACAGAATATGCATTGGGTCCCGCCCACGTCAATAACACTGCTTAAGAGCATAGCAAATAAAAGCATTATTACAGGCTATAGGCGCATTTTCAGCGCTAATGACTATACAATTCCAATTGGTTGGAGAAGTAGGCCATAGAACAGTTTGATTGGCATGTGTACAGAGCATAAACGGTATGAGGTGTGAGCTGCTTGCCCTAAATCTACGACACTAGTGCCCTGCGTCGGCCTGTTAATTATGTAAATAATCCAGCCCACGTAAGCTCGGTATGTACACAAGAGGAGCAACTACCTGATAGGATGTACAGCTGTTGAAGGTACACCCCAAAGGACATCATTCCCTTGCGTAACACATTACAAATGGCTGCTGCTAGCCCAAACAAAATATCCACGTATTTAAACAACTCTGTCCCCTTCCCCCTCAAAATGACCAGTAGGTCCATCAAATTAATGTTGCCAGGATGGCACTTTTCTCACCGGAAACCTGAAAAAGGCAGTGATGATGTATCTGTGTTTCAGTTCCAGCAGCTCAATGTGCACGCACCTGCTTTGGAGAAACGGCAGCCTTGTTTGAGGGTTGAATTTGGGAGGTGCTTGCTCTGGCCTCTAACAGCTGTAGCTGCTGCTGCTGATGATGATGTTGGTGCTGCCGTTGCTGCATCTGCATTTGCATCTGGGAGCCTGCCGGTTGCATTGAATGGGGGAGATGTGGGTATGGGTGGTGCAGGAACTGGGCGTCGTGCTGCTGCAGCTGGGGGTGTATGTGCGGCCCCATATGGGGACTTATGTTGGGGAGCATGCTGTCATGGTGGGTGGGGGGCAAGGGAGGGGGGAGGTAGGGCAGGGAGGCAGGCACAGAGCCACTGACAAGGTGTAGGTTATCTTGGACGGACACAGTCGTGAGCAAGAGATGTCGGTTGTCCGCATGGCGGTCTGAGTCGTCCAGCTTGGGATGTGCCATGATCTGCGTGTGCAGTGTGTTGCGTGCATGTTCAGGGCACGAAAAGTTGCACCGGTCTTTTGCAGGCTGCGTTTCCTTTTTAGTCACAAACGTGGTTCGTCCATAATGTCACACTTAGAGACGCAAATGGGGAGGACAAGAGGACACCCCGCCCAACCTCTACCCCCCCTTCCCCATACGTACACGCTAGACAAACACAAACACACCCGTACGATCCTTGCACTCTACATCCCGCGACCAACGCACCTCTGTGACATGCTTGGGGGAGGCTGGGAGGTCTGCCAGCTCACGCATGTGCTTCAGGTGCTCTACGACAATGGAGCAGTGAACCAAGATGTAAGTTTAGAAAGGAGGGCCGGTTTCGAAATCACTTCATGGATGGTACGCAAATTCATGTAGCTCAAGGTGCCACCTATACACTACAGTATATATGTGTGGTGCATCAAGTATTGCTCGGTTTCAGTCCACGTTGGCGGGATATTGGTCAATCAAAACCGTCTAGATTATGCCTGACTTCAGGTATTTTATCCGTGTAATCATTTGCGTAGCCAACATCTGCATGCAACCTGTAATAAAAGCGAGCACAAGTGCACAAACAGGGAGCATAAAAAAATTACACTTTGCACCTGGCCTCAAAGAAGAGCCAAAATTTGGGGACCCATACGCCCAGGAGCTTCCCTTGTCATTCACCATGAACATGAACACCTGCAAACAAAGGGTGTTGACAGGCAACAGACATCTGTTGCGGCATCACGTCGCTGAGGGCCACAAAGCAGGAGCTGACTGGGGCGAAAGAAATAAAAAAGGATGAAGAGGGAATTCTCCTCCTGATCCTCACCTTTGCGTCTGTCAGCTTGTAAAGCTGGTACGCCTTCAAAACAATGCCACGCTTGCGTTTGGAGAAGGCTTGCCGCTTTTGGTCGGAGCCCTGCACGTGTGTAGCGGGGCGACATTTTTGTACTTTTGTTGTTCGTGGTGTGCTACTATTACGGCATCCAATTGCCAGTGTGTGCATGTGTTTTGTGTGTGTATATGTGTTTTGTGTGTGTTTGTGCGCATGTGCGTGTGTGTGTGTGTGTTTTGTGTGTGTGTGTGTGTCGTGTGTGTGTGTTTGTGTTTGTGTGTGTGTATATATATGTGTGTGTACATATATGTGTTTGTGTGTGTGTGTGTGTGTGTGTGTGTGTGTGTGTAATTGTGTGTGTGTGTGTGTGCGTGTGTGTGTGTCTTGTGTGTGTATGTGTGTGTGTGTGTGTTTGTGTGTGTGTGTATATGTGTTTGTGTGTGTGTAAGAGTGTGTGCGCGTGCGAGTTTGTATGTGTGTGTGTGTGTGCATGCGTGTGTGTTTTGTGTGTATGTGTGTGTGTTTTGTGTGTGTGTGTTTTGTGTGTGTGTGTGTTTTATGTGTGTATAAGTGTGCATATGTGCATATGTGTGCATATGTGTGCATATGTGTTTTGTGTGTGTATATGTGTGTGTGTGTGCGTGTGTGTGTGTGTGTGTGTGTGTGTTTTGTGTGTTTGTGCAAGCACACATGCAACTGCGAGTCAAGTCACACAAGCCACAGGCATGCAGTGCGCCAGACTTCAGCGATACAAAAATGGTCGCATTCGTTGACGTAGGATAATAGCTCATATGAGGCATGTGACCTTGCCCCTAGCACTATCAAATACATTGGTGATCGTCCTCTCTCTATCTCTCTCCGCACAACTCTTACCACCGGCTTCTGTGTAGCTTTGCGCCTTGGTTTGGCTCGATGTCCGATGGCGATGGGGTTTCGGAAACCATTCTCCGAGTTATTGTCCGTGTCCGTCTCAACATCCACCTGCTGCTGCTGCTGCTGCTGCTGCTGCAGCTGCTGCATTGGCAGGGGTCCGGGCAAGACAGCGTAGTACCCCCCCGGAACCTGTGCAGGCTGCTGCATTTGCAATATATTCCCATCGACAGCATTGCCGGCCATTTCGTGAATCACGCAGTATCTCGAACGACGAGGTGTAAGAATGCTGGCTAAAGCCGGTTACGGGACCGTAGCATGCGCGTGTTGTTGTTGCTGCGGTTCTAGCACCGTGCGCAGCGCAGCGCGCTCACAGGTAGCAACGTAGGGTTGCCTTGCCTTCTTGTACGAGGTAGTGGCCCTCTCCTCCAGCTCCTTCACAGTTGTTTTTGTAACTTTACATTCCCAAACGCCCTAGCTCGGACATCCGTTTTTGTGGGTTAGGATGTAGAATAATATATATATAACCAAGTTAAACTGGAAACAAAAGCCAACTCAAATTTCCGCTTGCACCATCTTTGTCAGCACCTGCCACGCCTGCCACGCATCCACTTGTAGTACCCTGCGTACCCACGCCAGTGCGATACAATCGACTGTCGCTCGTCGGTATTACACAACTACAATAATTTATGTTATAATTCTCAATTATTAGCACCAAAATGGCAGCAGTCGGCGGATACAGGCGGGCGAGATGGGGAGACCAGCTTGAAGAGGAGGATGTGCTCCCCCCTCCCTCCTTCACCCAATCGGGGAATCAAAAGACCGTCACGGAGTATTACAAGAACGAGAGGGGCGAGCCCATCAAGAAGACGACGAAGAGCAAGGTCGTGAACGTAGAGAAGAAAGTGTACGAGGTACGTGCATCACACGTACACATGGACCGAGAAGTGAAAAGCATCGTGGATTTGTCACCCAGAAGTAGCGGCTCTCCACATCTCGCACGGAAACCATGCCGTCTGTCTCCCACTCCACTCTTACGGCCCTGCACGCACCTCCACTCTCCGTATGTGCAAAACGGTCGGCTATTACCATTGCGTGCAGGTAGCTAAGCAACGCAGGAATTGGAGACCGTTTGGCGCAGCTGCCAAGGAGACCCCTCAGGACAGTGTAACTGTGCAGGTAGGCCAGCAAGCAACAGATTGTAATGAACCTGCAGGAAGGGAGGAGGTGGCTGTTCATGGAAGCAAGGCTATAGTTGCAGGGCGCATGCTTTAGGTTGCAGGGCGGCATCCCAGCCCGTGCACACGCGCCCTCCACCATCGTGGCCACACATGTCAAGTGTGCCTTATGCACGACTCCAGGCAGTTGAAGAGATTCCATTTGATCGCGTGCGCCAGCTCAAGGCCACGCAGCAAGAGAAGAAGCAAGCCAACATGGACTTGCAGACGGCCATGCAACAAGGCATGGACAAGCAAGCAATTTCTGGAAGGTAACGTCGTATGGAGAAGCAACGCAGCACATGCGCACACGCTCATACACACATATACAAGAATGCACACTGATACGCACACTCAATTACATGCATTTACTCGCACACACATATGCACACACATACACACACACACACACACACACACACGCACACGCACACACACAGTACTACTCTGATCACCTTAGTTCGTGTTTGTACACACACACACATTCACACACGCACACACACATACATACACAAACATACAAATTGCACCTCAAATGCAGTAATATACGCACATACTTGTACACACGCATGCACTTAACACATGCACTAACCCAGGAACAGCCTGTGAATATGAATGCTGTACAGCTGTTGCAGTGAGCATGTGTTCGTACATCTGTGCACATGCCTTGAGTAATACATGTCATAGAAGCAAAGTTTGAACTCATCGTAAGTGATTCCCGCCTGCTGTGGCGCTCTTCTGTGTTGCTTTAACAGCACCATCATCCTGGTGCTTACCTTTCTGCCTTTGGGAAACTCCTCTCGAACACTGTGTTGCATGCTTCCCTTCCCTTGAATGCATTGCAGTATCAAAGATATGCTGTACAAGAAAAGGATGGAGCGAGAACTCATGCGAGCCAAAGGCTTGCTCAAGGAGGCCGAGAAGCCGCCAGGGGAAGAGGTGAGGGTGCTGCTTAGAATGCTGTAGCTTCCTCTGTCTGGAATACTGTAGCGCTTACTGCAGCGATCCATCAGCCAGCTTAAGGAACAAGATACTGCCATGCCATCTCAAGAAGGCAGGGGAATTTCGTAAGGTTTAGCCTAGGGGAACCCTGGAGGAACCTGCTGTCAGGGCGTCGTGCCAATTTGTGCATGCACCAGCGCAGGACACGAGATGAATGTCTCAGATGAATGTCTGAGCTGAAGCACAATCGTAGCATTGTCTGTAGATAGTCTGAAATCCTTGCAAGCTCGTCAGAAAATAGATGGATGCTAGAAGCGAGAGTTTGCTAAAGAGTCGTCAGGAGAGCCGTTGCTGCAACAAACTCCTCTTCATTATGCTGTTATCAAACATAAACCCAAGGCAATTGCAGAAAGAATTACTTGTCTAATGGGTGCACATGCGCACACAAATACACTCACCGCACACACGCATATACACTCGCAAAACACACAGGATGGTCCTGGAGGCCCGCGGCCGACCTCTGCACTGCCTCCTCCAGGCAGCAAGCCTGGCAGCTACGTCCCGCCCTCATTACGGAACCGGGGTACAGGAGAGCGCATGGCAGATGATGCAGGCGGCAGGGACAGGTGTGTGTGTGTGCCGCACGCTGTGGGGGTGTGAGATATGAGGATTTCTACGTAGGACCACAGCAGCAGTAAGTTTTGCGATTTATGTCAATGGGCAGGAGTGCATGTGTGTAAGTGTGCGTGTGCGTGTGCGTGCGTGCGTGCGTGCGAGTCGATTACAGGTTTGATGGCCGGCATAGGTAACGCCAGGAAAGCCATTTAAAGGGGTGTTAAGAGAGAGTCAGAAAAGAAGTAGAAAACTACGCAGGCAGTCAGGCCAGCCAAGCCCCACTCAAAAAGAGGGAATTATTGCCCTTTTCCTGAAATGCACATCTGAGGTCACACAGTGGTTTCTACACATAAATGTAACACTTCTGCATAAAAACTAATGAGTTTGGGGTTAAGGGTGTGAGTGGGGGGCTGATTTGTGCCATTTTCCTGCCAGAAAGGTGGCATGGGTGTAGAATTGCGGGTTCTGGTCCGAATTTCAATAATGGTTTGTTCCCAGATAAGTTTAGGGTCACATCACCCGTCAAAGCAAACAATTTGGTCGTTATTTTGCCCCTAAAGGACGTAGTGCGTGGGCCACCTGCCGGCCAGAGCTTTTCCAGCGCCAATTTGAGTTCACTCATTGTAAAAAACGCGCCTGGATCCCATCAAGTGCGGTAAAAGCCTTTGCATTTCGTAGTTTCCATGCCAAAAGGGGGTCCAAAACTGGACCTTCACCCCAGCGCTGTAAATTTGCATTTGGCGCAATTTCCTCAGAGCGCTTGCGTTCGGCTCAGTTGAAGCTTCGCACAAATCTCATTTTCAATGATTTCAGCCTATAGTTGCAAAGTAAATGGTAAAGATTTCACCTTCATAAGTACAAGGCGTCGGTCTGTTATAGTCAGTCATTCAATCTTCCACACCTGGCCGGACCTTCACCAAAATGTCCCCAATATTATTGCAAATACCCCTGGTAACTTGCCAGTACTCGGAAGGAGCTTTTGGGAATCTACTGGGCCGGACACTTTTTGGCAGGTATTTTCACCCTGCCCATCTGGGCACCTCCCGCCACAAACTGAGTGTGCAGGGGTGCTTAGATTTTTCTAATATAGGTTCCTACATACTTAAATGTACTTTTCTGCTTTGGGGCAAGAACTCTCACAGGGATGGCATTAAAAACACTCCCTACAGTAATTAAGGAAAAGGAGCCACTTTGGTACCGGGTACCGTATAACTCCCTCAAAAATAGAAATAAAAAATCAATGAGGATCAGGAGCGTTACAGGCTTGGCCTGGAATTGGCTCCTGATTAGAAATGGTAATGGTACTGGAAAGGGCACGTCTGGAATGGACAAGTATCGCAGCATAGTTGACGGAATGAACATGGCGCTTGAACGCAAGCTTTTTAGCTCTGAGAGAATCAAGAACCAAGTCTTTGAAAGGTTCCAAGGCTGGATAAGATGACTGCAGCACTGAATGCTGCATCTATGAATACAAGGCTATGTGAAATGATGTGTTTATGCCTGACCGCTCAGCTTGACAAACAGCAAAGCAGCAGCAAGCAAAGCCCATGCCATTATTTTAACCATCCCTTTTTTGATCCCGATCCACATCATTCCTGTGTGTCGTTACAGGAGGCGTGATGAGAACAGCTTGCGTGTGACCAACTTGAGTGACGACGTAACAGAGGCGGACTTACAAGAGCTGTTTAGACCCTTTGGTGCCGTGTCACGAGTGTTTGTGGCCGTAGACCGCGCCACGGGCGAGAACCGTGGCTTTGCATTTGTCAACTACGTGTACAGGTGAGGGGATACAAGGAAAGAAGCATCTTGGTGTGGGATAGGAAAATAGAAGCATCTTGGTGTGGGATAGGAAAATAGAAGCATTTTGGTGCGGAATAGGAATTTAGAAGCATTTTGGTGGTCCTGTTCTGTCGTCCGGTGTCAAATGCACTCACGTTTTTATGTTGTAATGTGTGATATCGTAGATTAAATGTCAGGTTGTGTTGCAGGGTCAGATGGTTCGTGTTGGTTGGGCTCGGTGTTATCAGAGTCAGAGTCAGTGAAGGGCGGCTGTATTTTAAGCTGTTGCTTATCATGATAGTTATTTGCTTTTGCTTCTCACACAGTTCTTGCTCCGGTTTCTAGCAAGTAAAGGTGCAATGCCGGTTGTTGGGGTGTGCATAAGGGTGGCAGACGTCTTAATCACATTGCTTGGTGGTCTTATGGAGGCCAAAACACGTGGCTCAACTTTGAAATGCATCCTAGCTCATTGTTTTTGGCTCCCGTTTATTCACAGGGAGGATGCAGAGAGGGCCATCCGCGCTTTGGAAGGCTTTGGCTACGACAACCTCATTTTACACGTCGAGTGGGCGGCACCTCGCGCTGAACGCTAGAATAATTTCTCTTTTTTAGTGATTATTTGCACTTGCTGGTGCTGGCACCGCGTTCTTGTTGTTTCTTTGCAAAATTACGTGCTGGCATTCCACCAGCTTTGCACCAACTTTGAGCCGCTCTTCCCATTTGCACGTATATCATTAAATAATTTGTGAAAAAGGAAAACTGCGCAGGCTCCTCAATTTAAAATATTATTATCATCCGTCTCTCCTACGTTCCTGACTTTTGTGTGATAGGAGTACTTGCTGCACTGATGGCTTTACTTAACAGCTCTGCCCCTTGCTACCTGCCTTGTTGTCAGGTGAAACGCTGTCAATTGTGGCTTTAAGCAATGTGTTCGCATTAGTTTAGTTTGGATTACAAAGGCATTCAACCTGGAATGGCTGCTCAACCTATGAGAACGAGGTAGACCTCAAAACAAACCAAATAAAAAAAGGGCTGTGACGCAACTGGAAAATGCTAGCCTTACAGACACGAGAAGAAGTAGGCAAAAACACATCAAAGTGTAAATGTGTTCGCATTAACAATCTCACGTGTAGAGCTAGCAGCTATAGGAGCAGCAATCATTCACGGCTGCACTCCCATATAGCCACAGATAGCCCTAGCTACCTCAATGCACCAAATTAAAAAACAGCTCTCACACCGGAACCTCCACAGCCACCACATCCCCCAGGGCAATGCCCTCCGGTCCATTGCCAAAGCAATCCACCAATAACCATTGCCCATTCATTTCCACAAAGTCAAATCCCACGGAGGAAAATAGAAAATAGAACAACTACGCAGGCAGTGAAAACCACTCCTCACAATGATTAAGGAAAAGTAAGTAACTGTGCTTGGTACCGAGTACCGTAAAACTCCTTAACAGGCAGACAAAAAAGGCCCAGTCAGAGAGGTTCAACAGAGTACCGCCAGAAGGAGGAAAGAAGACTAGTCACAAAGAGACTGGAGGAGTACCAGCCTCAAACAAGCAAGAGCACCAGGCACAGACATTGCAGAGCTAAACTAAGGGTCTACAAGGGATGACCACCCATCTCGGCCACTGCCAATCCACAAAAATTACCGAGTCTCATAGTTAGCCCTACAGCACTGAACCTGCCGTGCTCTCCACCACACAGTCACTCGGAGGTATTATAGGCAATGAATTTGCTGACGCTCTTGCTAGAAAATCAATCACAATCTACTCTGACGCCGTGGATACCTCTATCATAACAGCTGGCCCTGAGGAACATCCCTTCTTCATTATCTACTGGCTTGCAAAAGAAAACGAAGAACACCGAATCCTACAAAATCACCCAGACACAGCCCAGTCACCTACCTGAGGGCCTCAAGGCTTTGGTGCCTATCCAACTACCATGACGCCTTGCAAGCACACATGCACCCCCTCCACAAACTAGGGAATGCCAATACCGTAGCAAACTACCATGATTACTACCAGACCTTTATCAAGAATGGCACTGCCAATGGAGTCGCTAGCAACGCGCGCTTACCTAACAGCGTCCTATGTCCTGCCTTTAGGTAAAAAAACTACGCAGGCAGTGAAAATTACTCCCCACATTTATTAAGGAAAAGGAGCCACTTTGGTACCGAGTACCGTAAAGCTCCTCCGCCGCAAAAAGGAAAGGAAAATCCAATGGGGATCAAGAGGGTTGCAGGCTTGGCCTGAAACCGGCTCCTGATGAGGGTTGATAATAGTACTGGAAAGGGCACGTCTGGTATGGACAAGTTTAGCAGCTAAGTTCACAGAGTGCACATGGAGCTTGGAGGCAAGCTTCTTAACTCTTTGAGAATCAAGACCCAGTTCATTGAAAGGTTTCAGAGTTTGAGTGTTGTAGATGGTGCCACCCACACCCAAAAGGATGATGTGGAGAGTAACGGAGGCTCCTTGGAGAGTGTTGCAGAGATCTTTGTGCTGCTCCTTTGCGGCGTTTAGCTGGTTCTGAGGTCTGGTGTCTTCACAATACTTGATCTCGACAAGGTGGATGTCACGCCGATGTTTGCTGAGGTCTTTAGGTCGGTGCTGTCTGGGGTTGGTGGCTCTATTGGTGGCTGGCGGCGCTGCTGAGGTGCTCCCAGTCACCCTCAATTGCTCCCTGCCACTTCGAAGAACCCACCCCCCTACATTAGTTTGTTATTTTTGTGTTTTTGCAGCAATGAGAGTAACCAGCACAAAATCTGGGCGGCTGGAGGTGAATCTGTCTTTACCTGGGAAACGGGGTGGGAAGAGCCATTTGGGAACAATTCTACTTTCAGCTATTTCAGGAATCTGGAGATTTTGCATGGTCATCCGTTCGTTGCTGCCTATATATATCTTTGGAGACAATGCATGATCCTAAGGAGCCTGTTTTGCTGATAGCCTTTAATATCATGCGGCATGCTAAGTTGTGTCTTTCGGTGATCATTTTCCTTATTTGCGTGTGTCGGCACCCAGAAAGGATGTGCAGGGCACTGTCTACTTATGGGCAGAGGGTGCAAGTTTGACTTGTTGAGAGTTTGAACAATACCGCATGCTTTTGATTATATAGGGTGTCTGTTCTGTATTTCATATGATACATTTGGTCTTAAAGGAAACATTGGATGATGTTAGGCAAGCATTGCTAGTGGCTCCATTGGCAGTGCCGTCCTTTATGAGAGTCTGGTAGTACGCATGGTAGTTCGCTTCAGTTTTGGCATTTCCCAGTTTATGGAGAAGATGCATATGTGCTTGAAGGCCGTCACGGTGATTTGGTAGGTACCAAAGCCTTGGGGGAGGAGGATGGGCCATGTTTGTTGCATGGGTATGGGTTTGTGTATGGTTTTCTATGTCTTCTTTTGCAAGCCAGTGGATGTTGTAGAAGGGATTTCTCTCAGGGCCTGCTGTTCTGATGGAGGTATCTGCAATGTCGGCGTAGGTGGTGGCTGACTTTTTAGCAAGGGCGTCGGCATGTTCATTACCAATAATACTGGCATGGGACTTTACTTTGAAGAAGTGGATGGGCGATGGTGATTGGCGGATTGCTTTAGCAATGGATTGAAGGACATCTCCTTGGATGTGGTGGCGATGGAGATTCGGATGTGATAGCTGCTTGTTTATCTGGTGCAGTGATATAAGTAAGGCTGTCTGTGGCTATATGTGAGTAGCCGTGTATGACTGCAGCTGCTATGGCTGCTAGCTTTGCACGTGAGATGGTGTTGGTTATACCCATGCCTTTTGGGTTTACATAGTGGGAAACATTTAAGTGAGGGTGGTATACGCCTGATCCGGTGTCTTGCCCTACTTCATTCTTATGGAGGCTGCCATCAGTGTAGGTCCAATTCCGCCAATCTTTTACCTTACGGGTTAGGTTTTGGCTGGAGCTGTTTTGGGGTGCTTCGTCGATATTACAATTGTGAGGTTGGTCAGTGCTAATCAGGGCATCAGTTCATGTTTCCTCTAGCTTCTGTTTCTTTTGTTTAGCCAGGTGTAGTTTCAGGCTTTTTCCAAACTTCCGCTGAGATGCCCTTTGAGGCATATATAGTGATGTAACCTTAACTAACCTTACCCAATCAGGGCACTTGTTTTATCTGGGCCTTCTGAGGCTTGAGGGTGGTCATTGGGTAGCTTACTTATTTTGTTGAGTCCTGAGTGTTGTCCGGAACCTAAGGCTGTTTGGTAGGGATGGTCATTTATGTTTTGAATTCCCACTTTGCCTCAGGGATTTCTTTGGCAATTTCTTTTAGCCAGTCTTTGTTGTGAGCATTGAGGCAGACCCTGCCCTTGGTGTTCCATATGGCAATGATCTTCAATTCCAATGAGTGTTTGGAAAGTGGTATTTGCATGTTGTTCCAGAAGGGCACTTTCGCATATTGGAGTTGGTCTGATGAGATAATGTCCAGGAATTTACACATGTGTGGGTATTTGCGGCAAAGTGATGCATAGGGATTTGTGGTCATTTTTTTATTCCAGGAAGGGAGGAGCATGAATATGGCTGTTTCCTCTGTGCTGACAGCAGCAGAGTAGATGGAGTGTCTTGTTGCTAAGAGCATGGTGTTTTCATGGTAAATGGGATGGCAGATGGAGAACCTAGAGAATAATCGGGAGGAGAAGGGATTGGTGTTTGCCCCAAACACTTTGTCCCTTGGGTGCTCACTCCAGTAATGGGAGAATTTGGGGTCATAGTCGAGGGGGGATGCCATTTTTCCTTATTGAGGTGGCCATTTGTTCTTTGGTGAGGTGGCCTTTTGTTGAGTACCAGTATTTTGATCTTTTGTGTGTATGTGTTTGTGTGTTTGTGTGTGTTTGTGTGGCTAGCCATTATGAGCCTGTTGTATAGGCTTGACGGCTAATCCAATGCAGAAGGCTGTGTTCGGGGAGGGCAAAAATGTCTGAATGAGAGAGAATTCACAGGTCCAGCATCCGAGGTGATCATGAAGCCACACCTAACGGCAATGTAGCATTGCCTACTATTGTGCCTTTTTCTCCTTTTAAGAAGGCTATTTAAAAAGTGTGAGCCTATTAATCTCAGTCGGTTTGTTGTGGACCACCTTAGGGACAGACAGTTAGAGTTTTGGACAGCCACCTTTTTCTGATGACCACCCTCCTAGAGAACGCAACAGCAACTTGGATTTCCACCTCTTCCCCTACTTGCGACTTGTGTGAGGCTGATGATGATGTCCAGGATGAAAACATGTTCTCTTTTACTGCACGCTCCGATCCCTCAGATGGTTTCTCTCCGCAGGAAGTACGCGATCTTACTTGCACAGACAGGTTCCCAGGATGTGTCTGCTTTTTACACCAGGAAACAACATACTCCGTCTGTTCATTCATGAACTTATCTTACTTTATGTAACCTTAACCTTAACTTTAACCTTATCTTACTTTACAGCGGAGCAACACGGCAGCCCCCAGCGTGGTAGCCGTGGCAGTAGTTATAACCAGGGTCCGGCTGTAGCTTGCTACCTGCTCCTGGCGAGTTAGGAACTAGCTCCCTTCGCGGCCAGGAGGCATGCCCTGGCTCACAATTTCAATTGGCAAGTTGTGGAGGACAGCATCGGACTGGTCTGCTGTAGCTGGGTGAGCTGGTGGGGTTAGCAGCTAGAGAGGAGAGAGAGGAGCTGTTTTTGGGGCTTGCATGCGTCCTTTGTTCCTTCTTCTGCCCCGCTGCACTTGTCCTCTTGGCACTCCTGGTTTTGTGAGGCTCTCTCAGCCTCTGGTTTCCTGTTTTTGACTGGGGCTTCTTATACACACATCCTGAGACATTTTTTTCTCGTTCTCCTTGATGCTTTCTCTTTGCGCTTCTTCAAAACAAACGTTCTCTTTCTCTAGACATTTTTCTCTTCTACATACATCTGTTTCATGTTTCCTCTAGCTTCTGTTCCTTTTGTTAGCCAGGTGTAGTTTCAAGCTTTTTCCAAACTTCCGCTGAGATGCCCTTTGAGACATATATAGTGATGTAACCTTACCTTACCTTCTTACCTTACCTTACCTTTCCTTATCTTACTTTATGAACAGGCGAGCAGTCATACATCTCGACTAAAGGCCCTCTTGTAAACCTTGTAAAGCTTTTTTTTAGTGCTACAACAAATACTTATCACGGTTTTTTACTTGCATTGAATGCTTTACATATGCAGTCACACTTTTGACTGACGGCTTAATTTGTAGTCTGTGTCACCTCTGTAAGGTAGCAATGTCCTTCTTCAAAGCCTTGTGGGGATTTTTACTGCTCCTTTAAGCGATGAGGTTGCTCTGTAATCCTCCTATTTGCTTTCGTGTGTTTACAGCTGCCTGAGAGCAGCGCAGTGTCTATTAATAGGCACTGAGGGTAACTCATCAGGTGGCAGTTATTGGGAAGTCAGAGCATATAGCATCATGATGTCTTTGAGTCAGAGCCAATGCGGAACCAAAAAGACAACTTGGAATTTGATTGTTGATTTGCCACGTTGGCTTGGAAGAAGGGGAAGAAGGGGAAGAACAAGGGATAGGAAGGTGGCCGGCCTGAGCATGGGCACAAGCTTAAGCTCTTGGTTTGGAATGTGCATGGCATTGGGGGGCGCTCTGCTGATGCTAATGCAGAGCTGAAAAT
>Ga0307968_1002008_pt1:12500-16777 | contig 16777 bp, 14 predicted proteins | sample OrgLakmetagen650_FD_201834 | JGI IMG/M metagenome (GOLD analysis project Ga0307968, IMG submission 201834) | Saline water microbial communities from Organic Lake, Antarctica - #650 | ecosystem: Environmental > Aquatic > Non-marine Saline and Alkaline > Saline | place: Antarctica... | reverse complement strand
ATATATATATATATATATATATATATATATAAAAAACCACTTCAATATTCTAGAAGGAGACTACCACCCCACCCCTTGGAGCTCGCTCTGTGTGGCACAGGTGACCGAAAGAAGGACTCGTTATATATATTAAAAAATCACTTCATTATTCTAGGAGACTACCACCCCACACCCCTTGGAGCTCGCTCTGTGTGGCACAGGTAACCGAAAGAAGGACTTGTTGTATATATAAAAAAAAATACTTCATTATTCTAGAAGGAGACTATCACCCTACCCCTTGGAGCTCGTTGTATGTGGCACAGGCGACCAAAAAAAGGCCTCGGTGTGTGTGAAAAAGAATAAAGGATTAATATGTGTTTATGTGTAGGCAGCTCAAAGCCACCTCTTACATTAATAAAGAGAAAAGAGAACGTGGTTCACCCATTTGCTTGTTGAGCCTGTGTGTGTGTTCTTGGGTGGGCGAATGGGAGTGGGTATTTTAAGGATTGCAAGCGCATAAATGTATTGTGTGGATTTGTGAAACAAAGTTTCACGCACATTTACATTCATGTTTGCACATGCAGACTAACACACTTCTACATACGCACCCACTCTCTCACACACACACACACAGACACACACACACACACACACAAGCAGACTGCATCCTCTTGTTGCTGCTGAGGGTGCCACGCCTGCCCTAGAGCTGCAAACTAAATAATAAAACTTAAGATCGCCAAAAGCTCTCATGGCAGCCATACCTGCCCTAATAATGTATGCTTGCATTCCAGATTATGTAAACCATGAATGCCCGCGCAGGCAGACTGCATTCTTCTTGTTGCTGCTGAGGGTGCCACGCCGGCTCTGGGAGAGTGTGAGCGCATGCTGGTGTTTGGGTCACATGATCAGCAGCGCCTGCACAGACAGCCCTCCCTGAAACAGCAGCAGCAGCAACAGATGCATAGGTGGGTGCAGCGCTTGATTGAGCAATGTGTGTTTCGGCGTGTCTGGTACCTTTGTATTTGTTCATACACAGCCCTCCACTGAAACAGCAGCAGCAGCAGCAGCAGCAGACGCACAGATGAGTGTGGAACGTGATCAAGCAAGGTGTTTTTGTAGCAAGTTTGAGATGCCAGTTCAGCAGTGCCTTCAGGGACAGCCTTTTCTGAAGCAGCAGCAACAGCAGCAGCAGCAGCAGCAGCGACAGCAACATGCAGACATACAGCACAGGCAAGGGAGCCGCCATATGTAGTGTCCTTGCCGTTATTACATAGGATGCCTTTTAATGTTGTGCTTTTCAGACTAGATATCCAGCTGCAACAAATTGCATGCTTGTCGCACATTTCTGAGGTCCAGTTAACTATTGCAGAAGCTTGCAGGTTCTTGTCAGCCTAACATTATTTAAAAGCGTAAGCAAAGCCTTAATGAAGAGCATGTCTCTGGGTTTCTTGTACTGCTCAAATCTACATCTTGACTTCCCATTATTATTAAAACAGTACCAAATTCCAATCCATGGCCTGTATCCCGTGTGTATGAAGTTGCCAGTGTACATGCACACACATTAACACATTTACACACACACACACACACATACACTCACATACACACACAAACACATCCACACACATCCACACACACATACACACACATACACACACACATACACACACATCCACACAAACACACGCGAACACACATGCGCATACACATTACACGTGCATACACACACCTACACCCACGCAGGTCTGCATCCCATGTCCGGAGGCAAGACTCAAACATAAGCACATGCTCCAATACCCCTGCCGCTCCTGCCCACCCTTTTGCCACAGCAGTGCGTCCCACCACTGACATAGGTGTGACCTCAATATGTGTGTTGAATGTCTGCCATGTGTGTTGAATGTCTGCCATGTAAAGCGAGTGTATTTGATTGTGTATGTATATATGTGTTTGTTCGTGTGTGTATGTTTGTGTGTGTGTCCTCATGTGCGCCGAATGTCTGCCATGTGTCGCCTGTTTATGTGAGTGTGTGTGTCTGTGTTTGTGTCCATGTGTGCGTTTTCTCATGTGTGTTCAATGTCTGCCATGTAAGCCTGTGTATGCTTATGTGAGTGTGTGTGTGCGTGTGTGTGTGCGTGTGTGTGTGTGTTAGGGGCGGTGCAGACACAAATACTTTTATTCCTAAACTTTGTGCCATACCGGGACCTACCAAGGGTGATCGCAATAAGCAAAAGCTCTGTGATTGCATGTTCGTAAGCATGCTGGTCGCAATAAGCACAAGCTCTGTGATTGCATGTCCGTAAGCGTGCTGGTCGCAATGAGCAAAAGCTCTATGATTGCATGTCCGTAAGCGTACTGGTCGCAATAAGCAAAAGCTCTATGATTGCATGTCCGTAAGCGTACTGGTCGCAATAAGCAAAAGCTCTATGATTGCATGTCCGTAAGCGTACTGGTCGCAATAAGCAAAAGCTCTATGATTGCATGTTCGTAAGCGTACTGGTCGCAATAAGTACAAGCTCTGTAATTGCATGTTTACAAGCGTACTGGTCGCAATGAGCAAAAGCTCTATGATTGCATGTCCGTAAGCGTACTGGTCGCAATAAGCAAAAGCTCTATGATTGCATGTCCGTAAGCGTACTGGTCGCAATAAGTACAAGCTCTGTGATTGCATGTTAGTAAGCGTGCTGGTCGCAATAAGCAAAAGCTCTATGATTGCATGTTTGTAAGCGTGCTGGTGTGTAATGCATGCTCCCAGTGCAGCCTGTGTCTGCCATCAGTTTAAACGCCTTAACAATATCAGTGCTGCACTGCAAGGGCTCCAAAACGCGCGCGAGAGTTTATACACGAAATATTTACGGTTGGCCAGAACCATACAACTATAGGTATACACGTAGGGTTGGCCAGAACCGTATATATACACCGTATATAACCGTATATATGGCGGTTTTCCTGCCAAAAATATTGTATATACACCGTATATATATATGTTTCTGGCCAACCCTATATATACGGTGTACATACGTAACTTTTAGGGAAATCACCATACATACGGTCATATACGGTGCAGATATACGGTTCTGGTCAACCCTAGAAATATTACACATGTTACGTGCAGAACGAAAGAGATGTTCCATTATCTACTTATTCCACAATGTACATTTTTTACATTGTATGTTTAACACTAGGTGCAACTGTACTACATGCAAAAATCCCCTTATTGTCTTGATTTCTGCTCATCTATTTGCACATCTTCTGCATTTCTGCACGCTGCCTCGCCTCAAACCACTCAAAGACCCCAAAACATGTACACGCAGGCCACGCAAAGTGTCACACCTTTGTAAACACAGACACACACACACTACCACACACATGAACACACACAAACACACACACGTACCCCAAAACAGCTGCATTACCTGTCCAGCCCACTCCACCCCCACGCACACGCATGTTTGTAAGCCCACACACACGCAAAAACTCTGCAGATCAAGGCAAGCCACCCCACCCCCCCATTTCACGCAACACCAGCCACCGTTCTTGTTCAGAAGCACCTGCTGTGCAAGCCCAAGCAGCTGCAGGGGCCCCTCCCATACATTCAAGACACACAGGTGGGATTACGCGATATGGTACTATGTCCACATCCTTTCTGTGCAACAAAGTTCATTGGAACACGTGAATATGTGCTATATCCATGTTTTTTCCTTGCAAGGGAGTTCAAGGGAGCACGTGATATGGTACTATGCCCACCTCCTTTGTGTGCAGGGTTGGCCAGAACCGTACATATACACCGTATATGATTGTATATTTGGTGTTTTACCTGCCAAAAATACCGTATATACACCGTGTACATTTGGTTCTGGCCAACCCTGTTTATGTGCAAGGGTGTTCAGGGTAACTAAGTGTCCTCGATTGCTCGTTTCTTTGGCCAGATTGCCCATAATGATTTCTTTTTTTGTGCCAGCAATTGAGGCCAATCGCCGCTTCAATTCCTGAGAACAATGTGGTCTTTACTGCCTGCACCCTTGTTCTTCACCTCGCCTAAAAATAAAAGAATAAACCACGCAGGCAGTGAAAAACCACTCCCCACATTAATTATAGAAAAGGAGCCACTTTGGTACCAAAGGCCTAGCAATAGGCCTCAAAAATTTGGCACAGCCAAATGAAAGGCAATGCCTCCCAGCCTACGCAGCAGCTTTCATTTGACGCAAACAAATCACAACTTTGAAGCGTGTGAAAGCTGTTTTGGGGAATTACTACTGCAGTATTAAGTTGAACAGGGGGAGTATTAATACTTCCAGAGG
>Ga0307968_1002008_pt1:0-7500 | contig 16777 bp, 14 predicted proteins | sample OrgLakmetagen650_FD_201834 | JGI IMG/M metagenome (GOLD analysis project Ga0307968, IMG submission 201834) | Saline water microbial communities from Organic Lake, Antarctica - #650 | ecosystem: Environmental > Aquatic > Non-marine Saline and Alkaline > Saline | place: Antarctica: Organic... | reverse complement strand
AGGACATGCAATAGGACATACAACAGGACGTACATTAGGACATTCACTAGGAATGGCCCAGGATTGGCCAGGGCATACAATAGGACATACAACAGGACATGCACTAGGACATGCAATAAGACGTACTATAGGATTGGCAACGTTTGAAAGCAGGCAAACCAGCTGTAACAAGCTGTTACAATGCAAGGTGCAAGTGGCCGTCCGCACTCACGTTTCCTGTTCCTCCCGAATAATAACCGCGGACATAGAGTGACACAAACACACACACACACACACACACACACACACACACACACACACACACACACACTCACACACACACACATACACACAAACACACACACACACACACTCGCACGTGTTTATCTGACAAGATGCTCAGCATGTATGGTCAGCCGAAGATGTGAGTGTTCTTATGAATTCACTGTTTCATTCTACCGTACCCTGCTGGCCAACCCTGACCGTGTATTCGAGAAATGCCTGCTAACAATACTGTGTTTAGTATGCAAGTCCATCGCGATCTGTATTTCCCTGTTGGCCTCCCCTTCAGGTCTTAACTGATCACTGTCGTTTCCACACAACAACAGCTGCAGGGGTCACTGATCATTTGCCTCTTTCACACAACCACTGCTGCAGAGGTCACTGATCACTGCCTTTTTCACACAACCACAGCTGCGGTAGGAGTCACTGATCATTTGCCTTTTTAACACAACCACAACTGCAGTAGGGGTCACTGATCACTGCCTTCTCCACACAACCACAACTGCAGGGGTCATTGATCACTGCCTTTTCCACACAACAACAGCTGCGGTAGGGGTCACTGATCATTTGCCTTTTTAACACAACCACAACTGCAGTAGGGGTCACTGATCACTGCCTTTTTCACACAACCACAGCTGCGGTAGGAGTCACTGATCATTTGCCTTTTTCACACAACCACAACTGCAGGGATGACTGGCCAATTGCCTTTTCCACACAACCATAGCTCCGGTAGGGGTCATTGATCATTTGCCTTTTTAACACAACCTCAGCTACAGGGGTCACTGATCATTTGCCTCTTTCACACAACCGCAGCTGCAGGGGTCACTGATCATTTGCCTTTTTCACACAACCTCAGCTACAGGGGTCACTGATCATTTGCCTTTTTCACACAACCTCAGCTACAGGGGTCACTGATCACTTGCCTTTCCACACAACCACAGCTGCAGGGGTCGTTGATCACTGCCTCTTCCACACAACCACAGTGGCAGGGGTCACTGATCATTTGCCTTTTTCACACAACCACAGCTGCAGGGGTCACTGATCATTTGCCTTTTTCACACAACCACGGTGGCAGGGGTCACTGATCATTTGCTTTTTTCACACAACCACAGCTGCAGGGGTGAGGTCCTCTGGAGGGGTGCGTGCCTCTCACACAGGGCCAAGGGGCGGCACAGGTGCGCGTTTTTGTTGATCAAAGGAGCTTTGCCGCAGCTCAGGTATATGAGTAGGGTTGGCCAGAACCGTGTATGTACACCGTATATGACCGTACTTTTGGCGATTTCCCTGCCAAAAGTACCGTATATACACCGTATATATATGGTTCTGGCCAACCCTATTTATGAGGAGCCTGGCCGAAGTCGATAGGTTTTGTCTGCAGCTGGAAAGCCGATGAATTTTGCCATCATTGTCCTATATTGGCGGCAAGTTGGCTCTTGCTATGCGAGGCTAAGGGGCAGTGCTGGTGTGTTTGCTAATATGATTACCCACAGCTGTGTTTGTGTGAAAAAGGCAAATGGCCAATAGCCGTGGTGAATCTCGCTCTCAGTGGCTTATTCTGGGGGCGAGGTGCCTCTTGTTATGCAAGGCTGAGGAGCAGCGTTGGTGTGTTTTGTGTAAAGGCAGCTTAACCTCAGCTGAAAAGCCATGATGTTGTTGCCATCAGTGTCCTATTCTGGGGGCAAGGTGCCTCTTGTTATGCAAGACTGAGGAGCAGCGTTGGTGTGTTTTGTGTAAAGGCAGCTTAACCTCAGCTGAAAAGCCATGATGTTGTTGCCATCAGTGTCCTATTCTGGGGGCAAGGTGCCTCTTGTTATGCAAGGCTGAGTGGCAACGTCGTTGTGTTTTGTGTATAGGCAGCTTAACCACAGCTGAAAAGCCATGCTAATTGTTGCCATCAGTGTCCTATTCTGGGGGCGAGTTGGCTCTTGTTATGCAAGGCTGAGGGGCAGCGTTGGTGTGTTTGCTAATATGAATGCCCACAGCTGAAATGCTGTGGTGAATCTCGCTCTCGGTGGCTTATTCTGGGGGCGAGTTGGCTCTTGTTGTGCAAGGCTGAGTGGCAACATCGTTGTGTTTTGTGTAAAGGCAGCTTAACCACAGCTGAAAAGCCATGATGTTGTTGCCATCAATGTCCTATTCTGGGGGCAAGGTGCCTCTTGTTATGCAAGGCTGAGGGGCAGCGTTGGTGTGTTTTGTGTAAAAGGCAGCTTAACCGCAGCCATACAGCCGTGATGAATGATGCTGTCTTATTCCTATGCTTGGGGTGAAGTGGATCTCAATACACAAGAAGGGGTGGTGTTGGTGTGCTGTAGTTTGTGAAACCCACAGATATTGAGGTCTCAGCTGCTGCGAGTGCATTGTGAGTTTCCTGTCAGGAGGACGTGCCTGTTGCACAAGATTGCCTTTGGAAGGCCAACAAGTGTACGAAAGCGACCAACGAGCTTGACAATGAGAGCAAAGAGGGATTTGACGCACACAAAAACACACATACACATGCATACTTTCAAGTTTGTGTGTGTGTGACATAAACACAGAGACACACATACACACATGCACGCGCACAAACACACACACACATATGCACACACATACGCACAGACATAAACACACAGACGCACGCACACACGCACACATACACTCTCACACACACAAACTCATGCACATACATATGCACACGCACAAACGCACACACAGGTCTAACCGCTGTAGAGGCGGCGGCAGAGAAGCTCAGGACAGGCAGCAGCAGCAGCACAGCAGGCACAGCACGCTCAGCAGGCACAGCAAGCTCAGCACGGTGGCTGCCTACAGGCACCAAGGAATGGCTGTGCAGGCGTCCCCATCTCACTCGGCACCACCACATACGACTTGCGCGAGATGCAGACGTGGAGAGGTGGGTTCTGAAAGTATCACAAGTTTAAAGTTGGCGGCCCATGCGAGACCTTCATGTACGTCGTACAACTTGCTCAAGACGCGGACGTGCAGAGGTGGGCTGTGAAAGTATCACATGTTTAAAGTAAGCGGCCCATGCGAGACCTTCACGTACGTTGTACAACTTGCTCAAGACGCGGACGTGGAGAGGTGAATTGTGAAATAATCGCATGTTAACATGTTCAAAAAAAGCAACACATGTGAGTTCATCACGTACGACGTACGACTTGCTCGAGACGCAGACATGGAGAGGTGGGTTGTAAAATTATCACACGCTTAAAAAAAGGAGCACATGTGAGACCATGAAGTGCGACCGGCTTGGGACGTGGACGTGGAAGGTTGTGGGCTGATATAATCAATATATTCAACATAACCACTTCACACGGCACCTCCACACATGACTGGCTTGAGACACAGATGTGAAAAGAATGAGTTGTGTAATAATCACATGTTTCCAAGATGAGACCATCAGGTATGACTGGCTTGAGACAGATGTGAAAAGAGCGAGTTGTGTAATAATCGCATGTTTCCAAGATGAGACCATCACATATGACTGGCTTGAGACACAGATGTGAAAAGAGTGAGTTGTGTAATAATCACATGTTTCCAAGATGAGACCATCACATATGACTGGCTTGAGACACAGATGTGAAAAGAGTGAGTTGTGTAATAATCACATGTTTCCAAGAAGAGACCATCACATATGACTGGCTTGAGACACAGATGTGAAAAGAGTGAGTTGTGTAATAATCACATGTTTCCAAGATGAGACCATCATGTATGACTGGCTTGAGACACAGATGTGAAAAGAGTGAGTTGTGTAATAATCACATGTTTCCAAGATGAGACCATCACGTATGACTGGCTTGAGACACAGATGTGAAAAGAGTGAGTTGTGTAATAATCGCATGTTTCCAAGATGAGACCATCACGTATGACTGGCTTGAGACACAGATGTGAAAAAGTGGGTGTAACTGTGTCATGTGTTTGATGCAGCTCGTCCGCTGCAATTATAGAATTTTTCATGGTAGGTGTTTGGGCGGTTTGCCTTGCTTTACTTGTTTGAGGTATGACATGCACATGGGGCCCTTTCTGTAAATATTCATTCTTTATTTGATTACTAATGAAACGCCTCGACACACGCACACTTGCAACGCCATATCATTTTGCAACACACACACACATACACACACACACACACAAACACACACACACACACACGAGCACACACATGCAGCCACACACACTTACATGCACAAACACACATGCACAGGCTTGCGCGCTGGATGGCAGGCAAAGCTGTGGGACTTGTGCTGTCGGGAGGGGGGTCTCGTGGCTTGGCTCATTTAGGTACAAGTTCACCGTACAACTGCACAAGAAAGATACACGTGCTGCACAAGTGCACACGCATGCACACATGCACATACACAAACGCATACACACATGCTCACGCCCTTTTGCAGACCATAAAACACATTTCTACATACACACACACATGACCAAATGGTTGTCAACACTGATATGCGTACACACATGCACGCACCCACACATATGCTCGCACACACACACACACACACACACACACACACACACACACACACACACACACAAACACACACACATACACACATACACACATAAACATATACATATATGTGCACGCCTGAATGTTCCAGGTGTGCTATGTGCGTTGGAAGACGCCGGTGTGCCTGTGGATGTTGTGGGAGGTACCAGCCAAGGAGCTTTTATGGCAGGGCTATATGCACAGGGTCTGACACGCGATCAGCTGCAGGTGGGAGTGTGTGTGTGTGTGCTAATGTGCTTATGTGCGCTTGTTTTGAGTATTGGTGTGAGTGAGTGTAGGTAAGTGGGAGCTTTCATGGCAGGGCTGTATGCACAGGGTCTGACACGCGATCAGCTGCAGGTGGGAGTGTGTGTATGTGTGTGCTTATGTGCTTATGTGCTTATGTGCGCTTGTTTGAGTATTGGTGTGGGTGAGTGTAGGTAAGTGGGAGCGTTCATGGCAGGGCTGTATGCACAGGGTCTGACACGCGATCAGCTGTAGGTGGGAGTGTGTGTATGTGTGTGCTTATGTGCTAATGTGCTTATGTGTGCTTGTTTGAGTATTGGTGTGGGTGAGTGTAGGTAAGTGGGAGCTTTCATGGCAGGGCTGTATGCACAGGGTCTGACACGCGATCAGCTGCAGGTGGGAGTGTGTGTGTTTGTGTGTGTGCTTTTGTGCGCTTGTTTGAGTATTGGTGTGGGTGAGTTTAGGTAGATAGGTGTCCACATGTGTATTTGTGTGTGTATATGTGTGTACGTTTGGGTGGGTGGGCGTGGGTGTGGGTGTGGGTATAGGTGGGGGTGGGGGTGGGGGTGGGGGTGTGCACGTGTGTTAGTGCACCTGAGAGAGCATTCAGGTAGGCTGTGTTTGCAAGCCTTGACACCCTCAAACTGCTGCTGTGTGTGATGCAGGCAAAGATAGATATTGCATAGTTATAAATGTATATAGTAATGGATAGCAGTAAAGGTTTTATGGGGGCAGGGTACAGGCACACGCTTCTGCTGTTGGAACTCGCACTGTCCACTTAGATGCAGTGCTGCTGGAATGCACGCGCGCGCGCACACACACACACACACACACACACACACACACACACACACACACACACACACACACAGGTTGCTGTGCAATACTACGCACGCCGCATGGGCAGCATGCGCCACCTGCTGTCAGATCTGTCGCTACTTCCAAGATGCAGCACTGTTTAAACGAATGCACGCACACACACAAACACACACACACACAAACACACACACACACAAAACACAAACACATACAGATACACATACACACACAGGTTGCTGTGCAATAGTACGCACGTCGCATTGGCAGCATGCGCCACCTGCTGTCAGATCTGTCGCTACTTCCAAGATGCAGCACTGTTTGATCGTATGCACGCACACACACACACACACACAGGTTGATGTGCCATACTACGCATGCCGCACGGGCAGCTTGCGCCACCTGCTGTCAGATCTCATGCTGCCCACCAAGAGGCAGCACTGTTTGAACATGTGCACAACCACACACACACACACACACACACAGGTTGCAGTGCAATACTACGCACGCCGCATGGGCAGCATGCGCCACCTGCTGTCAGATCTCACGCTGCCTATGCTATCAGTGTTCACGGGGGCAGGCTTTGATGCGGCCCTCAGGGATGCTTTTGAGACAGGTGAGCACACTCACACGTACACTCACAAACACATGGACTCACACACACATACTCACACAAACACACACCCACAAACTCACATACACACACGTGCACACACACATTAACACACAAACAAACACATACACACACATGCACACACACAAACATTAACACACACATACACACACATACACACACATACACACACAACCTTACAACCAAGCACGTTTGTTGATCATCACACACTTGCATCATCCCTGTGTGTGCGCATCAAGCAAGCCCTTATGCAATACACACATACACACACATATCCATACGCGCACACACAAACGCACACACACACACACACACACAAACACACACACACAAACAGGTGCCAGCAGTATCGAGGACCTGTGGCTGTCTTTCTTCTGTGTTTCGACTAACCTCAGCAGGGGAGAGCCCAGCATACACACCCAGGTGGGACGCGCGCACCTGGCGCTGTTTTCATGTGTGTTTGGAAAGCTAAAACGTTAAGGTGCTGACTATCACCCACACTTACACACACACACACACGCATACACACACATCCACACACATGTGTGTGCAATTGCTTTATAGCTCCTTATATAAGCTAGTCTGTGTCAGCACAACGATTGTGCTTGTTACTCTTACACACACACACACACACACACACACACACACACACACACACACACAAACACACACACACACACATACACACACACACACACACATACACACACACATACACAAGCACACATAACACACACACACACACACTCACAGACACTTGTGTGCATTGGCTTCTTGGCTCCTAATAAAAGCTGGTCCATGCCAGCATGACCATTGTGGGCTTAATACTCTTACACACACATGCACACACACACACACTCGTGTGCGGTGACTTCAGGGCTCTTTATGGAAGCTGGTCCGTGCCAGCATGACCATCGTGGGCTTAATACTCTTACACACACATGCACACACACACACACTCGTGTGCGATGACTTCAGGGCTCTTTATGGAAGCTGGTCCGTGCCAGCATGACCATCGTGGGCTTGCTACTCTTACACACACATGCACACA
>Ga0307968_1002006_pt1:5000-12500 | contig 16782 bp, 19 predicted proteins | sample OrgLakmetagen650_FD_201834 | JGI IMG/M metagenome (GOLD analysis project Ga0307968, IMG submission 201834) | Saline water microbial communities from Organic Lake, Antarctica - #650 | ecosystem: Environmental > Aquatic > Non-marine Saline and Alkaline > Saline | place: Antarctica... | reverse complement strand
CCCTATGCTTGAGTACTAGAGTTTGTTGGTTTACAGGTGTTTGCGAAAGAGGAACTTAAAGCATGCATCGTAAACCACAAACACACACAGAAGCGTATGAACACACATATGCACACACACAAGCATATAAACCTCCTTCAATCTATCCAGGCAGTGCAAGGCCTCTGCCTTTCTATCCTCACAACTTGTGGACTGGTGTGGCTTCTAAATAATTGCGCGCGCACACACACACACGCACACACACACACACACATATATATGCTTATTCAACTCAATTCATCAAGTCATCTGGCTTGAATGCGAAAGCAAAATTGGTTATAGAAGTGCCAAATATATATATATATATACACACACACAAGGACTGACGTGCCTCTGCAAGTAATCACATATACAGACACGTATTATTGTTGGTGCCCTATATGTGCCCTGTAATAATAAGAACTGCTTCCAATCCATCACCCTTTCACCAACCTTACGACACGCACACACATACACACACACGCACACACACAAACACGCACACACACAAACACACACACATGCACACATATATATAAAAAATGCACACACACAAAAACGAGCATACACACACATACACACACACACCTGTGAGATGTGGAGCTTGAGCGTAACGCCCTGCTGCACCTTAACATACATCGATTCTGGAGTGGAGTATTGATGCACAGTTCCCCTCACAATGCTGCCCTCTGCTTGCTGAAACTTATTACTCTTCCGCGCTTCCTCCAGCTGTGATGTGCGAGTGTATTTGTGTGTGTGTGTTTGTGTGTGCGTGTATTTGTGTGCATGCGTATGTTGCGGTTCCTCTCACAATGCTGCCCTCTGCCAGCTGAAACTTTGCACTCTTTCAGCATTGCTCCAACCACAACGTGTGTGTGTGTGTGTGTGTGACACCACCTTTCAGGCATGCTCAGAGTCTGTGTGGCCTATTCGTAGCAATTCAGTATTGGAACAAATATTATCAAGCAAGTGGGGGAAAGTATACAGCTCCATGTCAGACCGTCCAAAAATACAGCGCGTTTCCCATATGGCTAGGGTTGGCCAGAACCGTATATATACACCGTGTATGACCGTAACATTGGTGATTTCCCTGCCAAAAACACCGTATTTACACCGTATATATATGTATTATATATAGAGTTCTGGCCAACCCTACATAAGGCACGTCAGCCTAAGCTGATCCACGCTTGAGCGGGAGAACAGAAGCACACAGCTAACAACTATACACACACACGCAGTCAAACCTTCCCCAAATTCGTCAGGTACGGCACTTCAACCTTTGCCTCGTTCACACCCAATCAAATACATAAAAACCAAAACACAGCTACACACACCCTGTTGAATCATCCCAGCAAAGTGCGCGCTACACGTATGGCATGGCGACCTTCTTCTGGCCGATCTACACTTGCCCAAAGAGGATTAATGTTACAGCATTCTGGCCGATCCACACTTGTCCAAAGAGGATTAATGTTACAGCATTCTGGCCGATCCACACTTGTCCAAAGAGGATTACTGTTACAGCATTCTGGCCGATCCACACTTGTCCAAAGAGGATTATTGTTACAGCATTCTGGCCGATCCACACTTGCCCAAAGAGGATTAATGTTACAGCATTCTGGCCGATCCACACTTGTCCAAAGAGGATTAATGTTACAGCATTCTGGCCGATCCACACTTGTCCAAAGAGGATTAATGTTACAGCATTCTGGCCGATCCACACTTGTCCAAAGAGGATTAATGTTACAGCAACGCAGTAATACATACCGTATTGAACCTTTCCAGGAGGCTGCGGGCTTCACGAATGGCCACTGCTGTTGACGTAAGCTGCTGCTGTCCAAAGAGGATTTATGTTACAGCAACGCACAGTAATACATACCATATTGAACCTTTCCGGGAGGCTGCGGGCTTCACGAATGGCCACTGCTGTGGACGTAAGCTGCTGCTGTCCAAAGAGGATTTATGTTCCAGCAACGCACAGTAATACATACCGTATTGAACCTTTCCAGGAGGCTGCGGGCTTCACGAATGGCCACTGCTGTGAACGTAAGCTGCTGCTGTCCAAAGAGGATAATGTTACAGCAACGCACAGTAATACATACCGTATTGAACCGTTCCAGGAGGCTGCGGGCTTCACGAATGGCCACTGCTGTGCACGTGAGCTGCTGCTGTCCAAAGAGGATTAATGTTACAGCAACGCACAGTAATACATGCCGTGTTGAACCGTTCCAGGAGGCTGCGGGCTTCACGAATGGCCACTGCTGTGCACGTGAGCTGCTGCTGTCCAAAGAGGATTAATGTTACAGCAACGCACAATAATACATACCGTATTGAACCGTTCCAGGAGGCTGCGGGCTTCACGAACGGCCACTGCTGTGCACGTGAGCTGCTGCTGTCCAAAGAGAATAATGTTACAGCAACGCACAGTAATACATACCGTATTGAACCTTTCCAGGAGGCTGCGGGCTTCACGAATGGCCACTGCTGTGGACGTAAGCTGCTGCTGGGCGTGCACGTTGCGAGCAGAGGCATTGAATTGGCGCAAGTCTCGCAGCACATCGCCCTCCTCTACCTCAAGGTCTCTGCACGTTGTGTGTGTGTTTGGGTGTGCGTGCTTGTGCGTGTGTGTGTGTTGTGTGTGTTGTGTGTTATGTCTATGTGTGAGTTTGTGTATGTGTGTAAATGTGCACAGCAAAAACTAGCAGTTTCGGGGTTGCAGGTGTGCTGAACGAAGAAAAATAGGAAAAAAGTACTTTGCTGTGCAGTCTTGACATCCATGTTTAGCATATGAACACACACAAAACACATACAGCATACATACGTATTGCGCACAAACGCACTGCATGTACTTCCGGTCAAAAATGTACTTTGCTGTGCAACCTTGACATCCATGTTTAGCATATGAACACACACAATTCACATACAGCATACATACATATTGCGCACAAATGCACTGCACGTACTTCCGGTCAAAAATGTACTTTGCTGTGCAGTCTTGACATCCATGTTTAGCATATGAACACACACACACTTCACATCCAGCACACATACGTATTGCGCACGAATGCACTGCACGTACTTCCGGTCGGCCAGAACCGGACATATACGCCGCACATAACCGTAAGTCTGATAGAATGCCTGGAAAATTTGCTGTTTATACACCGTATATGTATGGTTCTGGCCAACCCTACTCATCCCTCACACATCTACGCATTGCTCACTCACATCTAGTTCCGTACATTCTGAGTCGGCATGCATAGTGCGCACAGTATGTGTAGTACGCATCCAGTGTACGTCAGTGTTAGCTTTAGGGTACGTACAGCATACGCACGGTTATTTATGGCAGGGAGATTTCAAAAATGTACATTATGGCCATACACAAAAGTGTACATTTAGCCGCCATACACAAAAATGTACATTTGGCCATACACAAAAATGCACACCTACACAGTTCTGGCCAGCAAATGCAACAACTCAGGAGAAAGGGCTCACCTTGTGAAGAGCCAGATTAAAGGGCTCACTTATTAAAGGGCTCACTACATATCACTAGGGCTCACTATATATCACTTTATAATAAGGGCTCACTATTCAAAGGCTCACTTTGTAGAGAGCCAGATTAAAGGCTTGCTGGCCATGTGGAAGGGATGCGGCATTTTTACTTGCTTGATGTGCACCATGATCTGCGTGCGTGGTGTGTGTGTGTGTGTGTGTGTGTGTGTGTGTGTGTGTGTGTGTGTGTGTGTGTGTGTGTGTGTGTGTGTGTGTGTATGTATGCATGTGTGTGCATGTGTGTGTGTGTGTGTGTGAGAGTGTGCATGTGCATGTGCACACACGCATGTGTGTGTGTAAGTGTGAGTGCGCATGTTCATGTGCACACGCACGCGTGTGTGTGTGTGTGCGTGTGTATGCGTGCATGTGCATGTGCATGTGCACGTGATGGTGTGTGTGTGTGTGTGTGTGTGCGCATGTCAGAAACAAGATAGACAAGGATATGACTTGGCCAGCAAAAGTTTGCAATTAGCCAGGTATAAACTACTCAGTCTCATGTTTGCAAGAGCAGTTGTCGAGGTGTGCTTAAGACACGAACGCTGTGTGTAAATATGAATTCAAGAGAGCACCGACCTGAGTCCCACGTGGGAAGCGCGCGTTCGCTTCTTCAGGCGTTACTGTTCGGCCTGACAACTGCAAACCATGTGAGACAGGAGTTCCTTTGTTAGATATGTTTAATTTGTGAGCTTGCTCTGTGGGTTTCACCGCTTGGCCTGAAAACTGCATGCCATGAGACAGGAGTTCCTTCGTTAAATCTGTGCTCTCAGCAAAGGTAAGGGGAAACGCCTTGGCTAATTTTGCACATGCACACCCACGTGACCTTAAAATAAGTTCAGGTACGTATATATATATGAAATTATGTAAGTTTATATTTGACAGGTACGTGTACAAACTCTCAAGGCCCCTTTGACATCCCTATGTCGAACCTTAATACTTAGGGATTGGCCAGAACCGTTAATATATACACCGTATACGACCGTATATTTGGTGTTTTCCCTGCCAAAAAAACCGTATGTACACCGTATATATATGGTTCTGGCCAACCTTATCGATGTTCTAACCCTTAAATGAGCAACAATCACTAAAAATCATCAAGAGACAGGAAGACGGTCTCATGACAGTTAGCTTAAAAAAGTGCAGGGCGCGTTAATATAGTCTTCTGCCATATACACGGAATGAAGCCGGCTATATTCCACGTGAGGGCTAAGTTGAGTATGATGGTAAAATGACAGTTTCTATACGCGAATAAGGAGGACTCATTGAAAATCCAGACGCGGTACACACACACACACACGCACACACACACACACACACACACACCGCAAACATGCATACGCATGAGTGGACCCTCACACAGCTATTGCACCATGCATACTCTCAAAAAGGTAAGCAGCAACACTCTTCATTGCGTGCAAGCTTCAGCAAGTCCAAGGTAGTGACGTTAAAACAAGAGGATGAGTGAAGCACCCGCTTTCATTTGTAAATGGGTGTGGTGATGGAACTTCCGATGCATTCAGTAGTTGTATGAAGATGCGTATACAAAAACGGTTATGTGCATGGAAGGCTCCCCACTCCCCACATCAATTAGGTTTTGTGAGACTCTTAGGTTAACTTAAACTCTTGGGTTGAACTTAGTTAGACCTATAGGTCAGGTAAGACTCTTAGGTTGAAGCCAATAAGGTTACTCGAGACACCTCCAACACAGGCGAGAGAAAGTGAAGCGCACCAGGTGGAAGGGGATTAGGCCATAGATGTAAGGCTGTGCAGCGACCTGCACCATGAGGCCGTGCTTAGCAGGCTCTGCCACAACGCCACGTAACACAGCACCAGGGCGGAGGTCGTGGACGCCTGCAAACCTGCAAATGCACGTGCGTGTGGGTATTTGTGTGTGTGTGTGTGTATACGCTCACACTTAGTGCATTTGAGGTAGTGTGTTGCTTGAATGTAAAAACACTATCAGGTGCTGCAATTGCGGCACAAAGCAACAGCGCATGACACCAATCTTTTTGTTTGCACATGACACCCACACCTACACCTACACCCACACCCACAACACACACCCACACCCACACCCACAACACCCACACCCACACCCACAACACCCACACCCAGGCACGCACCCTTTTCGCCTCTGTGACAAAGAGCCATCCTGCAAAACAGGTAGGATGAACTGCTGCAGCAGCCGGCCACCACGCCATGAGCTGTACGAAGAGGAGGAATTGCTGCTGACTGTACCCACAGCTTGCTGCTCCTCTTCCTTTAGCCACTGACGCGCGTCATCAAAAACAGCCTGTTTGTCATGCAAGATGGAGCCAGGCATGCTCTCCAGTGCTGCTGTGGACAAGCGGATGGGCTCACGTCCGGATGCCTCTGAGCGCACCTGTGTGAGTGCGTGTGCGTGTGTGTTTGTGTGTGTGTGTGTCTGTGTTTATGAGGAAATGGAAAGCCTATGGCCTAATAATAGGAACATTTGAGATAGCACCCACACCACATTTGAAGGTGCCTGCACTTGAGACCTCACCATTGCCAGTATTTCCTCTCCCTGAGCCAAAGGAGGGTTCACTTTCAAGCTGGCAAAGTCTACTTTGGTCTTTGTCATGCTTTCCCAAGGCAACCAGGCCTTGGAGCCGTCGTGGAGGAGCACCACGGTGTGATTTTTGTCGTACCCCTCCACTGTGCCACTGATGATCATCCCTTTCTTGAACTGAGAGCTAGAGATGGATGGGGCCTCACTGCTGCTGCTGTTGATGACACTGCCGTATTCTGCTGTTGCTGCTGCTGCCGCTGCTGCTGCGGGGAGGGGCCTGGCTTTCTGGCCAGAGAGGAACAGGCTTGAACCTGGCCAGCAGGGGGCGGCTTTGAAAGGCAAGAGCACCCCACCAAGCTTGCGGACATGTTGTGATGGTGTCTGCACCGAAGCCCCACATGCCACAGGACGGCCACAAGTATTCGGCGGCACCGAGCCACTGGCAGCTTGATTCAGAGCCTGCATAATAAATAATTAATATCCTGCCGGCCAGAACAGAGGCATGGCTTCAACCGAGACAAACCCTGCTTTATGAAGCCATCCGAGTCTATGAATGGTTTATTTTTCCTTTCGATTTGGTGATAAGATGTGGGGTACGGGGTGAGGCAAACCCAATTCCCTTGCTTTTTCCTACCTTAAAACTGGGGCAGCATGAACCAGAACTTGGAGCTGTTCCTCAAGAACTGTGCAACTCAGGTGTGTCCCGACCTCTTGTGCATAGGTTGTGTTTCTTTGTGTGTACACGCGTGTGTAAAATCTTTGCACAAACCCATACTGTAAAGCTGAAGCTACGTGTGTTCTGCCGTGTATATCTTCGTTGTTTCAAGGAGGCACAGCGCGCTCACGCCCGAAAGCCTCTCCTGATATCACCCTGCATGCACGTGCTCGTTGTTTTCGAACAGGTGCCAGTCTCTGGGGTGCAGGGATGCAAAGCCTGGGTGTGCAAACTGGTCCCAGGTCCTAGCAGCTCCTCTAGCAGGTGTGCCGAAACAAAAAAACTCCAGCTAGACTGTACCTGTCAGCATTCATCGATCATCCTGCGCACAAATGTTCCTTCCATCCTCATGCTGCGCAGCACCAACAATAGCATTGTCAACCTGCACATCTATGAGCAGCTCATGGACGAATCCAATTGCGTGTGTGACCAATGCCGCAACATGGGTGAGTGGGCTATGTTGAAATACGCGCTCTTCTTGCGTGTTAAGGGTTGGCAAAACCGTATATATGTACCGCATATGACCGTATGTTTGGTGCCCTGTGAAAAATACTGTATACACACCGTGTATATATGGTTTTGGCCAACCCTATGCGTGGGGCATGATCTGCACAAAAGAATAAGGTTCTGTGTGGCATCTGGTGACCATATTCATCCTATGTTGTCTGTTGTAGGACTGCGGGTTACTCCTCCT
>Ga0307968_1002005_pt1:10000-16783 | contig 16783 bp, 14 predicted proteins | sample OrgLakmetagen650_FD_201834 | JGI IMG/M metagenome (GOLD analysis project Ga0307968, IMG submission 201834) | Saline water microbial communities from Organic Lake, Antarctica - #650 | ecosystem: Environmental > Aquatic > Non-marine Saline and Alkaline > Saline | place: Antarctica... | reverse complement strand
CCTTCCCCTTCCCCTCTCTCTCCCTCTCCCTCTTCCCCCCTCACCTACACCCACATCAGATTTCCAGTTCGGTTTTAGAGCATCAGAGCCCAGGCCTTTGCCCCCCGCACACACATGGCCCCAACCCCCTGTATACCCAGCAGGTGGCAGCCCGCCCCCGCCCACAGCGAGTGCCAGCAGAGACACATGGCTGGTGGTGCTGTGGCGGATGAGGTGCTGCACTATAGGCAGAGGTGCTGCAGCAACAGGAAACGTATATACACACACAGGAAGAGTTTACAGAGAGTGAGGGCTTGTCCTGCCACGTGCTGTGGCGGATGACAGGATACTGTACTATAGGCAGAGGTGCTGGAGAAACAGGACACGTATACACACACAGGAAGAGTTTACAGAGAGTGAGGGCTTGTCCTGCCACGTGCTGTGGCGGATGACAGGATACTGTACTATAGGCAGAGGTGCTGGAGAAACAGGACATGTATATACACACACAGGAAGAGTTTACAGAGAGTGAGGGCTTGTCCTGCCACGTGCTGTGGCGGATGACAAGGTACTGTGCTATAGGCAGAGGTGCTGCAGCAACAGGAAACGTAAATACACACACAGGAAGAGTTTACAGAGAGTGAGGGCTTGTCCTGCCACGTGCTGTGGCGGATGACAGGATACTGTACTATAGGCTGAAGTGCTGGAGAAACAGGACACGTATACACACTCAGGAAGGGGTTACAGAGAGTGGGAGCTTCTGTTGTGTCAGGTGCTGTGGCGGATGACAAGGTACTGTACTATAGGCAAAGGGTGCTGCAGCAACAGGACACACACAACACACACACACACAAACAGCACGAGTTGATCATAAATGAGGAAAGGAGCACCTGGCTCCTGTCCTGCCAGGTGCTATGATGATGTGCAGCACTTCAGGCAGGGACAGCACAGGTTTTGCCCATTTCACGGCTGTGTGCTGTATGGAACACTGCTGTGCGCTGTATTGAACATTTGGTGTGCTGTATGGAACATTGGGTGTGCTGTATGAAACAGTGATGTGTGCTGCACGGAACACTGCTGTGTGCTTTATGAAACACTGGGCGTGCTGTATTGAATAAGGGGTGCTGTATGGAACACTGGTGTGTGATGTATGGAACATTGGGTGTGCTGTATGGAACACTGGGTGTGCTGTATGGAACACTGGGTGTGCTGTATGGAACACTGAGTGTGCTGTATGGAACATTGGGTGTGCTGTATGGAACAAGGGATGCTGTATGGAACACTGCTGTGTGCTATATGGAACACTGGGGGTGCTGTATGGAACACTGGGTTTGCTGTATTGAACAAAGGGTGCTGTATGGAACATTGGGTGTGCTGTATGGAACACTGATGTGTGCTGTATGGAACACTGGGTGTGCATGGAACACTGTCACGGCTATTTTGTAAGCACATATCAGACAATGTGGCAGATGCACCAGAGTTGCTGGCAGTCAGCTTTTTTGGAAGCACATATCAGACAATCTGGCAGATGCACCAGAGTTGCTGGCAGTCAGCTATTTTGTAAGCACATATCAGACGATGTGGCAGATGCACCAGGGTTGCTGGCAGTCAGCTTTATTGTAAGCACATATCAGACAATGTGGCAGATGCACCAGAGTTGCTGGCAGTCAGCTATTTTGGATGAACGTATCAGACGATGTGGCAGACGCACCAGGGTAGCTGGCAGTCAGCTTTTTTGGATGAACGTATCAGACGATGTGGCAGACGCACCAGGGTAGCTGGCAGTCAGCTTTTTTGGATGAACGTATCAGACGATGTGGCAGACGCACCAGGGTTGCTGGCAGTCAGCTTTTTTGGATGAACGTATCAGACGATGTGGCAGACGCACCAGAGTTGCTGGATGAAGTGGGGGGTGCACCGAGGCTGTCATGCAGGAGCTCCGCAGTCTGGAGCTCGGTTTGTAGGTCAGGGCCTTTCAACACGTGCACGGCCTGCATCCTGCGTATAGCAACAGAGGAATCAAAAGGTGGAATGAGAAATAAGTTGAGAATGGGCATGGGAAGTAGTACTGTCAGGGCCCATCAGCACGTGCACGGCCCGCGTCCTGCGTATAGCAACAGAGGAATCAAAAGGTGGAATGAGGAATAAGTTGAGAATGGGCATGGGAAGTAGTACTGTCAGGGTCCTTCAGCACGTGAGCAATATTGGTGTCAGGGCGTCTCAGCACAAGAAAGGCCACAAAAAGCCTAACGAGGTGAGCAATATCAATAGGTGAGCAATAATATTAGGTGAGCTTAAAGCCTGACGAGGTGAGCAATATTGGTGTCAGGGCGTCTTAGCACAAGAATGGCCTAAGGTATAAGCAAAACAAGATTGATCTGTGTCCTGAACAATGCTGTGCGAAGCAAAAAGCCTAACGAGGTGAGCAACATCAGTAGGTGAGCAATGATAATAGGTGAGCAATAGTAATAGGTGAGCAAAAAGCCAGACGAGGTGAGCAATGTTGGTGTCAGGGCGTCTTAACACAAGAATGGCCTCAGGTATAAGCATAACAAGATTGATCTGTGTCCTGAACAATGCTGTGCGAAGCAAAAAGCCTGATGAGGTGAGCAATATCAATAGGTGAGCAATAATATTAGGTGAGCAAAAAGCCTGACAAGGTGAGCAATATTAGTATCAGGGCGTCTCAGCACAAGAATGGCCTCAGGTATAAGCAAAACAAGAATGATCTGTGTCTTGAACAATGCTATGCGAAGCAAAAAGCCTAACGAGGTGAGAAATATCAGTAGGTGAGCAATGATAATAGGTGAGCAATAATAATAGGTGAGCAAAAAGCCTGACGAGGTGAACAATCTTGGTGTCAGGGCGTCTTAGCACAAGAAAGGCCTAAGGTATAAGCAAAGCAACAAGAGACTGGAGCAAACTCAAGAAAAATTTGGACAAGGAACTGATGAGGGCGACATTTGGTTGTTCTCAAAGGTGTCAGCACATAGCTGGCCTTGCGACCAATGCAGGGCTTCCATAGGAAAACTACGTTGGTGCCAAGACCTTTTAGGATACACTGTTTATTGCGTCCTCTTGAAAGTATGGCACATGTCCACACAATCTAGTCCGTTTACTTCCTAGGAAAAAAGAGTGGAGGAGCTAAAAGAAGTAGAAAGCTCTGAAGCTGCGGTTGGTACAAAGAGGCTCTTGCATGTATGTCACCAAAAAAACGGAAAGCCTGAAAATTACGTTGTCTGTGTGTAATTCCTTTATCCTACTTCCAGTTCCATTTCCCGTGCAGAAATGACATCATACGCTAGGCGTGCTCTTTCTTCGGGCAGTGCGCTCAGCTCCAGATTCAGCTCCAGCTACAAGCTCATACTTCAGCTCCAGCTAGATCCAGCTCCAGCAACAAGCTCTTACATCGGCTCCAGCTACAACCTCTTACATCAGCTCCAGCTACAAGCCATCACATCAGCTCCAGCTACAAGCCATCACATCAGCTCCAGCTAGTTCCAGCTCCAGCTACAAGCTCCTACATCAGCTCCAGCTACAAGCTCTTACATCTTCGGGCAGTGCGCTCAGCTCCAGAGTCAGCTCCAGCTACAAGCTCTTACATAACATAGTTACATACCTACTTTACAGAAACAATTTGTAAACACCACAACGCCAGCATTCCCTTTCTTCCATTTCCTTTCTGTCTCTCTCCTTTTGCAGAGCACGCACCTGCTCAGCTTGTCCACACAGCCCTTCAGCACCTCAACCTGAAGGCGTGCATGCGCATGCACGTTTGTTAGTGTGTTTTGGCTTAGGTCCCTAAATAATTCTGATGGTATGGTTAAGCGCAGGAGGATTAAAACAACCAAAGCAAAACGTAGGCCAGGGCATGAGGAGGTAGAGGCAGCCACCTACAAAACATATGCAAATTGTGTCCACCAGCAGGCTCTATAGAAAGGCTTAAAATGAGCGTTATCCATGTCTAAAAGGGTGGCAGGCACGAGGAAGGAGGTAGAGGCAGCCACCTACAAAACTATGCAAACTGTGTTTACCATCAGGTTCTATAGAAAGGCTTAAAATAAGCGGCATCCATATGTCTAAAAGGGTGGCAGACGCGAGGAGGGAGGGAGAGGCAGCCACCAACAAAACATATGCAAATTGTGTCCACCAGCAGGCTCTATAGAAAGCCTATAATAAACGTTATCCATGTCATAAAGATGGGATGCAAGGGGCTTGGGAAATGGGTGGAGGGCAATTAAAAGGCAGCAAACTCGTTTATGTCAGTGTCTGTGTAGCCCCTGCGGTAGCAGTGGTTGTTGCTGTGGTTGACACTGCTAGCTGGTGCCACGGATTACCCTACTGCAGCAGCAGCGGCAGGTGTTCTGGTTCATACACTAAAGCAGCAGCAGCAGCAGCAGGTGTTCTGGTTCATACACTACTGCAGCAGCAGCAGCAGCAGCAGGTGTTATGGCTCATACACTACTGCAGCAGCAGCGGCGGGTGTTCTGGTTCATACACTACTGCAGCAGCAGCGGCAGGTGTTCTGGTTCATACACTACTGCAGCAGCAGCAGCAGCAGGTGTTATGGTTCATACACTACTGCAGCAGCAGCGGCGGGTGTTCTGGTTCATACACTACTGCAGCAGCAGCGTCGGGTGTTATGGTTCATACACTACTGCAGCAGCAGCGGCAGGTGTTCTGGTTCATACACTAAAGCAGCAGCAGCAGCAGCAGCAGGTGATCTGGTTCATACACTAATACAACAGCGACAGGTGTTCTGGTTCATACACTACTGCAGCAGCGGCAGGTGTTGTGGTTCATACACAAATACAGCAGTGGCATGTGTGCTTGTTCATGTTACTACAGCAGCGGCAGGTGTGCTGGCACATACACTACTGCAGCAGCAGCAGCAGCAGGTGGTCTGGTTCATACACTACTGCAGCAGCGACAGGTGTGCTGGTGCATACACTACTGCAGCAGCAGCAGGTGTTGTGGTTCATACACGAATACAGCAGTGGCATGTGTGCTTGTTCATGTTACTACAGCAGCGGCAGGTGTGCTGGCACATACACTACTGCAGCAGCAGCAGCAGCAGCAGCAGGTGATCTGGTTCATACACTACTGCAGCAGCGACAGGTGTGCTGGTTCATACACTAAAGCAGCAGCAGCAGCAGCAGGTGGCCTGGTTCATACACTAATACAACAGCGACAGGTGTTCTGGTTCATACACTACTGCAGCAGCAGCGGCAGGTGTTCTGGTTTATAAACTACTGCAGCAGCGGCAGGTGTTGTGGCTAACACTGATACAGCAGGTGTTGTGGCTAGCACTAATACAGCAGCGGTAGGTGTGCTAATTCATAAACTACTGCAGCAGCGACAGGTGTGCTGGTTCATACACTACTGCAGCAGCGGCAGGTGTTGTGGTTCATACACTAATACAGCAGCGGCAGGTGTTGCGGCTCATACCGCTACAGCAGCAGCGGCAGGTGTGCTGGTTTGCACTCCTTGGTACTCCAGAGGAGCAACAAGCAATCCTTGGTGCACCAGAGCATGAATCTTTCAGAGCAGCAATCCTTGGTACACCAGAGCATGCATCTTTCAGAGCAGCAACTCTTAATACATTAGAGCAGCAACCTTTTCAGAGTAGTAAAAAATTACAAGTTTAGCAATCCTTTCAGAGTAGTGAATATTTTAGCATACCAGAGTAGCATTCCTTGGTACTCCCGATAAGATTCTTTGGTCACCAGATTCGCTTTCTTTGATACACCAGATGAGCAGCCTTTGGTACACCAGAGTAGCATACTTTGGTACACCAGAGTAGCATTTGTTGGAACACCAAATACGCTTTCTTTGCTACACCAGATTAGCATCCTTTGGTACACCAGAGTAGCATTCCTTGGTACACCAGAGTAGCATTCCTTGGGACACCCAGGCAGATCCCTGGGTACACCAGAATCGCTTTCTTTGACACACCAGATTCGCTTTCTTTGATACACCAGATTAGCATACTTTGGTACACCAGAGTAGCATTCTTTGGTACACCCAAGCAGATCCCTGGGTACACCAGATTCGCTTTCTTTGGTACACCAGAGTAGAAACAAGCAAACTCTTGTAAGTGCAGCTGGCTCGCTCCAGGACAATCAAGACGGGGATTTCTCAGCCAGCACACATTTGTCTGACAGGATCTCAGAGGATGCATTATTTCAGGATTCAAACAGCTTTATGTCTGTCTAGTATCAAAGAGTTCCAAATTCATGTATCCAACAGAAGTCATTATTAGGTTCTACAAAAGTAGTACTTGCATTTGTCTGACAGGAATCCCTTGGTTGCGGAAGCAATCAGGCATCATAAGCAAAGTGCTTGAACTTGCATCCTAGAGCAAAGCAGCGATGTGGAACCATAACCCATGTATTGCTACCTTATAACCCATGCATTGCTACCTTATAACCCATGCATTGCTACCTTATAACCCATGCATTGCTACCTTATAACCCATGCATTTCCATCTTATAACCCATGCATTGCTACCCTATAACCCATGCATTGCTACCTTATAACCCATGCATTGCTACCTTATAACCCATGCATTGCTACCTTATAACCCATGCATTGCTACCTTACAACCCATAAACCATATGCCATGCATTGCTACCTTATAACCCAAGGTCAGGGTTTAGGGTTTAAAGGTCCAAACCCTATGCAGAGAAGCAGAAAGTTTGTGTGCCTGTAACTCCGGGAGGTAATACAAAGTCTTTTTCTTAAAAGCCTGCCAATAGGACAACAACTAAGTGTGGTACTTATAACGCACACAGAACCTGGAGA
>Ga0307968_1002005_pt1:0-7500 | contig 16783 bp, 14 predicted proteins | sample OrgLakmetagen650_FD_201834 | JGI IMG/M metagenome (GOLD analysis project Ga0307968, IMG submission 201834) | Saline water microbial communities from Organic Lake, Antarctica - #650 | ecosystem: Environmental > Aquatic > Non-marine Saline and Alkaline > Saline | place: Antarctica: Organic... | reverse complement strand
CTGGCACTGACAGCGACACCAACACCAACACCCACACCAACACCCACACCGACAGACACTGACACTGACACTGACACTGACACTGACACTGACACTGACACTTACACTTTAAGCATCAGCAGCGCACTGAAACTGAATGTCACTGACGCTCAAGTGATCAGCAGTGCAATTATCAGGTTGTCAGACCATCAGCAGTACAGGCACAACAACAAACATGCACTGCAGATCATGCTTGCCTAAGGTTGGCCAGAACCGTATATATTCACCGTATATGACCGTATATGTGGTGAAATCCCTGCCAAAAATACCGTGAATACACCGAATATATATTGTTCTGGCCAACTCTGCTTGCCTCTCCCGCATCCACCTGTAGTCATCAGCAGGCTTCGGCAACGGTGAGATAACACAACTTCATTGCCTGTACTTCCTTATAATTCCTAACACAGACACTTTTAAATTAGTCACCAACAGTGCACAAAAGCAATTAGCATCAATCACCAGCAGCGCACTGACAGAAGTAAATAGCATTAATCACCAGCAGCGCACTGACAGAAGCAATTAGCATCAATCACCAGCAGCGCACTGACAGAAGCAATTACCATCCATCACCAGCAGTGCACTGACAGAAGCAAATAGCATCAATCACCAGCAGCGCACTCACAGAAGCAATTAGCATCGATCACCAGCAGCGCACTGTCAAAAGCAATTAGCATCAATCACCAGCAGCGCACTGACAGGAGCAATTAGCATCGATCACCAGCAGCGCACTGTCAGAAGCAATTAGCATCAATCACCAGCAGCGCACTGACAGAAGCAATTAGCATCGATCACCAGCAGCGCACTGACAGAAGCAATTAGCATCCATCACCAGCAATGCACTGTCAGAAGCAATTAGCATCAATCACCAGCAGCGCACTGACAGGAGCAATTAGCATCAATCACCAGCAGCGCACTGTCAGAAGCAATTAGCATCAATCACCAGCAATGCACTGTCAGAAGCAATTAGCATCGATCACCAGCAGCGCACTGTCAGAAGCAATTAGCATCAATCACCAGCAGCGCACTGACGGGAGCAATTAGCATCAATCACCAGCAGCGCACTGACAGGAGCAATTAGCATCGATCACCAGCAGCGCACTGTCAGAAGCAATTAGCATCAATCACCAGCAGCGCACTGACAGAATCAATTAGCATCGATCACCAGCAGCGCACTGACAGAAGCAATTAGCATCCATCACCAGCAGCGCACTGACAGAAGCAAATAGCAGCAGTCACCAGCAGCGCACTGACGAGCAATTAGCATCAGCCATCAGCAGTGCACTGACAAATCCACCTCTAGTCATCATCATCAACACATGCACAAGAATAAGCACGCACCACAGATCATGCTTCCTGAAGCTCTTGGAGCTCAGCCTCGTGCGCGCGGTGGGAACACACAGGAAGAAACGCATCCCAGACCCTGCAACCCTGGCCCCCCCCCTCCCTCCCCCTCCTCCACCCCCGCCCAATTCTTCACCATCATCTTCGTTGTCCTCTCCACCCCCTCCCTTTTTGTAGCCCCTCCCCTTGCTCGAACCCCCTGCTCCTCCTTTGCAACCCCACGATGAAGAAAAAGAGGCACCTCCTGGCACAAAGGGCTTAGACATGCTCAATGTGGCGGAGGCAAAGTATGGCACACGCTTGGTTTTGCACAAGGCCTCAAGACTCTGCGGGATTGTGTGTTGTGTGTTGTGTGTGTATATTTGCTTTGCATGTGTGTGTACATGCTATGTTTGTGTGTGTGTGTCGGTGGGGGACATGCTCAGTGTGGCGGAGGCAAAGTATGGCACACGCTTGGCTTTGCACAAGGCCTCAATACTCTGCGGGAGCATGTGTTGTGTGTTGTGTGTGTATATTTGCTTTGCATGTGTGTGTGCATGCTATGTTTGTGTGTGTGTGTGTCGGTGGGGGACACACTCAGTGTGGCGGAGGCAAAGTATGGCACACGTTTGGATTTGCACAAGGCCTCAAAATTTTGCAAGAGCATGTGTTGTGTGTGCACGTGCTGTGCATATTTGTGTGTGCGCTGTGTAATATTTGTGTGTGTGTGTGTGTGTCGGTGGGGGACATAATCATTTGGCGGAGGCACGCTTGGCTTTGCTCAAATTTGCCAGACTCTGCAGACACGAAGAAGTGTTCTCGCATATGTTTTGGGTGATGGATAGACTTAGTAGGGCTGAAGCAAGTAAGGCAAGTACTTTAAATGCGCAAAGCCTTGAGCACCTGCTCCTCTGCATGTGGGACATGCGCTGTCAAAACATGTGCCCAATGTACCCACTGCCTTTCAATGCAGGCCAACAACTTTGAGGCGCTGCAAAAAGAGCAATGCATGGAAATATATGCGTGCATTTATGTAGATGCATATACTATGTACATGTGTATGTAGGGTTGGCCAGAACCGTACATATGCACCGCATACGACCGTGTTATTGGCGAATTTCCTGCCAAAATTACCGTATATATATACCATAAATGTATATGGTATCGCCAACCCTATGTGTATGAGACGCGCTCTAGAATGAACGGAGGCCAAAATGAATGTACACATTCACCATACGTGACCGTGTTATTAATATTTATATGCCCGCATGCTTATAAAAGCGCCATGTGTATACTGATGTGGTGAAGCCTAGAATACGCACACGCGCATGTATGGTGTTGGACACACGCAGTGTAAGCACGCACACACACACACACACACACACACACACACACAACACACACACATACACACATACACACACACACAACCCCCCCCACACACACTCTCACACACACACACACACACAAAATATGCTGCCAAATAGCAATGGTGATTGGTAAAGGCGTTTGCTACGAATAGACGTGGCAAATATCTTCACCAATCATCACTGCTGTCTACAAGCACATTGTGTGTGTGTGTGTGTGTGTGTGTGTGTGTGTGTGTGTGAGAGAGAGAGAGAGAGAGAGAGAGAGAGAGAGAGAGAGAGAGAGAGAGAGAGAGAGAGCTGCAGGACATACAACTACAGTTTGTATCCACTCCGTTAATGCAAGACAGCAGATGTAATTAGCGCACTCACGAGCTTAAACGAGTGCACCATTGGTAGCGCAACGTTCATCACCCACACAGAGTATAACCCACACAGAGTACAAAATGTTCGATCGTGCGCACCATTGGTAGCACAACGTTCATCACCCAATGCTGTCCCAGATCAAGAGTTGCACACACAGTTTATAGATCACAGTGTCGTTTATGTTTATTTACATGTGTGTATTCACGTATGTGTAGGGTTGGCCAGAACCGTATTTATACACCGTATTCAACAGTATATTTGATGATTCCCCTGCTAAAAATACCGTATACACACCGTATATATATGGTTCTGGGCAACCCTGCGTATGTGCATAAATCATAGGGTTACATATTTGCATTTACATATGTGCATAAATCATAGGGTTACATATTTGCATTTACATATGTGCATAAGTCATAGGGTTACATATTTGCATTTACATATGTGCATAAGTCATAGGGTCACATTTTTGCATTTACATAAGTGCATAATCATAGGGTTACATATTTGCATTTACATATGTGCATAATCATAGGGTTACATATGTGCATTTACATATGTGCATAAGCCATAGGGTTACATATGTGCATCAACTAACATCCATACATCCCATCACGTACTTGGGCTTGCTGATTATTGTCCTAAGTAGAGTTGGCAATACGTACATTTGATGTATACACAGTATTTTTGCAGGGAATTCATCAAATATACGGCCATACATTGCGTATAAAAACGGTTTTGGCCGACCCAGGTCATCTGTACTTCAAACCTTTACCATACATCCTGTCACGTACTTGGGCTTGCTGTTTAAAAGTTGCGTGCATCACACACACACCACGAGCACAGCGTTCATTATACAACGCACTTTCTTAATTTAATAGGTTGAGCAGCCATTCCAGGTTGAATGCCTTTGTAATCCAAACTAAAATAAACTAGACTTTCTTGATTTAGAACTGTCATGTATCAGGCACTCTGGCAAAATTACACGTCTTTAGAGGCATTTAGTGGCGTACACGCATAGTGGCGTACACGTATGCTAACAGCCACAGAAATTTGTTAAGAGGCGTTCAGTGGTGTACACGCATAGTGGTGTACACGTCCGCTAACAGCCACAGATATTAAATTTAGAGGCGTTTAGTGGCGTACACGCATAGTGGTGTACACGTACGCTAACAGCCACAAGATTATAAAAATTTATTTAGAGGCGTTTAGTGGCGTACACGCATAGTGGTGTACACGTACGATAACAGCCACAGAAATGTATTAAGAGGCGTTTAGTGGCGTACACGCAGTGTGGCGTACACGTATGCTCACAGCCACACAAATGTATTAAGAGGCGTTTATTGGTGTACACACATAGTGGTGTACACGTACACTAACAGCAACAATAATTAAATTTAGAGGCGTTTAGTGGTGTACACGTACGCTAACAGCCACAAAAATGTATTAAGAGGCGTTTAGTGGCGTACACGCATAGTGGAGTACACGTACGCTAACAGCCACAGAAAATTATTCAGAGGCGTTAAGTGGTGTACACGCATAGTGGCGTGCACGTACGCTAACAGCCACAGAATTCATTTTGAGGCGTTTAGTGGTGTACACGTACGCTAACAGCTACATAAATGTAGTCACACACTTAGGCTTGCTGCAAGGGAGCGTTTAAGGGGGGCTAAAGTTATTGTTCGACGCGGTTTTTGGATCCGGTACGTCACATCTGTAGAAGCATGAAGGGGTGTTAACACTTGCGCTAAAAGTACATGTACTTAGTAACGTACTTGGGCTTGCTGCAAGGGAGTGTTTGAAGGGGGGCTGATCAACAATGGACGCCTCCCAACTCCCCCAAGCTGCTTCCCTTGCTGCTGCTGCCGCTGTTGCTGTTGCTGTTGCTGTTGTTGCTGCTTCTGCTGCTGCTGGTGGAGGCTGTCCAGTGCGGCCAAAAAGGGTGCGGCAGCTTCTGCTCAGGGTGACCAGCAAATTAATTTCAGGATTAGCGTCATACGTTGTATGTTTTACGTTGTATATGGAAAATACTGGCACTTGCTGCTGTTGTTATGCAAGGTTAGTTAGGCAGCTGCTGTTGTTATGCAGGGTTAATTAGGCAGCTGCTGTTGTTATGCAAGATTAGCTAGGCAGCTGCTGTTGTTATGCAAGGTTAGTTAGGCAGCTGCTGTGTAGGCCCAGGACAGAACTGGATACGGCACTCTAAAGTACACAGCTGGACGCGGCACTCTATAGTACAGAGCTGGATGCGGCACTCTATAGTACAAAGCTGGGTACGGCACTCTATAAGAGATAGTACAGAGCTGGGTACGACACTCTATAACATACAGCGTCACTTGCAGTATGACAAGGAGCTGTGTCAAAACACTGCACAAGAATTTGGTGCGGGCAACTTGATGTACGCAGAGCGTGCAATCTAAGTAACTCTCCCGTACAAGGGTCACCCCAATTAATGACAAGTGATGAGCCTATTAATTTGCATGCAGTGCGCGCATTTCAAGCAATTCTTCCGTACAAGGGATACCCCAATTCATGACAAGTGATAAGCCTCATAATTTGCATGCAGTGCGTGCATTTCAAGTAATTCCCCCGTACAAGGGATACCCCAATTCATGACAAGTGATAAACCTTATAATTTGCAGGCAGTGCGCGCATTTCAAGTAATTCTGCCGTACAAGGGTTACCCCAATTAATGATAAGTTTAATCTGTAGGCAGTGCACGCACCCTACGTATTTCTCACGTGCAAGGGATACTTCAATCAATGCAAAGCCTTGCAATTCCTAGGCAGTGTGCGCACTCTAAAAATTTCTCTCATGCAAAGGTTACTTCAATCGATAAAAAGCCTTTTAATTTGTAGGCAGTGTGCACTCTAAAAACTTCTCTCATGCAAAGGTTTCTTCAATCGATGAAAAGTTTTTTAATTTGTAGGCAGTGTGCACTCTAAAAATTTCTCTCATGCAAAGGTTACTTCAATCGATGAAAAGCCTTTTAATTTGTAGGCAGTGTGCGCACTCTAAAAATTTCTCTCATGCAAAGGTTACTTCAATCGATGAAAAGCCTTTTATTTTGTAGGCAGTGTGCACTCTAAAAACTTCTCTCATGCAAGGGTTCACCCTAACCAATGAAAAACCTCTTACTTTTTAGGCAGTGTGTGAATATCAAGTAATGTTCCCGCGCAAGGATTACCAATCGATGAATAGCCCTTTTTATTTTGCCGACCTTGACAAGAACAAAAACAGTAGGCAGCAACAGAGCCACTCTCATGACAGAAAAACATCCGTGGTAGTACGTGAAATGTATCCCTTTTGCAATGGTAGTAAAGAGGAACATCAAAACTGCTTTTCCGCGTCAAGGTGCTGCCGCAATACACCCAAGGTGCTGCTCTCATGGTGCTCTTAAGGTGCTCTCAAGGTGCTCTCAAGATGCTCTCAATGTGCTCTCAAGGTGCTCTCAAGGTGCTCTCAATGTGCTCTCAAGGTGCTCTCAAGGTGCTCTCAAGGTGCTCTAAAGGTGCTCTCAAGATGCTCTCAATGTGCTCTCAAGGTGCTCTCAAGGTGCTCTCAAGGTGCTCTCAAGGTGCTCTCAGGATGCTCAAGGTGTTCTCGAGGTGCTCTCAAGGTGCTCTCAAGGTGCTCTAAAACACTAAAGGTGCTGCTGCCGCATTACACCAAAGGTGCTGCTCTCAGGGTGCTCTCAAGGTGCTGCCGCAATGCACCAGACAGACCATTTGCAGGTGCAGGAAACATCACCGCAAAGGCTACGCCAGTAGCTAGAACACGTCCAGATGAAGGGAAGGAGCTTTAATGTGGTTAAGTATATCTTATTATAATATCCCTATAGTGCCGGTGTGGGACCGTTGTATGAGGGCTGACATTTTTGATTATGCTTCACTGACCTGCGATTTGCATATTTGCTTCTTCTATGAAGGCTGGCAATTTTGATTATGCATCACTGACCTGCGATTTGCATGTTTGCTTCTTCTATGAGAGCTGCCACCATGCCCTGTGCGTAAGCAGCTGCGAGGAGCGTGGGTAGGGCAGAAGAGGGACAAGTATGAGCATGAGTAGGGCAGACAACGAACAGAACCAAACAAGAGATGATAGGCAGCAAGACAGACCACAAACAGGACAGAGAAGGACGACCAGGAGCAGGACAGACCACAAAGAGAAGGAAGAGACAAACAAAGCAGGACAGAGTACAGACAGGACTTGAGAGACTACAAGGAGCAGGACAGACCACAAAGAGAAGGAAGAGGCAAAAGAAGCAGGACGGATTACAGGCAGGACTTGAGAGACTACAAGGAGCAGGACAGACCACAAAGAGAAGGAAGAGGCAAAAGAAGCAGGACGGATTACAGGCAGGACTTGAGAGACTACAAGGAGCAGGACAGACCACAAAGAGAAGGAA
>Ga0307968_1002004_pt1:10000-16784 | contig 16784 bp, 22 predicted proteins | sample OrgLakmetagen650_FD_201834 | JGI IMG/M metagenome (GOLD analysis project Ga0307968, IMG submission 201834) | Saline water microbial communities from Organic Lake, Antarctica - #650 | ecosystem: Environmental > Aquatic > Non-marine Saline and Alkaline > Saline | place: Antarctica... | reverse complement strand
TAGACTTTTTCTTTTTCTTTCTGAGCTTATGGATTTATTTGTGGCTGGCCGAGACCAGTCAGCAGCCGATCAGCCAAACAACCTGGCTGAAGGTCACCCCCCATTGTAACCATTGTAACCATTGTAGCTGCCCAGAAAGCAAGCCTAGTGGCCCGTGGTCAGGCCAGACGCTTCGGGGTCGCGGGTTCAAATCCGACTGGTAGCGCAAGTACTTCGCTGTCCGACAGCTCCGTCTCCATTTCCTTATTCCACGCTTGTGGTGGTATCACCCCTTGCGTACAATTGTTTTTTACAGCTGTTCCTTTCGCATCATCAGATTCCTGTTCTTAGAACAAGAAGGCCTACATGTAGATAAATAGATAGATAGATAGGTGGACAGATAGATAGAAGCGCTCTGCTACCAGGTCGATACGTACCCCAATAACCAGCAATGCGTATGGAAAAGGACAGTGACCAAATGTTAAAAGAAATAGAAGGTTCACCAGACGCAAGGAGCACGACCGCTGGTAAAGAGACGTTGCCTAATACAAATTGGTCGGGCAAAAAGCTTTACTAGGATACTGAAACAAAAGAAAGTAAAAGAAGCAGACAGTGAAAACACTACCGGCATGGATAGGATACGATTTACCAGGAATTTAAAGGAATCAAACAGCATCACTCAGTTATTTGGTAATGGATCACATTCACTGAACGTAGGAAATGGGCGAAAAACATAACACTGGGTATATTATACTGAGTCATTGGCACGCTGGTGTGCTACATCTAAATGGTGTCGTGCCTTTTTCTCGCGGCCTACAGGCTGAAACGTAAGACTAATGTGTGCCTTAAAAGGAGCCCAAGTTTGTAGGTTAGGCTCACGGTGCATCATATCCCTATGCCAACTTGCAGCGTGTCCTTTTAGCAGTAATCCAGCAGCGCGTATTAGGATGGGTATGGCGGAAACATACGCGCCTGTTGATCGACCATAGTAACGGTCCAGCGCCATTATGATAAAACGTAGTCTGTGAGATGCCCTTGATTAGCACCGACGTTGGATGCAAATCTCACACCTACCAGTATTCTCGCAATGTATTGTGCACATGCGCTCACATGCAGACACACAGACAACGTGCACATGCACCACAGCACACACTTGCGCTCACACACACACATACACACACACAGACAACATAACACATGCACCACAGCAAACACACGCGCTCACACGTAGACACACAGACAACACAACACATGCACCACAGCAAACACACGCGCTCACACGCAGACACACAGACAGCATAACACATGCGCCACAGCAAACACACGTGCTTACATGCAGATACACAGATAATGCAACACATACATGCACCACAGCACAAAGGCAAACAGGAACATGCATCATTGTCAAGACGCGGCGCGCTAAAGAAAGGAGCTCAGGCCGTGCTGCCAGGTTTAAGAAGCGTTTTGTTGGAGAAACAACAATGCAAACCCGACCCGCAGCACCATGAACCATACACAATGCAAACACCTCCTGCACATTAGTCTAGCGCCAAAACGCATTCTCGGCAAGAAAAATAAATGGAAGCCTGAACAGGTGCAATGTTCGCCCCCAAGATCAATAACACCCACAAGACAGCCCCAAACCCTCAACGTGCTAAGTCTTGGACACGCTGGAGAGTTGGGGGACCAAGTTCGTTAAGACTGTGGTAAAAGGAGATCAAACAATCAATCAGCCAGCCGTTGCCTCCCAAGCGCGCCTCAATCCTTTTCACGCTCGGTGTGGGGAACCAAATTATCAAGGCTTGAACAAAAAGCAGTGCTCAGCTGTCAATCGGTGCTGGCGCTGTGCCATGGCGGAGACCAAAAGGTAGCGCTCAGCTGTCAATCGGTGCTGGCGCCAAGCCGTGGAGGAAGCTCAGTGCATACAAAGGCCTACATATGATTGCAATTACGCTCACCAATTTGCTGGGATGCATACAAGGAGCGTTGCCTGGTTGCCTCTCGGTTCGCCCCCTCCACTTTTTCTCCCTCCTTTAGAAATTGCCAGGAATTGGCATAATTAAAGAGGTCGGCGTTCCTGAATCTGACATCATTACAAGCGCAGCTGTTGCTGTTGCTCAAGCTTATGTTGCCGGCCCTGTTCCTACACTTCTGAGTGCCTTCTCCTCACCACGTCTGCTGCTGCTGCTGCTGCTGCTGCCCAAGCTGCTGTTGCAGGCCCTGTTCCTTCACTTCTGGAACTCCTTCTCATGCACTCTATCTGCTGCTGCTGCTGCTGCTGCTGCTACCCAAGCTGCTGTTTCAGGCCCTGTTCCTTCACTTCCGGAGCTCCTTCTCATGCACTCTATCTGCTGCTGCTGCTGCTGCTCCTGAACTTCTGGAGTTCATCCTGTTCATCACTCTGTCTGTAGCTGCTGCTGCTCAAGTTGAAATCGCAGCCGCTGCTCCTGAATTTGGAGCTTCTTTTCCTCAATCGCCCACAGCTGCTGCTGAATATCGGCCTGCTGCTGCTTTTGCTGCTTCTTGAAGTCACTGTTTGACCTTGAGCTGCTGCTGTTGCTGACCTCCACCTGCGTTTCCAAAACAATCCACAGGTGAAATTAAGTAATGCCATATGCTCGAAGCTGCCAATGCTGTTGAGCGCCACCTGCGTTTCCAAAAGAGCCACAAGTGAAATTAAGTAACTTCTATCTGCCTTGAAACTGCCGGTGATGTTGAGCGCCACCTGCATTTCAAAAAAATCAAAAAATGTTGGAAGTGTGCTCCAAGCTGCTGATGTTGTCGAGCGCCACTAGCGTTACAGAATCATCTGGTTTGGATAGGGTTGGCCAGAACTGTATATATATACACACCGTATATGACTGTATGTGTGGCGATTTCCCTGCCGTGAGTACCGTATATACACTGTTTTTATGTGGTTCTGGCCAACCCTAGATATGGAGCTGCTCCTGTTGTTGCGTTCCACCTGCACGAATAAAAAATTAAAATAAAGACGGGTAGTAATCATCTGACTGAGCTGCTACTGGGGCATAGCTGCACCTGCGATATTTAAGGAATGGCCTTTCTGGATGAGATTCACCTGCACTTGTACAGGCATAGTAAAATGAAAAGACAAAAGTAAGCAGCAATCACTACGCTGCTGCTGCTGCCAAGTGCCATGGCAGCACACAAACACACATGCACATGCACATGCACATGCACATACACATGCACATACACATACACACACATACACACACAGACGCGAGTAAAGAGCTGCTGCACGTTACACCACGAGCTCCTTGCACCTCATCATTCTGTGCCATGCTGCCGCTACGTTGACTTCTCACGTGCAGAGGAGGAGGAGAAAAACTACACAAACAATGAAGGCCACTCCCCACAAAAATCAAGGAAAAGGTTCTACTTTGATACTGAGCACCATACAACTCCTCCACCACAGGAAAAGGAGGGTAAATAAACGGGCTGAAATTTTTTAACTTTGCAACCTCTCGTTGCTGGTGTGTCTCCTGAGTTGCAGTTTGCAATAGGCCCCTGGGAAGAAGCTGTGGATGGACACGAATAGATGTCCACACGTCTGCAAATCAGCTGTGCGTACGTTGCTGGCTTGTCACTCTTGACCTTATAATTAAGTTAGCTTCCAGGAATTATACACAGCCACGACCCCACGCCCATGTTCAGCCTACAACCTGTCGTACCTGCCCACAGCCTCCCCATATTCATCCTCAAACATTCAATCCATCCAGACCTACACACACACACACACAAGTACCTTAGCAGCAGCTGCAGGGGCCGTGTGCACTTCCTCTGATGACACAGCTGCAGTGGCATGTGTGGCAGTCCCTGGCGCCGGCTCAGCGTCTGCAATGGCAGGGTCAGCACCCGCAACCACGGGCGCGGTGACGACGACAGCTGGATCAGTGCCAGAGACAGCTGGATTGGAGCCAGCGGTCACAGGCCCAGCATCGACAACGGCAGTATCAGCACCCGCAGCCACAGGCTCAGTGGCGACGACAGCTGGCTCAGTGTCAGCAATCACAGGCTCAGTGACGACGACAGCTGGCTCAGTGACAGCAATCACATGCTCAGGGACGACGACAGCTGGCTCAGTGTCAGCAATCACAGGCTCAGTGACGGTGACAGCTGGCTCAGTGACAGCAGTCACGGGCTCAGGGACGACGAAAGCTGGCTCAGTGTCAGCAATCACAGGCTCAGCCGGCTCAGTGCCATTGGCAGCCGGCAGTACTGCTGCTGCTGCTGCTGCTGCTGCTGCTGCTGGTGCTGGTAGTGGTGCTGCTGGTGCAGGAGGCACTTGAGGAGGGGGGGTTGAGGGGGGGTGCTCTGCAATGGGGCTCTGCGGCAGGTCTGCACAGGGGTTCTGCAGCGCGCTATGATCTGGCTGGGCTGATTGCTGAGGAGTCAACGCAGCAGCTGCCGAATCGAAGGGAGAGACTTGAGAGTGGCTTACAGGGGTAGGAGCAGGAGTGGTTGGAGCTGAGTGCTGGCGTGGAGGAGAGTGTGGGCCTTGGCAGGAGGCAGCGAGACGTGCAGCAAACTCAGCATCTGTTTCACCTGCTTTGTAGCGTGCGTGCGTGCAGGCATGTGTGTGTGTGTATGTGTGTGTGCGTGTGTGTGTGCCTGCAGCATGTGTGTGTGCGTGTGCACGTAGCTTGTACACGGGGATTGCTGCAGGGACATGTGGGTGGGTGCATTGATGAAGAGCATGGTATATCGTTCTAGCCTGTTTGGGTTGGGTTAAAGAGCAAACAGGCCGTCCGTGTAAGTTAGGTTCCCATCAGTAGGTCAAGGTACTAATAATTTTTAATCTTGATTAGGCAAGATTGTGGAGAGGTAGCAGGCCAAGATGCATGTGATTTGTGGTTTTGATAAAGCGAGACTGTGGAGAGGTAGCAGGCAAAGGTGCAAGTGAATCGTGGTCTTGATAAAGCGAGACTGTGGAGAGGTAGCAGGCAAAGGTGCAAGTGAATCGTGGTCGTGGTAGGTCGGAATTGTGGAGAGGTAGCAGGCCAAGATGCAGTCCTTGGTCTTAGTAGGTCAGGATTGTGGAGAGTAGTAGGCCAAGAGACAAATCAATCGTGGTCCTGGTAGGTCGGGACTGTGGAGCGTAGCAGGCTAAGGTGCAAATCAATTGTGATCTCAGTAGGGTGGAACTGTAGAGAGTATCAGGCCAAGGTGTGAGAAAAATAGTGATCTCAATGGGGTGGAACTGAGGGCCTGGTAGATGAAAAGCAGCCCTATATTTAGATCCCAGGTGTGCAGAGCTGTAGGTCTGCGTTTTGTGTGCTTGTAGATCAAGAAATGCTGTCAGATGCTCTCACTGAGGCGTACCAATGAACTCCAACTGGCAAAGTAGCATACTGTCTTGAATCGCATGTACCTAGGGTTGGCGCTGTCACATCAAATCACGGCGTACCAAAGGATTTCAACCGGCAAAGTAGCATACTGTCTTGCATTGCACGCACCTAGGGTTGGCGCTGTCAGATCAAATCACGGCGTACCAAAAGATTCCAACTGGCAAAGTAGCATACTGTCTTGCATTGCACGCACCTAGGGTTGGCGCTGTCAGATCAAATCACGGCGTACCCAAGGATTCCAACTGGCAAAGTAGCATACTGTCTTGCATTGCACGCACCTAGGGTTGGCGCTGTCAGATCAAATCACGGCGTACCAAAGGATCCCAACTGGCAAAGTAGCATACTGTCTTGCATCGCACGTACCTAGGGTTGGCGCTGTCAGATCAAATCACGGCCACAGCAAAGTACAAGATTCAGCACAACTGCTAACTGGCCAGAACCATACACACATTCGTACGCACGGTGTATGTACGGTAGTTTAGCAGGGATCTAACCACACATACGGTCATACACAGTCTGTGTATACGGTTCTGGCCAAAACCCTGCTCATCAACATGCAATCCTGAGTGAAAATTTGGTGAACGGTGCTTTGGGCTGCATTCGGTGACACATTGGGCTTTTGTTCCGCTCTGACTCATGCAAGCACAGTAGCAACGTGCGATGGGTGCTTCTCAGCAGGTCAGAACAGCAAAAAGCACATGTGCATGCAGATATTCATACAGGCGCGTACAAATGCACTGGTCAAATGGCGGCATGTTCAAGGGAAGAGTGGCCATTGTCTCAGCAAAGACAGGCGGCACAAACAATCACACACACAGACACAGACACACACACAGACACAATCACACACACAGACACAAACACACAAACAAACACCGGCACCTAGACACCAGCACCCAAAAGGCTACCGGAACATGGGGTCTGGCAAAAACGTTCAGGACAGAAGGCACAAAGGCACAACAGGCACAAGGCACAAAGGCACAACAGACACAAGGCACAGCAGGCACAGCAGGCACATGTCACAAAGTCACAAAGTCACAAAGTCACAAAGTCACAAAGTCACAAAGTCACAAAGTCACAAGTCACAAGTCACAAGTCACAAGTCACAAGTCACAAGGCACAAGGCACAAGGCACAAAGGCACAAGGCACAAGGCACAAGGCAAAAGGCACAATAGGCACAAGGTACAAAGGCACAAGGCACAACAAGGCACAAGGCACAAAGGCACAATGCACAAAGGCACAAGGCACAGCAGACACATCAGGCACAGCAGGCACAAGGCACAGCAGGCACACGGCACAAAGGCACAAGGCACAAAGGCACAAAGGCACAAGGCACAAAGGCACAAAGGCACACAGGCACAACAAGGTACAAGGCACAACAGGCACAAGGCACAAAGGCACAAAGGGCAGGAGTGGAGCAGGGTTGGGGCTT
>Ga0307968_1002004_pt1:0-2500 | contig 16784 bp, 22 predicted proteins | sample OrgLakmetagen650_FD_201834 | JGI IMG/M metagenome (GOLD analysis project Ga0307968, IMG submission 201834) | Saline water microbial communities from Organic Lake, Antarctica - #650 | ecosystem: Environmental > Aquatic > Non-marine Saline and Alkaline > Saline | place: Antarctica: Organic... | reverse complement strand
GTGACCGCAACCCCTCACATGTCCTGGTTCGAACACGAATCAAGATCTGGACACGAAATGAGATTCAGGCACAAACTGACAAGTGTGGGAGCGTCGCTAGCGACGCTGAAAAATTGGCGAAGCCCATTACGCGCGCAACGTGTGCATGCATATGCATGTGTGTGTGTGAGTGTTTGTGCGTGCGTGCACGTGTGTGCCTGTGTGTTTGTGCGTGTGTATGTGTGCTCACGCGTGTCTGTGTTTTTGTGCGTGTGCATGTGTATGTGCGCGCTTGTGTGTTTACACACGCGTGTTAGTGTTTGTATGTGTGTGCGCATGCGTGTGTGCGTGTGTGTGCGTGCACATGTGTGCATGTGTGCAGGCACGCCTGTGTGTGTGTGTGTCTCTTGCTGCCCCACAGATGCTGCAGTGGTGTGCATGGCGCTGTGCTGGAATAGCCTTTGCTGAAGCAAGCGCGAGGATGTGCTGCTGCTGCTCTTCCCTGTCTGTTGAGAGGGCAGGTGCGAGCATGGTGCCCAAGCTGGCCATGATGTCTGAATTCTGCTTCAATACACAGTGAGCGGCAAGCACTTGCACCATGCGCTCCATGACCCGCGAGCAGTCCAAGCCAACATGGGCCACGTTGCAAAAGGGTCCGTCAAGCAAACCCCAGCGCGTCATGAACATCTGACTAAACTAAAACTATATAGTCCATCAAAGTTGATATTACTTGACTATGCTTGCATGGTGAACCCGGTGAACTTTGAAGCCGGAACAAAACCGAGGGCTCCTGACGCAGCATCCGCAGCCGGGGGAGTGTGCTGATGGATACTGCACCATCAGGAAGTGGTCCGGGGGTCTGTCCGAGGAATCCTGGGCAGCTTCCTGGGGCTTCCAAACATAAAATTTGCTCTATACCTTTACACACGGCACCCCAGGCTCCCAGAATTCATCTGCCCCGGTAGAAAGAATGGTTAGGAGCCTATGTCGAGTCCCAGCCCGGGAGGTGCCGTGGATGGGCCTGGGGAGAAGGGCTGGATTCCCCCAAAACAAAACTTGTCTCTAACACTTTATACACCGCACCCCATGGTCACAGAATTCATATGGTGCGGTAGAAAGTTTGGTTAGGAGCCCATGTCAAGTGTGGGCCTGTCGGGTGGCCTGGGTGAGCCTGGGGAGGCCGGTGTGGAGTGGGGTGGGAAGGAGACAACGCTAGGGGGTCACGCCCCCACGAGGGGGGCTTCGCCAGAAATTCGAACACGGATTGAGATTCTGTCTGCAAGCAAATGTGGACCTTATTCAAAAGCAGCACTCGTACAGGACTTTCACACAGAATCGCTGTGACAAACATTTGGGTCTGGAGCCCCCGCAACTAATTTAACTCGCCTTGCATGGCACCCCAATGATTGAAATGCCCCTGAACTTCACTGATCTGGACGTCGTGTACGGTACAAGAAGGTAACCTGGGCACACATGCTCATATCTCACATCAACCGTGCAGCTGTCCAAAATGTACGCAGACACACAATGATCCTCACCATTCCATTAAAGACAGGGGGGCACTTAAATGCCAAAGTGCCACATCCTCTACGTACGTCGCTGGTGAGTGATGTGAGTTTGCTCATCCTAGAAAATTGTAAGTTGCAACTGACAAAAAAAAACACCGCTGCTTAGAAACACACAGCATGTACCTCCCAGGAGTGTAATTCAAGGATTTGCTGCCTAACCGCGGCCTTGACACGAGTTGTTACATCCTGTTAACATCCACAAGCATGCGTCATTGCCCCCCCAAAAACCACGTGACCTTCATTCGCAGCAAAAGTTACACTCACAGTCCATACACCATAAACGCATAACAAAGCTACAAACACAGTATCCAATGACCTGCTGGCTCACCTGCTTCTTGGGCCCCTTGCCGCTGCTTTGCTTTTGGAAAGGGTAGTACAGTAATACCAGTAGGTATCGCGGCTTGAACTTCATGCTTATGCCCCCAAAGCCAGGCACCTGCACAGAGTGCGCATTCGGCAGCCATGTCGAAACAGACAGCAGGGAGCGCGTTTGGCAGCCGTGTTGACAAACAGACAGCTGAGTGCGCATTTGGCGGCCATATTCAGACACAGACAGCAGGGAGCGCGTTTGGCAGCCGTGTTGACAAACAGACAGCTGAGTGCGCATTTGGTGGCCATATTCAGACACAGACAGCTGGGAGCGCGTTTGGCAGCCGTGTTGACAAACAGATAGCTGAGTGCGCATTCGGCAGCCATATTGAGACAGACAGCAGGGAGCGCGTTTGGCAGCCATGTTGACAAACAGATAGCTGAGTGCGCATTCGGCAGCCATGTCGAGACAGACAGTAGGGAGCGCGTTTGGCAGCCGTGTTGACAAACAGATAGCTGAGTGCGCATTCGGCAGCCATGTCGAGACAGACAGTAGGGAGCGCGTTTGGCAGCCGTGTTGACAAACAGATAGCTGAGTGCGCATTCGGCAGCCATGTTGAGACAGACAGTAGGGAGCGCGTTTG
>Ga0307968_1002001_pt1 | contig 16795 bp, 13 predicted proteins | sample OrgLakmetagen650_FD_201834 | JGI IMG/M metagenome (GOLD analysis project Ga0307968, IMG submission 201834) | Saline water microbial communities from Organic Lake, Antarctica - #650 | ecosystem: Environmental > Aquatic > Non-marine Saline and Alkaline > Saline | place: Antarctica: Organic Lake... | reverse complement strand
GGGCATCTGTGCGTGAGATGGTATAGAGCACTGGAGCACTCAAATGTAGGCAGCACGAGGACTGCATGCAGTTGCCTGTGCAAGTGAGAGGGCGGGGGCATTCCCCTCGTCATAATTGCATCCAAAGCATGTACAAGCTTCCATTACTGATGAAAGAACAAGCAATATCTGTGTGTGTCAGGTGTTTGTATGAGTTTTAATGACTGCGTTTCACCCTTCATTTGTGTGTGAGCATTTGTGCGCGCATGCAGAGACATGTCGCTAATTTTCTTACAAGCATGCGTGCACATGTATAAGTCATTGCCTACAGCATGGTCACTCACTTTGGTGCATTTACAGGCAGCATGAGGTAGTTGGGGCCTAAGCGGTGGCGCTGGGTGTCGGCGTACGAAAAAATGCGGGTCTGCAGCATCTTGTCGTCAGTGTACGCAACGCCTGCGTGATTGTATGTACGAGTGTGTGTCTGTGTGTAAGAGAGTGTGTAAGTGCAAGAGAGCGGTTATGTGTGTTTGTGTATGTGTGCTAAAAAGGACAAGACATTGGAAACTTGTCGAGCAGGGATACCGAGAGACGCAAACCTGCAAGCATCTATCATCTATTGTCATTGGCGGACACATATATTAGCACGCAAAAACAAGTACCAGGGACGTTGAAAGGAATGTACTGCAGAATACTCTACTGCAGAAAACTCCTTGTCGAGTAGATTTAACTTGAGCACCACTTGTGTACATAAAGGCTGATTGATTTAATATGTCCACCCTTTCACAAGCATGTACGTGCACCCTAACACCCAGCTGCACCAGCTTACACCTGCTAACATACACACACGTCCACGCACACACCCACAACACGCATATACCACCCACACCCGACACCAAGCTGCACCAGCTTACACCTGCTAACATACACACACGTCCACGCACACACCACCCAGCACCCACACGTCTTCTCACACGCCCTTGCACCCAAACACGCACCTGGCACCACAATGGCAGGGCAGAACGCCACCTGCTCGTTCTCCGCAAAGTGGTTGTCAGGGTTGCGGTTAAGCACCATGCGACCGATGGGCTGCAGGGGGAAGATGTCCTCAGGCCACGTCTTGGCCACATCTAGAGGGTCAAAGTTGAACCTACGTGTGCGTTATTTTATTTGCGCAATGTCAGGCTTGTATTGTGCAATATCACACTCGGGGTCCATGCAACCAATGGGCAGCAGGGCAATAAGTATTCTAGAGCATGCGCCAAATCATGCAACTCACCTGGGCTGCAAAGAAACCAGCGTGAAATGCATGTGTGTGTGCCATGGCGTGTGTGTGTGTGTGTGTGTGTGTGTGTGTGTGTTGACATCAACAAGCGCGTGTGCAGGTATAAAGTTATATAATGTTTTGTGTTAGTGAATTTGCACTCACCACAATCCTGTTCTTGGCAACCTGCCTCCGCCTAAAAACACGAGAGGTCTTGAGCGTAAGCATAGAGCCAATTTGTTGTAAAGTACGAACACACCTAATACTGGCCAGAAGCATAATCAAATTATAAAGCCGCAATTAATTGCACATCCAGAGGCGTCCCTGCTGGAAATGCACATACACCTCATACATATTTGTATGTCTGTATGGTTCTGGCCATACAAACACAAATACTAACCCATTACGCTGTTACTCTAACCCAACTGTCTACCGGCCTGTATTGGTTTGACCAGAACTATTGGAAATTGAGACACCTGAGCGATTCCAGCAGTCATTGGAGGCGTAGGTGGTATTCCATCCACCACCTATTGCTCCAACAACTACTTAACCTAACCATGCCTGACATTTTGACGTACTGCCCTCGGGCTCAGCCCATCATGCTTGAGGTCAATCACCATTTCATTCATCAAGAACAATGAGCCCATCCATTGAACTCACTTGTCCTCGTCCTTGGGGTCCATGGTTTGAATGAACAGCGTCCACTCGGGGTAGTCACCGGCTGCAATGGCGTCATACCTGTGTATATATGCGTGCGCGCGCGTGTGTGTGTGTATGTGTGTGTGTGTGTGTGAGAGTGAGTGAGTGAGTGAGCGCACAGTACAGAAAAAGTGGTTTAACACAGGTGTCAAAATGTAGCATTCCTCTGCTGTGCTTTCATTGCCTTGCAAAATTGGGTTAGCACCCCCAAGAATAAGTACGCGCACATCACACACACACACGCGCGCCACTCACAAGTCCTTGGTGGCATGGCTTTGGTTGGAACCGCCCACGATTACAGCATCATCATCCAACAGGTTGTGCTCGCCTGCGTGTAGTGGGGCGAGGGTGTGGGTCATGCTGTCGCGTTGAATTTGAGGGGGCTAAGAATTAAATGAATACTGTGCCCCAAACAAAAAAAACCCATTCTATGTTTCAACCAGACATACACACAATAGCAGCACCAATGCTATTTCTGCAAATGCTCTATTTAAACGGCACAACCATTTTCTACAGCTTTACAGAAGGCGCACACATACACTCGCACACATAACAATGCACACACAGTCTGAGTGTGTACGCACCTTGCTTGGGCTTCCAGTGGAACTTGACAAATGTCTCCCTACCATCCTTAGCCAGCATCTTGAAGGCGTGCACGCCAAAGCCAGGCATGGTGCGGTAGCACTTGGGGATGCCGACGTCATCCAGCAGGAAAGTCAGCTGCAGTGTCACGTGGGAATTAATCGAGTGATTGGTCAGGCATACCTCCTCGTGTTATGAGATTTGAACGTCAGACAGCCAGGCACGGTTGCGGGAGCGTAGTTCTTTCGGAACCTGACACATCTGGTAAGAGGGTTAGCTGCAGGTTTTATAGAGCAACAGGCTGGGAAGAGAGAGGAGAGCGAGAGCGAGAGCAAGAGAGAGCGCGTTGAAGTCAGACATGGAGTGATCACACACTTTGGGGGATGCACTTGACGAGGTAGTATCAGGAGATGCTAACACTCAGCAGGGCTTTTGAGCAGAATGGGTCAAATACAAATGTAGTGAATTGCACGACAAACCTGGGGAAAGGGCCCTTGAGTTGTGGGTGAAGCCCATACTCTATAGCTGAGCAATATAGGAAGTGCACAAATGCGCACCCCACTTGTGTCACACCATCTGCAATGAGCGTGTTGGATGACACGTATACACCAACTGACGTCCACCTGTACCGTCAGCCCTGGTGCGGTGGTGGGTGGCACGGCGAGACACCCATGACCAACCTTGCCAGGCCCTTGACCCAAACCACACACGAGTGCGTAATACTGCGTAATAACCACCCCATGAATAGCTACGAACACCACACAAAACACGTAGAATGATGACCTCATACCACGCATACCGCGGGCTGAAACTCTGGGAGGTGAGACAAAGACACACGCACGCAACAGAGTGGACTCGGGTCGTGGAACACAAACACGCAAACACATGAGTCTCAAAGCCTGCGCACCATGTGAGTAGACTCTGGGTGGTGAGACAAAAAGTCCATGATGCGCCACGGCTCCTGCTGGTTGTTCTTGGGGTTGGGCTTGAAGGCGTGCACCATATCAGGGAACTTCATGCCATCCCGAATAAAAAAAACGGGCATATTGTTGCCCACCTGCGGGTTGTGATGGTGGTGAGTGTATTTGCGTGTGCATGTGCATGTGTGCTCAAGTGCATGCCTGTAAGTGAATGCAAGTGTGTGTATACGTGTGTGTATGTCATGCCGCCACACTTGAAAGAGACAGGGGAGTTGTTGCCTTTGTTTTGCACAGGAACAGCGATACACCAAATGTATTGGAACAGGCTGGGAATAGAGGGAACACTTCTTGACTTTCACCAAGTAAAACACACCTCTCCTTGATGGTGGTAAAGAGGTGGTATATGAGAGCACGCATTAGTGCCAGCACTGCAGGGCTACAATCTGACTATTGAGCCTGGGCAATACGTATACATGGTAACTACCAAGTGGAAGTGCACGCACCATGTCAAAGTTGCCCTCGCGCGTGTAGAATTTGACGGCAAAGCCACGAGGGTCGCGCAGGGTCTCAGGGGAGCCACGCTCGTGAACCTATATGTGCGTGCGTAAATGTGTGCGTGTGTGTGTGTGCGGTTTTAAGTTTGAGAGTGTGTATGTGAGTGTCAGGTATGATGTGCGCGTGTGTGTGCGAGTATGTGTATGTGTGTACGATGCTTGGTGCCGCGGGTATGTGTGTCAAAATCTCAGGGTTGTTCAGTTCGTTTTTTGGGGAGCAAGGGTTCGATAAAGTTCGTGAAAGTTCTAGCACTCTTGAATTGTTCAAAGGGTTCAATGTGCAATTTTGGGAAACAGGCCCTTGGGCTCCTCCCCCCATCTTCAAATCTTCCCAATTAATTGTGTATGTTTTTAAATAATTTTAGGGGGGAAAAGGGTGGAATGGGACCATGTCATCATTGTAGAGCAAACAAAGGAGAAAATTAAGGTGCAGTGCAAGTGCCGTGTTGTACAAATCCTTAGCAGTTCAGTAATGTGTGACAGGTTTGGCCAGAAGACCAAGCAAACGTCCTGGCCTGATACAGATCATATTCCATATATTTATCATTGAACATGTTACTTTTACTGCAAGGAAAGAGTGGGACTAAACTGGGGGGGGCTGCTGTCCCTTGCAATTTTGACAGACGCATGCTGTGAAGTCCGACAAACTCTTAAAAGATCGTCGAACTTTGACCGAACTCCGAACGGCACTTAACACAAATTCGTTGAAATGCGTGAAAGTTGGCGAACCCAAAATTTTGGCCAAACCTCAAACTGAACAACCCTGCAAAATCCTTAAACCTTTACGTATTGGGAGACTAGACAATATGCTACTAAAACTCCACAAAGCCTTGCTTTAATAAGCAAACAGGAGCAAAAATGGTGATACTATTTTCCGCACGTCCACAAAACAGAACACACGTCCTATGCAGCCGCGGTCTGCGTGGATGCACACGACATGGAAATTTTGCGACGGCCTTGCTCAGCCAGCGCGTGCACAATAAGCAACATGAGAGGTAAAAAAGACAAGCCTTTTACTGCTCACCACGGTGGAGAAGCGGGTGATGACGGGGGTCTGCACGCCAGGTGCCCGCAGGAAGTCAGCGCACGTCAGGTGGCTTACGTCATGCGTGACCTGCAGGGTGTGTGTGTTTTTGTGCGTGCATGAATGTGTTTTGTGTGTTTGTGTGTAGGGTTGGCCAGAACCGTATTTTACCTTTTCAAATACCGTGTATACTGTATGTAGATAGGTATATAAACCTAAAACCGTATTCCGTGTATACGAAAAATCAGTACTCTTCAGCTTGAATCATAATAGGCTCATTTTGTAGCTCTTGAAGAGCTGCTCACCTGTATCAAAAAAAAAATTGTGCAAAAAACAAAGTTTGAAGGGCTAGGCCTGTCCAAAGCAAAAAGACCCAAAATGGCAATTTCCAGTGCAAAAAGAACCCAACTACTCTAACCACCAATAAAACTTTCTGACGGATGCAAAAACATGCAGTAAAGAAAGTGGGAAGCAAAAGGGAGTGCTTATGAGAATCGCAAAGAAAGAATTGACCCCAAAGAGCAAAAAGGACTGTTCCTGCTGGGATTTGTACCTGAGCCTGTGGTGTACAATTTAAAATACGGTTTTGCACCGTATTTTTATACGGAAATACGGTATGTATATACGGCGTAAAATATTTCAGAGAGGGTCGAAGCAGACCTGAAAAAGGGGTGCTTTTGAAATGTGAATTGAGTCTGGGCGCCCCAGCTGGCAACAATCAAATTCAGAACCCAGATGCAGATAGCACTTGAGCTTGATTGTAGCCAGCTGGGGGACCAATGTCTAATTTTGGGCAGCGTAAACCCTATTTTTCACCACCATTCTCTCATATCTCACCACCCACTGACCTGATTTGTGTCATTTTTATATGAATCGTTTAATTTCAATAAAGAATATCCCAGTTGTTGGTCAGATACTCCATTTTGGCCCATTTCCCAAATTCAACAAAAGGGGTGCCAAAAAGGTGGAAAACCAACCTTCACCGAATCTACTCTTTAAAACCCAGGATGATTTAGTATCATCAAGAAGTGTTGCCATCTTGTTTTGGGATGAAAAGAGGCTCTGGTTGGGGAGTGGTGGCTTAAATTGTGAAAACTCAGTGCCAAAATTTGAACAGGAATCCCACCCAGACCACTGGGGCGGTCCGATTGACCCCAAACTTTGTGGACCATTTAGTTATGTTCATCAAACATGGTCTGCATCAAAAAAGTCACATTTCAGGACATTTGCTCCGTTGACCCCCTCTGATAATATTTATCCATTTTCGATACGGAAAATACAGAATACGGATATGGACCCCCCCCCCCTGTTTTGTACGGCGTATATACCGTACAATACAAAAGATTATACTTATACGAATCTAGCACACCCTATTTTGTGTAATAAGCAATGTTACATGTGTGGTATCGAAGTTATTACCTCCCTACAGCAAGAAGGGGATACTACCCCTAGGGGCTAATTTGATGACATAAAAACTTCCCCAACTTCCTAATTTCTGTGCTAGGCAGCAGCTCACAGACACGGGCTTGTTTGTGAATGTGCGGAAGGCCCGTGAATGTCCTCCGCGCAACTCTACAAACAGTCTAGGGTAATGATGATGGTTAATTACTACTCTTAGCGCTACGCTACATTGGTAGCAAAGGTGACAGAGGTAAGCAATTCGCATTCCTTCACACCGTGACCGTTCAACCGCGTAGAAAAAAGCAAATTGCTTGCCTCTAATTTCACCTTCGATACCAATGTAGCGCAGCAGTTAAAAAAGGTAACTCGGAGGTTGTGCGATCAGTAAATCACACTACTTGTGAATGTTACAGGTTGTCAAGGACACCAAGAAAAAGGTCTAAGAGAAGATCCATGGAAGACAAAGCTGTTACAAGCTGTTGCGCTTCGCTTGCGCTCTCCAAATTTTACAGTATATGAAGGGCATGCGCAAACTTTTGCAGCCTTTTCATGAATTTTCAAGGGCGTGACAAGGATACAACCAAAACGATACGCATGCCTTTTCCACAGGGTATTATCTTTAGGAAGAAATCATGCTTTTCAGTTGGACATCACGGAGCGACCCCTCAAAAAGGATGTGCAAACACGCGACCTTCCCCTTTGCGACCTCCCCTCCATTTCTATCAAATCCACGTCTACCCACACCCACATCCACACACAGATCCAGCTCACCCACCTCAAAGAATCCCTTGGCCACGGAACCTCGTGCGTGCACCACGCGCTCAGGGATGCGCTCGCGGTCAAACTGCGCCAGCTTCTCAACCAGGTGGTAATCCTCCAATAGGATGGGGCCACGAGGACCGACTGTGGAACAACATGTGTGCTTGTGTGTATATGTGTCTGTGTGCTTGCGTGTATGTGCATGCGCATAGTGTGTATGTATGTGGGCACGCGCATGACGCGTCCCAAACCTGAGAAAAAGATCCTTGCAACCACCCCTCCTCTTCACGATTGCTCTCAATCCTGACCACCCCAGAAGTAAGCCCTGCTCTGCAATACGCACATACATACACACCTGTCAAGGAGGAGTTGTTGTTCCACACAGGTGCCCCGCTATTGGTGGTCCAGTAGGGCGTGTCATAGGAAGAGGAGGGTCGGTGCTGCATGCCAATTCAGTGGAGGAGGGAGGAGGTTGAGAACACCTGCAGTTCTTATTCTTTACTTTGAGGCAGCAAGGAGAGCCTCCACACGTGGCTGCAGGGCCTTTAAAAAGCGCCACAAAATATTGCCCACAGATACTCCGACACTGCCCGCAGATACTTCTGGCGAGGCAGGAGAGGAAGACACAGGCAAGGACGAAAGCAACACACACGCGACAGAACATTACGAGGAGGGGTGTGGGGTGTGGGAGACGGGCGGAAGGGGACAGGTATTCCGCAAAACATGGTCAAAAGAGGAACCCTCCGCGCGCTGTCCGGGCGTGCACACCGAAAACACGCAGTCACCATGACCATGCAGACATGCTACTATGAGGGACAACTGCTGGCGCACCTTGTAAGGATCCATTTCTCTTCAAACAAGCGCTTTTCTGTCGGGAGTAAACCCCAAATGTTATTCCTGATATATGACTTATATTAATTGTTGACGTCTTGCAAAAGGCAGCACTTTTTGTATTGCTGACTAGGAAAGCCCTGGTTCAAATTTGTGACAAAAAGCCATGGTTTTGTGACACAAAAACACATGAATATAACATCCAGTAATATGACATGCATCAGGAGCCCTCCTGCCGCCGCATGCTTCTATCAATTACTCGCAACTACACCTGCAAATAATTCGTTTCAATTGTTGTAGAGTGGAGGGAAAGGCTGAAGGTAAGGATAGGTGACTGTCAGAGGTTGTGAGCACCTCAGCAGCCAGCCGCCAGAATAGATATAGTCATCACCAGCATAAATTGCAGACAGAGTTAGCCTGTCTGAAATGTGACGTCTAAAGTTGAGATAAGCAGAATGCACGCTCCGACTACACTCCACTCCAGTAAAAGAAGCATCACTCCTACAGCTCTTAGTTGCCTCAAAATGAGCGGTAATCGACCTATATTTTGCTGCAAAATGAAGCAGTGCTATTATACCTGCTCAGCAGAGACTTGCGTGAGTACCTGCATTTAAATGCAATTTACATCATTTTGCACTGCAAATTGGGGAATTATTCTCAAGCTGTTAGGTATATCATGATTTCCGCGTGGCTCAGATCTACCTCCAGCCGCCCAGGTGTTGTTGTTGCTAGTTGCTCCCGTCTCCGCCAGAAATACCAGAGCATAAATCAACAAAGGGTTTGGATAATCCAGAGTGGCAGGACGTGTTGAGACACACAAATGCTTTAAGAAACAGTTTTTTTTTGTTGTGACGTTCTGGCAGCCGTCCTTTTTCTAAGGTTCTTGGCAAGTTTACTAGTCCTCTGATGCACCAACATTGCACGCAATATTGAACAAGGGGCGACGGAGGGCACCTATGCAGCACCCGCAGCCGCCAGCAGCCACCACTAACCGCTGACAGGAATCGTTGACAAACTCAATCTGGACATCCATCTCATTGAGATTAAGACCAGCTAGGGACCACTGAAGGCTGAAGGAACAGCAAAAATTCCTTTTCACCAATCTGCAAGTTTGTATGTTTAGGCAAGCCCTTGTCTGCCAATCTTTTCAAGTGTTAAGTTTCTTCAAACCTGGTCAAAGAGGAAGAAGAATCTCTGCCTCACCATGCGTTTTTGACCCAGTACAAGTGGTACTAGCTGGCCTCTAGAGAGCTCGTCACGACTTTTCAGATTGAGGACTTGAGATCCACAGATTGCAAGAGAAATGCTAGGTGTGATGAAGTCATGCAGGCAAACAAGGTACATCATGCAATGAACAATTCGCTCGCTCGGCATGCTGCTCAACCCCCTGATCTTAGATATCCTAGTATCGTACAGCAAAATGGTGACCAGTTATTCCTTGAAAATACAAATGACGACAGGCTGCCCAAATCTTGGCTACACAGACCACCAATTGCTGGTTTGAAACGTTTGAAATTGAATAAGCACCTCGTGAGGCGCCTTAGCAGGGCTTGTTATTTGTAGTGTCTGTCGCTGTTACAAATTAGTACAACCTCTGTGCGCCATTCAAACTAAACACAAAGGGGGGTGACATCCTGTTGTATGCTGGTCTATCAGTGTAGGCTGCTGCAAATTTTGCCCCACGGAATATCCTCAATTTAATAGGACAATGGCATGTATCATGCACACACTTATGGGTTGAAATTCACAGCCATTTAAGAGGCGGTGACTCTGAGTGTAATAATATAAAGGTAATTAATACTTGTATATCAATTGGTAAAACAGCAAACACGCCTGCACTCTTGCTGCGTGTTGACTTGAGTTTAATTAAACCGGTACACACATACACACACAATTATACACACGATATACACACGAGACACACACGCACGCACACATAATTGTGACCGGTACAAACCGTGAGCGGTACACATCGTAGGTATGACTGAATAAATGACTGAATGAATAAACGAATAATTGAAAGAAAAACTGAAAGAAAGAATGAATGAATGAATGAATGGAACGATTGTTGGGAAGACATTGGATTAAGTATTAAACAGTGAGATGTTCACTGGATGTAAAATGAACATGATAAATTGGCATTGCCATTGTGAGCGAGCAGTGTGTGTCACAAGTGTGGCGTCTAAGAACAGTTTTTTGATGCAGCGACTGCAAACCGTTCTGCATCGATGGAAGTCGCTGTTGTCAACAAACGTGATGAACGTGGCAGGCATGGGCAATTATCATTATTGGAATAACTGTTTATCTGGGGAAATGGGGTTCGTTTTTGCATGCTCCTAGGTATGGCTCCCCGAACAGTCATGGCCACCTGCCTCATTATCGGCCGCGGCGCAACCCTCCCTTTCAAGCAGCCATATGCTGTTTTTGACCAGCCAGGGCACCAAATTGATGAGTGATTTTTGTTGTTTTAAAGTCCAAGGTCTTTGCAAGCATAATGAAGCAAAAAAACAAGTGATTGGCGAGATATGCAAATCAAAGTGCCATTACCCATGAAAAGTGCCCTTAATTAGGACGTGTGCAGTTTGTCCTTCCGTTGCGTGCGCAGGGTGACTTATCTAGATCTAAGCAAATGCTCTGGTAGCGTATAGAGTCAGCATCAGTTTGAAGCTAACGTGGACAGTTTGATGACTTGATGTTTACACCTGTTCCCCCTTCAAACACAAATAACATTTTCCGCCCAGTGCCCCCGCTTTGATTATCCTGTACTATATGAATAGATGAGCAGCATAGCAAAAAAGGCTGCATGATATTAATGTGCCAGTAAGTCGCAAAATAATAATGTATGTGTCACGATAAATCATGTACCACGCTTATGGCGACTTGCAGGTATAATGTACCAGTTGTGTCCCCGGCAAAAACAAAAAAGTGAAAAAAAAATGCAAATGTGATTGTTATAATCAGCAGTGCTTACAAGGGGCGCAGGGCTCAGCCCCGAGCTGATGGAGCAAGAGAGACAGCGGGGGCCTGAGCCGTCAGACGCAGACACCCCCCCTCCTCGTAGGCGCAGAGGAGCTGCTGCCAACACACAGGAGGAGAGCACGGAAGGTGTGCGTCCTGGTCGCCCCTGCCATGGATGTACGTGCAAGCATGGCAAGGGATGTGCAATGCAAGCATGTGTCAAACCTGCATGTCATCCTGCACAATAGACACCAGCAGCTGGGCAGCCACCGCATCATGCTTTCTGTGGGAGCGGAGAAAGCCCTTCCAACCCTGGGGCATGCGGACTGCACGATGCACCCTGTAGTCCTGGATGATCCGGACAGTCTTCCTTCAAGGACAGTCTTCCTGCAAGGACGTCCGCTGAACCATCTAGCAATGGCTGAGCACTTCACACCACTCATAAAGTAGAGGTGCACAACCTGTTCTCTCAAGCAGGCTTGTCATAGGGACGGTGACGGGGAGGCTGTGCTTGCATTGCCCGTTCCCTTCTATATTTATATCATAAAATCCGTTTTGGTGGTTTTGTTTTTTTCACTTTTTTCCCGGGGACACAACTGGGACATTATACCTGCAAGTCACCATAATTGCAAGTCACCATAAATACAAGTGAGCCGACCGAAGTGTTACCACATTTTAGGGGGTCCATGATGTGAGGCCATGAATTCTGTCTGACCAGTATTCGAGCAATGGAATATTGTGAATGGAATATGAGAATGGTGCAGCTTTAAGGAAAACAAAGAGTATTAGAAGGGTCCCGTGCCGGGAAAGGTCCTTGACTGGCATGCCTCCCTAAGCTAGTGAGATTATTATAGATGAACAAACAGACTGTTGGTATTAAGCACAGTTCTCCCCCCAGTCTAGACCCCTTTAACACTGCTCCAGGAATAGTTATTACAACATGTTTCCTGCGATCTAAGGATGAGGCTGTTATGGCTCAGATAGGTTTTTTTTGTTACCTATACCTCCTTCCAATTGTATTATTAACAATGGTATGTTCAGTGTGTGTCCTGGCTTGCCTCTCCAACAATTGTTTGCGTAGTGCCCAACCTCAGAATTGTCTCACGTAGTAGTTCAAGAGGCTGCCTTTGTGTAGAAGTACAAAGAAAAACTGGTCTTGATCTGATCACTACCATTTGCCTGTTCACACATCGCGTAGAAAACTACTAGAAGGCGTACAAGGTCGATGAGAATATAACTGATCTTAATCTGACACTACAATATGCCTGTTCACACAACGTGTAGAATATATATGATGAAAAATAACCGATCTTGATCTGACCAGTTTTACTTGCCTATTCACACAATGTGTAGAAAGTTACAAGAAAATGTATGAGGTCGATGAGAGCAGCAACGGGTCCAAGGGCTTGTTGGAGGACATGGAGACAGTCAACGCGTGTGCGGCAAGGATTATGGGGGTAGTCAAGGTGGGTGCATAATGCATAATGGGGAGCAACGAGGGGGATATGAAAACTGTCAACGCGTGTGCGGCAAGGACAATGGGGGCAGTCAAGGAGGATGCATTTCATAGGAGAGCAATAAGGGGGATGTGGAGACTGTCAACGGGTGTGCGGCAAGGATCATGGGGATAGTCAAAGTGAGCGCACGATGGGGGGCAATGCAAGCAAAAGGGTAACATGGCTGGGGGGATAACCGAGGTGACTTCAAGCATTGGGCGAATGCAAGGTCACTGTCCCATGAGATGACGTATTTTATCAGGAAAACACCAAGCATACCAAGTGCCAATGCGAGCTGCTGTAATGATGCCACACCAACATACACAAATGTGTAAGTGAACAATGGACGTGTCAAGCCTACCAACAAAAGAATGACAAGCTTCTGGCAACGCCGCAAGCTGCGTTTTTTGGGGTGGTGTGTGCTTCATATGCAAATGATCACTACACTCTCCTGAAGCTCACATGGGTTTTACACTCATCCTTCTTGACTCTCTTCTTAACCCTCTTGGCACCTCCCTCTTTCTATGTAAAGGCCCACCAACCAAGATGCCGTTGGGAACAACCTGATTTTGTGATTGCATCTATCTTCAACACATCTCCTTGCTGTTGATAATCACTCTCTTTGCAACCCACACTGCAATAAATTTCCAGGCTTTGGAGGCCAAGCATTCCGGCGCAATCATCGTGCTGTCTGCCCACGGTGAGTGTTCATGCTGGCGGTCTCTTTTTCAGTCCAGAGTAAGGTCCGTTTAACTGACCTACTGATATTCCGTACAAGTTCCTCTGTGTGCCAGCAAATTTTTGCATCAGCATGTGTGTGTGCCAGCCATGCGTGTGCAAGCTTCTCTGTGCCAACATGATTGAGGCAAGGGCCTGAATCAGCACCCGCCGCGCACTTTGCAACATGCTTATACTTTCTGGCAAAAGCTACAGTGAACAAAACTGCTCTCTGGCGATTGCCTAAAATACAGTGATAGCCCTCTCGGCTCTCAGTGCAACAAGGAACCAGCTCCGCTACCCTCAAATGCAAGCAGGGTGTGGTCCGCCTTGGTTGAATGAACACCTTTTTGTTTTCACTGTCCTTCATCAACGGAAAAAAGACCAGGCTATGCCAGTTCTCCGGCATGATTAAGAGGAGGAGCACTCAGGTGTCTGTTCTAAAGAGCCTCTATCACCACAATGAAGAGAGAGAAGTCACTCTGTGGAGACGCATATATTGTAGAAAACCTAGGTCGAGCAGCTGTCTGATTGGCTGGAGGCCTTACTTAGTCGCCCAAACGCAGCAATTTACACAACTCTTTGTCAACTGTTGCCAGGAGACATCTGCACCATCGGCCCCGAGGCAATGAAGGGAGACAAGGGTGACCTAAAGAGACACTTCAAGTCTCCCTTGACCAACTGTGAGCTGCGACCTGTGTGCCTGTGAATGGCTGCTGACAATCATGAATTAGTGTACGCATTATGCACTTTAGCCATCAAGTAGTAGTATGCTTCACAACCAAAGCTGCAGCTTGAGCAGGATTGCTGAAAGACACGACTTCAAGAAATGCGTGCACAATTCGATAATGTCATAATGTTCCATTCATGAGGCACTGAGCAAAGTGAACAAGTCAATATGGTTTGTAATGAACACGTGTCTTAACATCTTAAACACTGATTGTTACCCCTCCTTTGCTATTCCTTAACTCTAGTTAGTGACTTTGTTTCGTAGTGAGAGAGAGTTTTCTTACCGTGTCGATGTTAACAGTTCAACTACATCGCAGTCTTTTCTTTTTGACATCGCTCTGCATTATACAATTCATTGAAGCAACTTGCCCGTAGCCACTGCAGCCTTAGTTATTTATGTGAACTCGTGTTTTATCTCCAACCTACATAGACAGGGATATAGGAAAGTCAAGCTCCACGTGATCCTCGTTGGATTAATGGGGAATTATTTACAAAAAACATATAGGCAAACCCTGGCAGACCTCAATCTGGGTTGCCATAAGATTTAAAAGCTGACACACAAACTGAATGAACACTCCATCAGACATGCATCTACACTCATAAAAACGAGATATGCACTGCAATACAATTTAAATAGTGGCGCTGCGCTTGGGGACCCTAGGTCAATACTTCCATATTACTATATACTAGCCCATACTGCAATCCATGCTTAAGCTGGTACGATACCATAACCACGTCGTGACAGCCAAAGGTCTGTGATGAGCAAGGGCTTTCTTGCCCTTCATAGAGTTCCCAAACGGCCATGGTCTCCTATGCCTATACGACCTGGCAATTCTGTCCTGATAAGCAGAGTTGTGTGCACTCTCCTGGAACTGACTCCCTGCTCACCCCAGCTAGCCTTGCGTGTGCAAATGCATGAGCTGCGCATGTGCCCAATGCATACCTGCATCCTCAAGATCCTGTGTTTGACCTGATGTGTGTGCCCACTGTCATGCATGCAAAGAAAGTGCAAAGCAAGCAAGATGGGTGGTGCAGGTGTTCCTATCAGCCACAGTGGATGCAGCGTGTTAGATTTGTGGTGGTGCAGGCCACAATGCGCGCACGTGTCCTAGCAGGCACACGGCTGTGCAGGTTCAGCAACAGGAGCAGGGTCAGCAACAGGGTCAGCTGGAAATTGAAAGGGGCATGGAATTAGAAAAGATAGAAATGACAGGTGCAGAGTAGGCAAAAATTGCGGCGCCGGTGGGCTTCGCCAACTTTTCAGCGTCGCGTGCGACGCTGTTCAACAATCGGAAAGGGTTACAAGGGTTACAAGGATGGTTCAAAAATCGGAAAGCACCATCCTTCTCAGCATGAACTTCCCACTCGATTTGGCTGTTAACGTTTTTGGAGAAAGGTCCCTTTTTTTAAGCTATAAGGCTCTCGGTTTCCCTAGCAATCCATAAGCCTAGGACAAAGTCAAGGTGTGGGTCTGGGTGCCATGCCCCCCCCCCCCCTCTACCCACACTAATTTCTTTCTTTCGTGTGTTTGCGCGGTGAGGGGTTGCCTGGTGCGGGCACCTACGGAACCCCCTCCCTTAATCATGCTGGCTGCGTCAATGCTACCAGCGGAGTCTTTCCTTTTTTTGTGAACTCAGTCGGCAGTGAAGCCGTGCCATAATTTGAACACGATTTAAAGATGGAAACCACTTTTAAATTGCTGACTAGCTAGGGTTCAACAGAATTGTGGAGACGAGTTGCATTGAGGAGACCACAGTCGTGGAGGAAACGAAGAAGGGCTCTTAGATGCTGACCCCCCAGCCACCCCCATCGCTTCACCAATTGATAGCTCCGACAGCACTAATTGGTGTCTTAATGTTGGTGGTGTTTACACTGCTACCTTCATTATTCTTTCTTTCTTTCAGTTGGCTGAGTTGGTGTGCACAAAATACCATCATCAGCCTAACATATATGGCTCCCGGTTACCCCCTTTGCAAACCCTTTCAGCCTAGCTAGCAGTCACACTTTTAAACTGATGGCCTTATATGTTAAACCTCCCACAGCCTTTGTTTCGCCAAATGAAGCATGCACGCAAGAAGGCAAAGAAGCGAGAACACACACACACACACACACGGGCAGAGCCCGTGAGACATGGATTTTGGCACAAGTTGTGAACTTCTAGACGCTTATTCTTTGCAAGGGGTCCAGAGCTAGGGATGTAATCCCATTTGCCTTCAGTTCTTAGTGCACGCTGATAGGGGCCCAGGGGCCAGTGATAGAATGGTATTTTTGAGGGGATGTTGTGAGGGGGTTAGGGGCCAGGATTTCATGTCTATGGCAGTGCTGGGGCGCTTGCGGTGTCTAGAGTACTTGAGGGGGCCAGGAATTCAGGATTTCGTGTCTTGGGCAGTGCTGGGGCGCTTGAGCGAGGTGTCTAGAGTTCTTGTCACATTGTCTGTCTACGCTTTGCTGGACGGTGCTGGGGCGCTTATGGTGAACACTTACGTTTCCATCTTGCCTTTGCTAAACCGGGGCACATGCTAAGAAGGGGTTGTTCTGTGCTAAGTACTATACCTCGATCGCTCCTTGTGCTTTATATACACTTTTAGACTCGCCCTGCTTCATTATATCATTGCCTTTTGTGTGTTTCATGTTTGGCAGGCACACACTTTATGTCTACGCTCAGCTGCCACTTGCCCCTAAACTTTAAATGTTAGCGTGGACTTGGGCTCTGTGCTAACCCTACCATTTATGTACGTATTGCTAATTGCTACAACGAGAGTGGTCCTAGAGGTTCTCCATTTTCTATCCCCTCCTACTTGTACAAGGATCTGGACAAACATGTGTTGAGGAATTTCAGCAGGTTCAGATTGCGTGCACACCATTTGAGAGTGGAGTCTTGC
>Ga0307968_1001997_pt1 | contig 16819 bp, 19 predicted proteins | sample OrgLakmetagen650_FD_201834 | JGI IMG/M metagenome (GOLD analysis project Ga0307968, IMG submission 201834) | Saline water microbial communities from Organic Lake, Antarctica - #650 | ecosystem: Environmental > Aquatic > Non-marine Saline and Alkaline > Saline | place: Antarctica: Organic Lake... | reverse complement strand
TGAAATGCCCAGTGGTGGGTTGTAAAAGGGAGTTCAGCAATAGGTTTAACAGGGATGAGCATGCTGAGAAGTGCAGAAGGGAATGGCAGGCAGGCAAGAGAGCCAAACATGGGCAGCAAAGCATGTTTGGCTTCTTCAGCAAGGCACAGCCAGCAGCAGCAGCAGCAGACCCAGCTAGCGTCCCAAAGCTGCAGCAAAAGGGTGGAGTGAATGCAACGGAGGTAGCAGAAGCACTTCCCTACAAGGACAGCCTAGGCCAGCCTGTATTTTGCCAGCTCTTGTCTCATGCTGAAGTCCGTGGACAGCAGTCATGCCTAATATGCAAGGCTTTGGTGAAAGTGGACAGCATGCGAGAGCATGTTGGGTCACACGTGCTGCAAGAGCATGTTAGCAGCGATGTGTGCGGCTTTTGCGGCGGCACCTCTTGCACGCCCTACCTCACAGCAAAGGAGCAGCCCGGTCAGCCGGAAAGCTGCCCTAGCTATGCCAAATTCTCTTCGGCGCCTTGCAAGAAGGATAGGGGGCAGTGCAATAATGTGCCATTGTTGTGTCCAGAGTGCATTGATGGGCGAAAGCAAGTGGCATGGCAGCACACTATGCAGCCAAGCACCCGCATCAGAGTGTGGAGGATGGGCAGCCATTTGAGATGGGTCCCAAGGAAGTAAAGCACATGCAGAAAGTGGCCATGAGTGTGCATGCTCCGTAGTAGCCCTCTAAAAGGGACTTAATAGACTTGGACTAATCCAAACAGCACCGTCAAGCATCTTGGTTTCACTTTTTTGCTCGTAGCATTTCACGGTCTTTGAATTTCACCAACCTTAGTATGCAGATGAATGCAGAATTTAAAGAGGAGCAGATTGGTACCCCTTTTGTTTGGGTGGGGGCACTGGAGGGGGGGGTAGGGGGGGGTGGGGGGGAAAGGGGGTCCAATCCAAAAAATACACGTGGCGTACAATACTTTTTTTTCCCACCCTCCTGACACAACCCATATTTACTCACACACGAGTTGTCAAGGTTTGGAAAAACACGATTGGCCACTTTTAACACAACCACTCAGTCAGACGTCCAGATGAAGGGTCGATCTTGGCTTAGGGATCGGCGTCAACTAAATTACAACTTCAGAACCAAAGTAGATCCTTAAACATACAAGGCAGGGAAGGTAGATGTGTGCGATCTTTCGATGCAATCATAGTTCAAAGCAAAGAATCCATGCTTCACAACTAGAAGTCTGTGCGACCACAGTCAGCATGCAATCCCACGTTCAGCATGCCTTCACAACTAGCATGGGCTGCATGCCCGCCCATTGTTCAACATTTGAGAGAGAAATGTAAGGAACTTACAAATAGGCAGGCAACATGCAGAAAAGGAAAGAGAAGGCTACGCTGGCAGGGTTAATACACAGAATGATAAACACATAGGGTTGGCCAGAACTGTATATATACACCGTATACGGCCGTACTTTTGGTGATTTCTCTGCCAAAAACACCGTATACACACCGCATATATATGGTTATGGCCAACCCTATAAACACACAAAACAGCTTGTGGAGTGTCACAACCAGGTACACACAATCCACTTTGGCAAAAGTTATGTTCACGAAATCAGCTCAGAGCCAGGGGCAGAGTGCATCCTTTCAATCCTGACTGATGGCAGCAAAATGGCAGAGCCCCCTCCCCCTCCCAAAAGGGTTGATTGAACTTGATTTACTTGCTCAAAGTACAGGCATGCCCAACACCCAGATTTTAAATTCGTCATTGAGTTGCAGATTTCAGAGCACTGAAGATTGAAGGCCCAAAATGTGTGTACATATGCCTCATAGGCTATGAGTCATAGGCTATGTGTGTACATATGCCTCATAGCCTATGAGTCATAGGCTGCGGCGTGCAGGTCATGCGTTACAGGGATGTAGGCCATCAGATTGGCTTCACAATTCCAGGCTTCTCAGTCCGTCTTGATGCATTGTATGAAAGCAACGCACGAAAAAAGGAGAGAAATTTGTAGAACAATAACGGCAAAGGTCATTCCGTGCATTCTCCCCTGCCTGCATCAGCAATCACGTAGACACAAACACGCCGACAACCATGCGCAACTCAGACACAAAATACAACAAAGGAGGTCGTTTCAAGCTTCTCGCCTACCTGCATCGGCAATCACCTGCCGCAGCACGCTCGCACGCTTGCGAGAGCCGTCCGTAACGTAACCGACCTGAAAAGCACACACGTTGTTGCACACACGTTGTTGCGGGAAGCACACACGTTGTTGCGGGAAGCACACACGTTTGGTTGTTGCGGGAGGCACACACGTTTGGTTGTTGCGGGAAGCACACACGTTTGGTTGTTGCGGGAAGCACACACGTTGTTGCGGGAAGCACACACGTTTGGTTGTTGCGGGAAGAAGCACACACGCTTGGTTGTTGCGGGAAGCACACACGTTGTTGCGGGAAGCACACACGTTTGGTTGTTGCGGGAAGCACACACGTTTGGTTGTTGCGGGAACCGTCCATGACATAACCGACCTGAAAAGCACACATGCCACACACGTTGTTGCAAAGACTAGAGTGAGCTCTTGTTAAAGTGGTTCAGAGACAAACGTTACACCGACATGCCTGTACAGGCATACCATGAGGGGGCTTGATGATGCGCAATTCATTCTCAGTTCCTTAATTACCAGGTAGTTAGTTGCATTTGAAAGCAATCGTAGCCAAGCTGCAAGCAGGAAGCAGGGAGGCTATACGGTGCGTGTGAGGGGGGGAGAGACTTTTCATTGCCTGCGTGAACCACTATTTAGTCTGTATAGCTTCTTCACTTTTATTTTTGACGGGGCAACGCTTATAATTGCCTGTGTTTTTTCACTCGTTTTGTTGTTCATTTTGTGAAGGGGTGACTAAGGTACAGGCTAAGGGATGGTAGGAAAAGAGGTGCAAGGAGAGAGAAAGGTAAGGAGCTCAGCAGGCAATGCACGAGACTCTAGCAAACTGTTGGAGGAATGGGCAAGATGCCTGTGCTATGAATCTGCATGGCTTACGATGTCCGATTAGCTCGCTGTATGCAGCTACGAAAAGTTGACTGAAACCGGTACAATACACATGTGGGGATTCCAAAGCCAAGTAGATCTCTCAATATTCAATCGCATCATGTTTAAATACCCAGTCCTGGCGAACCCTTGTGCACGAGACAGGTTTGGTGAAAGGCGCAAACGAACAAGCACAAGTCACAACGTCCTGTCACTTATGGCCCCTTGTATGGATTAATGATTAATGGATACATCCTGATTGAGGCAGTTTGAGGTGAGCGCAATAAACAAGACACGTACCGCGTTAAAGAGGCACGAATCGTCGCTGTCAATCGCACACTTGTACTACCGGTAAGGTATAACTTGTTCCATGTACGAGGAAAACGTAAGTTAACAGACACGTACCGCATAAAAGAGGCACGAGTCGTCGCTGTCAATCGCACACTTGTACTACCGGTAAGGTATAACTTGTTCCATATACGAGGAAAACACAAGTCAACAGACACGTACTGCATTAAAGAGGCACGAATTGTCGCTGTCAATCGCACACTCGTGCTACCGGTAAGGTGTAACTTGTTCCGTATACGAGGAAAACGTAAGTTAACAGACACGTACCGCGTTAAAGAGGCACGAGTTGTCGCTGTCAATCGCACACTTGTGCTACCGGTAAGGTATAACTTGTTCCATGTACGAGGAAAACGTAAGTTAACAGACACGTACCGCATTAAAGAGGCACGAGTTGTCGCTGTCAATCACACGCCGCACCACTTGGGCCCCTCCTCCCCCTCTCTGTTGTTTGCATCACGCAGTTGGTGAACGGTGTGAGAAGTGCACGTGAGCAACATAACATGTGTGTACGTGTGAGCAGGGGTCCTCTCTGTTGTTTGCATCATGCAGTTGGTGAACGGTGTGAGAGTGCACGTGAGCAACATAACATGTGTGTATGTGTGAGCAGGGGTCCTCTCTGTTATTTGCATCAGGCAGTTGGTGAAAGATGTTGGTGTACATCAGCAAAAGAAGATGTTTGTGATGTAGTATGGGTCCTGTGTGTGATTGCGTGCGCAGTACATGTAGAGTGTATTTGCCAAAGGATGCCCAAACAGCATTGCCCAGCGAACACACCTTAGCAAATTATGAACAGAATAACGAGCATCACCACAAGCACCACGTTGCAAGCACGACTTTGAACATAAGCATGTGCACAGGAAAACACACACACACCACAGGTGCAGCAGTGGGTGAGGCTCCCTGTGACGCTGCTGTGCGTGCGGGTGGCCTTTGCCTGTCAGATGTCGTAGCTGCTGCTGCTGCTGTTGTGGAAGCGGGAGGTTGTGCAGGTGGGGGAGCTGGAGATGTGGACGAAGAGGGGGCGAAGGACACTGGGTTTGAGGGGAAAGTAGGCAGAATGTCGTCAATTTTCTGCGTGGTAGGTATGCCAAAATATTGTGCCACATCCAACAGAGAGGGTTGAGAGGGCAGCAGTTGTTGGAGAAGGGGCGAGGAAACGAGGGGAGGCAGTGGCAATGCATTGATGTGCACCGTACATCACACAGAGGTAGAATGTCCTTCAACATAATTAACTACACCGTATTTGTGCAAATGCTGCGCGTGCGTGTGTGCGTGTGTGTATGTGTGTGTGTGTGTGTGTGTGTGTTCACTCACTCAATTGTACAGAGGTCGACACAGAAAGCAAGCCAACGTACCAGAGGGATCGTCTTGGAGTGAGGCTGCAATGGCGGCCGCAAACTCAGCGTCCTCTATGCTCTGCTGCTGCTGTTCCTGCTGCTGCGGCTGAGTGCTAGTGTGGGCTTCAGGCTGTGCTGCATCTCCTAAGGGTACGGATGCAAGAGAGGCTTGCGGCATGCCATCAGAAGCGGTCTACAAAGCGAGACAGAGAGAGGAAGTGCGTGCCTGTGCGTGTGGCTATGCGTGCATGTTTGTGTGCGTGTATCTGCGTGTTTGTGTGCGTATGTGTGTATGTGCGTGCTTGTGTGTGCCTGCGTGTTGGTGTTTGTGTATGCGTGTGTGCGTATTTGCGCATACCCACATTTCTCCTCCCTCCCCCCCCACTTACCAAACCATACACAAATACATTTACATACGCACTCACCACTACCCAGACACCCACACGTACCGCTGGTTGCCCTTCTACATCCATGGCAGTTGGAGGGGCTGCTCGTTCCCTCACCACAATGGTATCTCCACTAGAAAGGGGCAGGCTGCTCAAAGGTGTGGCTGTGTGCTCGCCAGGGATCTGAGAGGAGACATGTTCAGAATAAGTGCACGCAAATTTTGACGCCTAGATCGTGTCAGCTGGTGAAGAGGAGTATGGCATGAAGAGCAGCAACCGCCATGCACTAAGAGGGGGAGGTTCAACGAGCCAAGCCAACTGAATCATACCTCCAGTAATTTGGGAGGGAAGCCGGCCAGTATCTCCTGTCGGTTTGGCAATACCCCTGTTTTGTCCGCAATGATGGCTAAGAACTCTGGCAAGAGCATGGATGTCTGGATGCCTGTATTCATGACACACACATGCGCTTGTTAGAGTGTGCATGAGCATGCCATGTGCAATACGATCTGACGTATTCGAGCAAGAGAGGAGTCTGAGCCAATTGTCGCTCATGAGTTTACTCATGCAACATGTAACATGTCCTCACCAGTCAACGTGGTCTGGCCCTGGGGACCTCTGCACCTCACAGACAAAGACATGGCGTCTTACTTGTTGGTTAAGGAGCCTGCGAGGCAAGAGAAGGTGAACTGCTCCATGCAGCACGCCCCAAGCAGCTGTGTCGCTGTGAAGTGCACAATGCAAGACTTACCGTCTTTGTACTGTAGCTTGTAACAGTATTGCCAAAATTAAGAGCTGTAGTGCTTTCCAGGCTGCGAATGGTCACAACAAAAATTCCAGACAGCTAAAGCAAGTGAGAAATGCACGAATGTAGTAATTAGATTAATAAGATTGATTAAAACAATCTGTCCCTCATGAATCTCACACAATCTTGCAATTCGTCCATCAAAGGGGGCACTCCTCTGCAAGCAAGAAGACAAGGTAACTTACAGCAATGTTACGCCTTTCGCTCACGAATGTGCATGTCCGCACACACATACACTAACACACACACACACACACACACACACACACACACACACACACACACACACACACACACACACACAAACACATACACACACACACGCACGCACGCACACGCACACATACACACGCATGCACGCACGCACACACGCACACACGCACACACACACACTCACACACATACACACACACACACACACACACACACACACACGCATGCGCGCGCACGCGCGGCACGTACACAGACGCACAAGGGAGAACGTACACAGACGCACAAGAGAGAACACGCTCACACTCATACACGCACATACATTCTTACTCGCAACCTCCCCCCCCTCTCCCCTTCCCCCACCTGACACACACGCATACACATAAACACTCATACACATGAACATACAAATACACATACACACACATACACATACACACACGCACACACGCACACACCCCCATACAATTGAAGCAGGAAGGGGCAGGACGTTTCTCAGGCACACTGGGAGCGCAGCAGCAGGAAGACAGGTCAGCACTCCTGCATCCTCCGGTGCGTCTACACTCTACACCCATTGTGAAACACACATGTAGTGCTGAGCTGACATGTCTACACTCAACACTCATGTGTAAAGCACATCGTGCACCCTCATTCAATTATTCTAGTTTACTTTTTCAACCCTGTGAAAATGCACTGTACGTGCGTACTAAGACGGAGCTTCCTTCTGTGTGACTGCGCACACTCTGTGCAGTGAACCTCAGCACAGCATCAGCCACCTTGCCTCAGCTTACTCTACACATTCACACACTATTCACACATCCACACTTGCTCTACACATTCACACACTATTCACACATTCACACTTACTCTACACATTCACACACTTACTCTACACATTATTCACACATTCACGCTTACTCTACACATTCACACATTTTTTCAAGAATGATCAGAGCCTCAGCTTACTCTACACATTCACACATTTATTCAAGAATGATCAGAGCCTCAGCTTACTCGACACATTCACACATTTATTCAAGAATGATCAGAGCCTCAGCTTACTCTACACATTCACACATTTATTCAAGAATGATCAGAGCCCGTGGCAATTGCTGCTTCCCATCTGTCTACAGCCCTCTCAGGCAGTCTCTTCCCAAAGGGTGCTCAGGCCCGTGCAAACCGAAGACGTTGACACTCTGCTATTAGACGCTATCGATGCAAATGTATGGCTTTGACCAAAGGGTGCTCAAGCCCGCGCTAAGACGTTGACACTCTGCTATTAGACGCTATCAATGCAAATGTATGGCTTTGACCAAAGGGTGCTCAAGTCTGCGCTAAGACGTTGACACACTGCTATTCGACGCTATCGATGCAAATGTATGGCTTTGAACGTTAACTGACTCGTTCACACTATTGTGTGGTGCTACGCTGACATGATCAAGCCATTGTGTGTTGCTGTGCCAGCACGTTCAAGCTGTCGTGTGGTGCTGTGCCAGCATGATCAAGCTGTCGTGTGGTGCTGTGCCAGCATGTTCAAGCTGTCGTGTGGTGCTGTGCCAGCATGTTCAAGCTGTCGTGTGGTGCTGTGCCAGCATGTTCAAGCTGTCGTGTGGTGCTGTGCCAGCATGTTCAAGCTGTCGTGTGGTGCTGTGCCAGCATGTTCAAGCTGTTGTGTGGTGCTGTGCCAGCACGTTCAAGCTGTCGTGTGGTGCTGTGCCAGCATGTTCAAGCTGTTGCGTGGTGCTGTGCCAGCACGTTCAAGCTGTCGTGTGGTGCTGTGCCAGCATGTTCAAGCTGTTGCGTGGTGCTGTGCCAGCATGTTCAAGCTGTCGTGTGGTGCTGTGCCAGCATGTTCAAGCTTTCATGTGGGGCAATGAGTGCCAAAATGTTTGAACTTTCATATGGTGCTGCGTGCTGCACTAACATGCTCAAGCTTTCATGTGGGGCAATGAGTGCCAGCATGTTTGAGCTTTCATATGATGCTGCGTGCTGCACTAACATGCTCAAGCTTTCATGTGGATGCTGCAGGAGCTGTCAAAACTTTGATGTGGCACTCAAGTGCTCAAAAGCTTTTCACTTGTGTTGCAGGGCGTCCCACCGTGGTGCTCACACGCGAGCACGGCAAGAATGACAAAATGATGCAGGAGTTGTCAAAACGCGACATTCCGTGCATCGAGCTGCCCCTGATTGAGCATGCCAGTGGTCCGGACAGGTGTTGTGTGCCTGCCAAGTAGCGTGGTCTTAGTTTTGGTAGTGGTGCAGGATTGTCGGTGGTCTGGACAGGTGTGTGCTGCAGTGCTGTTGTGTGCCTGCCAAGTAGTGTGGTCTTATTTTTGGTAACCGTGGAGGGAAATAGCTTGTGGTTGAGAATTTACAAGATCCATGTGGAGATCAGACGGTTAGTGTGTCGGTGGTCCGAACAGGCGCGTGCTGCAGTGCTGTTGTGTGCCTGTCAAGTAGTGTGGTGTTGGTGTTGGTAGTGGTGCAGGACTGTCGGTGGTCCGGACAGGGGCGTGCTGTTGTGCTGTTGTGTGCTTGTCAAGTAGTGTGGTGTTGGTTTTGGTAGTGGTGTAGGTAAGCGCAAATCTCCATAAGCAGGTAGATCTTGTTGTCAAGCAAAGGGGGATGCTTCTGTGTGAGCGTTCTGGAGGAACAAGGCGCAAGTGTTCAATGTAGATAGCATAAAGCTTAAACTACTCTTGTGCTTCTATGCCAAAAGGGCCTGGCATGTGCAAATAATGCAAAAACACAGGCCATGCATCTGGCCAGTGCATATGCTGTCGCGCCCTTTTCGTCCGTTCACTAACACACTCCACCAACTCAGCAAGCAAGTACTTTTTCTGGAGAGGCTCTAACCGTGCGTTTGCACGCGCGAACGTCAGAATCAAGCCCACAGTACGAAACACACATTGCACACATGCACACACGCTGCACGCAGGCCGCAACTCCCGGAGGCCATTCGCGGTGGCTCATTTGATTGGATCACCATCACATCCCCAGAGGCAGCTACGGTGCTGATCGAGGCGTGGCAACAGGCCGGCAGGCCTAAGGTGGGTGCTGCGTTGCGTGCCTGTTGCGTGCCTGTTCCTTTCCAACGCTTGTGTGTGTGTGTGTGTGTGTGTGTGTGTGTGTGTGTGTGTGTGTGTGTGTGTGTGTGTGTGTGTGTGCTACTTGCGTTCTGCAATTTGCCTGTGTTATGGTAACCCCACACACGTTGTTTGCTTGCTTTACGCAAGTGTGTGTTTGTTTTTTACAATCCGTGTGTTGCCCTGGCTTCAGAATGCCCTCGCGCACACACACACATTGCTTACCTCTGTCTGTTTAATCATCATACACATTGCATACACACGCTGCACTCACATTGTGTGCCACGCCTTTTGACGCAGGCCAAGCATGCGCACACACAAACACAAACACGCACACACACAAACACACACACGCACACGCACACGCACACACACACACGCACACGCACACATACACACACAGGTGCGTTTGGCTGCAGTGGGTGGGGGCACGGGAGAGGTGCTGATACAGGCAGGCCTCATGCCTGACTTTGTGCCCACCGTAGCGTTAGGCAAACACATGGGGAAAGAACTACCCCACGTGCAAGGTGAGCACACACTGTGTTTAATGACATACCATCAGGGTTGGCCGGAACCATATATAAACGGGGTACATTCGGTATTCTTGGCAGGAAAATGACCAAATATGCGGCTATGTACGGTGCATGTAAACGGTTCTGGCCAACCCTGCATACCATATTTAGCATTGTGTGTATAATGGTATGCAGCATACATGTGTGCATATCCCTAGAGAGTTTTGACAAAAGGTGAGCACACACTGTGTTTAATGACATACCATGAATAGCGTTGTGTGTGTAATGAGTGACATTGTGAGTCCTTATTAATGGCACGCAATACATGTGTGCATATCCCTAGAGAGTTTTGACGAAAGGTGAGCACGCTCTTGTGTGTAGTCAGCAAGAGAAGGGGGTGAGCTGCCCCACGTGCAAGGCGAGCATGCGTTCATTACACATTATTACACAAAGTATATCCTGAAGTGCTAACATTAAGTTAAAAACAGTAGGATTATGTTTCATGTTGTTCTTGAATTATGTTTCATGTTGAATATCTCGGGAGCTTGGTCTGTATCTGCTTTGTCGGTTTCAGGGTAACAGTCACGCCCTAAAATGCATTTATATATGCATTTGTTCGCCTGTGTCCAGGTGTGACGTGATGCACTATAGCCTTGCAAGCTCCTGCGTACAGTAAAAAGCGTACCATACCGTGCACCGTACAGTGCAGTGCACAGGCCTGGACGTGCTGCACTATAGCCTTTGTCATTCCAAGCACCTGCGTACAGTAAAAAGTAAAAAGCGTACCATACCGTGCACCGTACAGTGCAGTGCACAGGCCTGGACGTGATGCACTGTAGCCTTTGTCACTCCAAGCACCTGCTCATTTTTTTGTGCCTGCAGCTAGTAAGAGTTTAAGAAAGCCCTTATTCGTTTGTAGGGTGCACGCACCGTATATACACTGCGTGCCCTGCTTTCGAACTGCCGTGCCAAGATGTATATAAAGCCTTTTCCCTTAAAGCAGTTTCAAGGGGGGTCAAGCGTATCCTGGATCTCAGGATGCCCTCCGTAAGCAGGTGGCACGGACTGTGTGCTGTATTCGGATTTTTACAATGCAACTGCCACTTTTCAGATCATGTGCGCTTAATAGCTACTGTGTATATGTGTGTTGTGTATATGTGTGTTGTGTATATGTGTGTAAATCAGCACCCTATGCCTTCAACATGCTTTGCAGGTGGTACGGATGGCGTACTGTACCCTGCTTCCTGCAAAGCAAGCACCGCCCTGCATGTGTTTGAGTCGAGAAAAATGTCCTTTTTTTGCAGGAGGCTCGGATTACGTGCTGTACCCTGCTTCCTGCAAAGCAAGCACTGACCTGCATGTGTTTGAGTCGAGAAGAATGCTTTTTTTTTGCAGGAGGCACAGATTACGTGCTGTACCCTGCTTCATGCAAAGCAAGCACTGGCCTGCATGTGTTTGAGTCAAAAAGAATGCCCTTTATTTGCAGGTGGCACAGATCGTGTGCTGTACCCTGCTTCGTGCAAGGCCAGCACTGATCTGCAGGACAGCCTAGCTGCTAGTGGCTTCCAAGTGCATCGAATGGACACGTACGACACGGTGAGTGTGTGTGTGTGCGTGTGCGTGTGCGTGCATGTGTGTGTGTCTCACTTTGTTTGACAGGTCTTGTGATTATTCTTTCATTGTATTAGGGGAAGGCTTAATGGATCATAGGGGAAGGCTTGATGGATACGTGTATTTATTAGTGACATGAACAAGTGTAGCACAGAGACTCTCCGTCAGTGAGTGTGTGTGCGGTCTTGTTTGTGTGGTGTTGTTTTGCAAATGGTGGCAAATTCTTGCACGGTATCAAGATACAAGTTCTTATTTTTATTGAACGCGTTTGACAGACACCTACAGCAGAGTGAGTAGTAATGACATTAAATCACAGCAGAGTGAGTACATAGCCTCAGTAGCAGTAATTTTAATTACAATATAATGAGTACATAGCTTCAGTAAGTATTAAATCACAGCAGAGTGAGTACACAAACTCAGTAGCAGTGAACTAAATCACTGCAGAGTGAGTACACAGCCTGAGTAGCAGTGATCTTAAAATCACAGCAGAGTGAGTGCACAGCCTGAGCAGCAGTGATCTTAAAATCACAGCAGAGTGAGTACACAGCCTGAGTAGCAGTGATCTTAAAATCACAGCAGAGTGAGTGCACAGCCTGAATAACAGTGACCTAAATTACAGCAGAGTGAGTGCACAAGCTCAACAACAGTGACTCTTGAATCACAGCAGGGAAAGGCTTAGTAAACCTAGTATGACACGGAAAGCACATGGATGGCCTTGTCAAAAAAGATCAGAAATAATTGCGGTATAAATTACTCTCCACAATAAATAAGGAAAAGAAGCCACTTTGGCACCCAAAAAGACAAAACGCTACGAACAAGGTGTGGTGTTTCTCCAGAGGGGGTCAACGGAGCAAATGTCCTGAAATGTGACTTTTTTTTATGCAAATCATGTTTGAATGATATAACTAGATGGTTCATGAAGTTTGGGGCCACCAGGAAGTTTAGGACCAACCCAGTGGTCGGAACAGAAATCCAGTTCAAAAATTTGGCACTAAGTTTCTACATTACAGGCCACCACGCCCCAACCAGTGCCTCTTTTCATCCCAAAACAAGACAGGAGGACTTCCTTTATGATACCATATCATCCTGGGTTTTGAAAAGCAGATCTGGTGAAGGTTGGTTTTCCACCTTTTTGGCACCACTTTTGTTTTAATTTTTTTTAAGGGAAATGGGCCAAAATGGAGTTTCTGACCAACTACTGGGTTGTTTCACTCCATTTTTGTTGCAATGATATTTATTTATCAAAAGAACACCATTTATTTAAAAATGACCCAGATTGGTGCAGTAGGTGGTGAGTTCTGGCGGATTGGCAGTGAAATGTTGGGTTCACGCCGCGGGCAATTAGGCATGTGTGATCTAGCTGGCAACATGTAAGCTCAGGTGCTATTAGCAGCCCAGAGCACCTCTGGGTACTGAGCTTAATTGCTGCCAGCTGGGGCGCCCATACTCAATTCACATTTTAAAAGTACGCCTTTTTCAGGCCTTTGTCGACCCCCTCTGGTGTTTCTCGCGCATCTAGGGCGTATTAACTGCACAATAAATGCATCGAATCAAGTATCAATTCTGCATAATCACTGGATCTGCTTTAAATGTGTCATAACATTCAATCGGCGTGACTTTAATGCCATGCAGCGTGGCGTCTCTAGCGCACCAGCAGGGCTGCTAAGCCAGGCCTTGGAGGCCCAGATCGTGACTTTTGGCTCGCCCTCAGCTGTCAAGGCTTGGGTCGTCCTTGCAGGGCTTCAGAGGGCGGCAGAAAAGGTGTGTGGTGTTTTGATTTGACGGACGGGTGGGGTGGTGCGTGGCACTCTATGGTGTGTGGCACCCTATGGTGCAGTGTCTATGGTGCGTGGCACTCTATGGTGGAGGGGAAATCTCTGAGTATATGGTGTTGTGTAAACCTATATGTACAGCCCTGAATTAGGGGTGTATGTATGTAAGGTGCGTATATTTGCACAGTTCTGACTACCCCTGAAAAGCAGCGTAGCAATTTTAATTGAGAATTTCAAATGGGTTGCGACACTCCCGAGGGGGGCAAAACATTTTAGCATTTGACCTACAGCCTTTTTGTTCACTGATGTTGTAAGTAACCCAGTTCTGTGTCGCCTGTGCATAGCATAGCCACCTGACACTGTCTATTGCGATCACAGATAGACGAAGGGGGAGGTGCCTTCTATGGCCCCAAAATCGACCTCAAACATTTGCAATACGTGGTGATATACCGCCCGTACAGTAGTATTTACATTCACTGAATGTGCAGTCCTGACTGACCCTGAAAAGTAGCCTAAGTATCGAGAAAGCGTGAGTCTGGAAGAACCCTTGAAACGTTCCTTTCACCACGTAAGTGCCCTTCCACCTGCCGTTCTTCCCAGACTCGTGCTTTCCTAGCACCAAGCTCTGTTAGGCTTGACCAGATCCGCGATTTGGGCCTAGGAATCAGCCAATGAGCTACCAAACCGCTCAGCAATAGACAGACACAATGCTTTCTCCTGCCAAACGATGCCTGCATTCAACTCCTCCAAACAGATGCACACTTGCTCTGTCATGCACATGCCTGTGCAGCGTGGCCTGTGCAGTGTATAAGCATGTGCAGTGTGGGCCTGTGCTGTGTATAAGCATGTGCAGTGTGGGCCTGTGCAGTGTATAAGCATGTGCAGTGTGGGCCTGTGCAGTGTATAAGCATGTGCAGCGTGGGCCTGTGCAGTGTATTAAGCATGTGCAGTGTGGGCCTGTGCAGTGTATAAGCATGTGCAGTGTGGGCCTGTGCAGTGTATAAGCATGTGCAGTGTGGGCCTGCGCAGTGTGGGCCTGTGCAGTGTATAAGTACCTATATGGAGTGTATAAGCCTGTGCAGTTTGAGCCTGTGCAGCGTACACGCATGTGCAAGTGTGAGCCTTATTAAAATTATATGCAATTTGCCTGTGCAGCTTGAGCTGAAGCACGTCCGTTTAAATCTACCTATGTGGTATGTGGTGAAGGATCTACGGTGCTCGGTATTGAACTGGCTCCTTTACGTTCACTACAGCAGGGAGTGTCCTTCATTGTCTGCGTAGTTGTTTCACACAGGGACGCTCTTTGCCATACGTTCACTTGTTTCCTGAGCAGCAACTTGAGTTAGGGAATTCAGCGTGGCTTTTGTTGTGACCGGTTCTTTTGATAATTAAGATAACTAAAAATCAGATGTCGGTGCTTGTGCACCCAACCAACCCCCCTACACCCCGAGACCCGCCTACCTTCAGGCTTAACCCAAATAACAAGTGGGGAAGTGTCGCTAGCGATGCTGAAAAGTTGGCAAAGCCCATTACGTGCGCAACGCTTGCGTGCATATGCATGTGTGTGTTTGTGTGTGTGTGTGTCTGTGTGTGTATGCGTCCACGTGCATGTGTGTATCTGTGTGTATTTGTGCGTGTTTGTGTATGTGTGTATGTCTGTGTGTGTTTGTGCGTTTTTGTGTATGTGTGTGCGTGTGTGTGTGTGCACGTGTGTGCGTGTGTGTTTGTGTGCACGTGTGCGTTTGTTTGTGTGCGCATGTGTGTGCCTTGATGCCCCAGAGATGCTGCAGTGTGCAGTGTGCGTTTCGCTGTACTGGAACAGGCTTTGCTGAAGCAGGCGTGAAGATGTGCTGCATTTGTCAAGGGTCCCGACCAAGCAAAACTCCACGCGTCATCAGCTTTTCATTACATACCCATCAAAGTTAGCATTAATAAAATTTGAGCTCAGAAACTAATGCTTACATATGGTCAAACGTGAAGTTTGCGCCGGAACTCACCTGGGCCCCTGACACAGCAGACGCAGCCAGGATTGTGTGCTGATGGACACTGCACCAGCAGGAAGTGGTCTGGGAGCCTGGCTGAGGAATCCTGGGCAGCTTCCTGCAGCTGCCAAACGTAAAATGTTGCTGTTAAATTCAACACACTGCACCCCAGGGCCTACAAACTTGTCTGTCCAGTACGAGTTTTTGTTAGGAGCCTATGTCAAGCTTCAGCTTGGGAGGTGCCCTGCGTGGGCCTGGTCAGAGCAGCGGTCCTTAAGTGGTCCCAATTCCCTTTTTCGCAAGAATCAGGCCCACCGCTCCACCCCCTACCCCCCCCCATCCTTCTAATCACGCAGTGCTGCCAGAGTAGTTTTATTACTGGGCAGCCAAAGACTCGGTTCAGGAGGTGCCCTGGGTGGGCCTGGGGAGGCTTGTGTAAAATTTGGTGGGAAGCCACTCAACGCTAGGGGCTTACGCCCCCACGAGGGGGGCTTTGCCAAAAAGGGACTACAAGGTCTTGGCACCTAATCACTACTCTCCAGGGCATTCTTGTCACCATGTCTTTTCAATTTGTGGAGATGGGCTGCTCTCCATTATATGTGTCCAGCGATATGTCAAGCGGGACAGTATATGGCTCTGCAGTTGTTGTTGGTGTCAGGCATTGATCATTGTTCCCTGTTCCCTGACAATAGGGAATCCACTAGTTGCAACCTGTTCCATTTCTTAAAGGTTTTCATTACAAATGCACTAACATTCTCACGCACACACACACACACACACACGCATACACACACGCACATATACACACACATACATAACTGATTACTGTCACCTAAAAGCAGGTCAATGTGTGCATTGGGTCGCCAGCTGCTCTGCTCATCAAATTCATGGTCTCCACTCTCTACACAAGTGTGTCACTGTCCATGAATGCAGGTCAATGTGTGCATTGGCTCAACATCAGCTAGGACCTGCTAGACCTCTGCTCATCAATTTCATGCTCTCCACTCTACACAAGCGTGCCACTGTCCATAAATGCAGGTCAATGTGTGCATTGGCTCAACATCAGCAAGGGCCTGCCAGATTTCTGCTCATCAATTTCATGTTCTCCACTCTACACAAGCGTGTCACTGTCCATAATGCAGGTCAATGTGTGCATTGGCTCGACGTCTGCTAGGGCCTGCCAATCTGCTGGTTTGACCCAGGTCCACTTTCCGGAGTCTCCCGGCATTGAGGGCTGGGCGGAGTGTGTGGCACGGCAGTGTGCTGTGGCGGTATCAAGTGCTTGAACAGATCATAGCAGGTCCTGAATCTACTTTTGGGGTGGCGTGATTTGGCCCAGCAGAGTGCTGTGGCAGTATCAGGAGCTTGAACAGACGTTGATTAGATTAAATTAGATAACAAAGGATTGCTTAAACAGATTTTAGATTTGGGGAGGTATTTGTTGGGAGGTGTTGCGTGGCCTAGTGGATGCTGTGGCGATGTCAAGTGTTTGAACGTATCATAGCCGATCCTAATTGCTTTCCTTTTGAAGATGCTTAATCTGGCCCAGCAGTGTGCTGCACCGGAGTCAAGTGCTTAAACTGATTTTGGGGGGCGATGTATGAGGACCTCCGCGTGGTGCCCCCTGGAAAACGCCTTCGCGCACACGCCCGGAAATGCTCGGGAGCGGCTAAGACTCATACGGCGGAGCAACACGGCAGCCCTCAGCGTGGTAGCCGTGGCAGCAGTCACAACCAGGGCCCGGCTGTAGCTTGCGCCTG